>Ga0116231_10001158_pt1 | contig 52738 bp, 35 predicted proteins | sample S1TSphgellanicum_2_FD_89695 | JGI IMG/M metagenome (GOLD analysis project Ga0116231, IMG submission 89695) | Host-associated microbial communities from peat moss isolated from Minnesota, USA - S1T2_Fd - Sphagnum magellanicum MG | ecosystem: Host-associated > Plants > Peat moss > Unclassified...
ACCACAAATAACCAAACTAAAATAAGTAACGAAAGTAATTCAACCTTGTGAAAGTAACCTAGTTACTTTCCTACTCCAGTAACTAATGAAACCTAACTAGTTGAGCTTGAATTCTCAACACTCACAGGAGAGACCATTCATTCCTCAATTGATTCAAAAGATTCTAGATTTTTAATCTTGGGTCCTAGGTTGTTTAAAGGATAGCCTTGAAACTTTGGTGGAACATATTGATATGCATCTATTTAGATTTTTTGTTGATTCTTCAGGGTGGCCTATGATGCAGTATAAAATTTTCCCCACAAATCATGTTTAGAGTTTGATAAATGCGTCATCAATAAAATTGTGGAAAGTTAATCTAGATTGGTCATTAAAGTTGCCTACTAGAGTCTCAAGCCCTATTCCATACCACCCAATTCGAAGCAACAATGTGTCAAGGTTGGTGGAGAAAAAGAAGTTCATAAATGTTGGATTTTCCAAATAAGTGGATTTCTAGAAGGTGGGAATTGCACAAAATTTGACATATAAAATGAAAATGAAGCCATACATGGAGTATTGGAAGGATATCTTGTTACATTTGTCAAAACCATTACCGCCTTGAAGTGCAACTCTATTAAAGGGCTTTTGGCCTTCAAGCAATTGGAGGTCCAACTATGCCAAGGCTTCATTGTCAACTATTATGGACATTGATAACACAAAAGATCCAATTTGATTTCCTTATTGTGGACCAAAAAACATGAGACCTTTAACTACATACGCCCCATTTAGAGATCTTAATGTTGGAGATTTTATGTTTGTGAAACTGCATGATCCTAATCATATTCCTCTTTGGACAAGAAGAATAGACTGACACACCCCTAAACTCCTTGAAAAATTCAAATGCGAATCTAAAGGTGAAAACAATAAAAGAAATAATTAGGGTATGTTTCTTAGCTCGTAGCACATTAGGGGTAAAAAAGGCGTGCTAGAGCTTTGGGATGGGGATTAAGACAAATGAAAAGTGGGTCAAATATTCACATGGACCTGCACAAACTAAACAACAAGTTGGTTAGTGCACAGTTAAAGCATTTTTGGTGCACGAACGAACCATGTGCATACATGGACTCATAAGACTCACCACGGCCCGAATTTTGGGGAAGCCACCATTTGCCCCCTTATAGTATTTTCTATGATTAGCCACAAGGGCTACATCCAAATGTCATTTTTTCCTAAAACTCCCAAATTAGGAATCTTGAAATTCCTAAAATTAAGATTCTTGCCACTTTGGAGGCCCATAATTTCTTATGCAAACCTTCAATTGAGATGAAGTTTCAAAAAAAGTTGTAGCCCTTGTCCAGAGCATTCCAAGGATATGTGGCATGCCACTTACACACATGTAATTCAAGGTGATTCCTGATTTTTAGTGATTAGGAGTCAAATTGACACTTCGACTCCCGACCCTTCTTTTGGCCATAACTTGTGTTTTAAATATTTAAATGAATCATGAGAGCCCATTTTAGATATCTACATCTTAAGATCTTTCCAATATTATAAAAAATGCTTCAATCCAATGAATTTTGGCCCCTCAAATCGCTCTTTAAAAATTTGAGAATCCATCGAGACTCCAACTCCCAAAGTGGGAGTCCACTTGGGAGTGTGTGGGTCCATTCCTTCACACTCTCTTGCACTCCCAGGAATGTGAATGTGACTCTTGGGTTACACTCTCAGCCCACATCTTTCCATGTTCTTACCTTGATTGCGAGCCCAAGGCTAAGGTTATGACATAAAAGGTGATGTTGTCAAAGACAAAGATAATGAATATTTCAAGATGGTGAGGGTTCAATGGTGGGTTCTTGTGAAGAAAGGATCGAAGTTGAATGAACGACATCTATATGTGAATTGTTGGAATGGCAAGTGGAAATGTAATTTAGCATATTTAGAACAATGGCTTGACATTTCAGCTATTTGTTTTTCTTTTTCAGTTCAAAAAAATACAACAAACAAGAGTCAAATTAATATTCTAGCTACGTATGCAAGTAGAGCTAAGGTTAATCTCAATGCTACGAATGTTTCAAACAATTTGTGAAGATTGTGGATGACATCGATGAAATTATATATTAGCAATTTGTCAATGCCTTTTGTATCCATTGTAATGATTATATTGTCATTTATTTATTTTTTTATATTTGTGTGTTGTATAGTTGCATATATTTATTATTTGGAGAATTTCATTCCTTTACATTCTTGAAGACTAATGATTAATAATCTAATTTGTTCCACCTTAACCCTAATCTTTGGTGGCTACCAAGCATCACCTTTCTTTTTACATGGTATGTAAAGCCCCAAAAATAATGGATTTGTAATAACATGAATAATAACTTTGCATGCACAATCATTGTTACCATTGGTGAATTGGTATGTTGTTCCTTGTTTGTATTTTGGAAAATTGAATGTTTATTTCTCTTTATTGGGAATATTTACTTACAATTTTTTAATTTGATAATATATTATGTTTCACTTATTAAGCACCAGGTGAAATACTACTTTTTTTATATGTGGAATTTCAAATGTAATCGATTGGCATGGTGTTTGTCATTGATGTATTAGATTCAAAAGATTGAGTTTCTTTTTTTTACTATAAATGGGAGTTGTGTTGTTTGGTTTTGATAACTAATAATTTATAATGTTTCACCTGGTCCCCATGAGGTGAAATTTTATTTTTAAAAGTTTTATGTTATATATATTTAATAAATACTAGTACATTGATGTAGTTATGGCATTATTGGATTGACATCACTCTCCTTGTTTGAAATTCATAAGGTAGTCTTAGATTTGATTTTTTTTTACACAATGTGTAGATGGGTGTTATCTTTTTGGAATTGTTGGTTACAAAGTCATTTTTACTTGAAAATAACATAATTGGAAAATATTGGAATATGATATTTATGTCAAAAACGATCATTAATTTGTTGAATCTAATGGCCACAAGGTGAAGTTCATTATGTCCACTAGGTTGCATAAAGTCCTAAATTAAAAATTGTCTTAAATTAATTAAATGTGTTAATTTTTTTCCCAAATGATATAAGGCCATGATTAAAATATTTATCACCACCCATATGAAAGTATTGAGCTCACAACATGCACCCCCACATGGATGAAACTATTATATAAATTATAAAAAATAGGGTGATTTACAACTAGCCTTGCAATTGGGTTTTTGAGTTGTAATGACCACTTGCAATTTCATTGCAAATTAACATATTTCTATGGCATGAATGTTATCAAACAAATTATATGAATTGCAATGGACAAAATTCATCATATATGGAACTATATATTTACGCAAGAACAATTATTATGCAACTTTGATCACTAGTAGAAAACCCCCATTTTTTAACCAAAAAGTTTGCAATTACACATCATTTGGAACCATGTTACAATTAGGATTTTTAAAATTTTAAATACAATTATGCACTATAAGGAATTTGCATATTAATGATTAGTTTTTTTACTATTTTTCAATTGTAAATTCCACATGGGACTATAATTTGTTCTAGTCGCTTTACACAAGTCTCATAAATTTTCAATCACAAACAACAATACATGGTACCAAGTTATAATGGCAATCACATAAAAATGCGACTTACATGAACTTTTCATCCATCCAATTAATTTACATGGCATTGTCATTTTGCGACTACTTTTATGACTAGGTAATGTAATCACATTATTGATATAAATATTTATTATTTAAATATTAAAATAAAATTATTATTTATATGTTTACATTTTTTTAATAATTTCATTAATTTCAACTTATAAGTTGTTCACATGTGCCATTACCTAAGCTGGGCTAAAATCCTAGTTTAAGTTATTAGGTAAGCTACCTCATCTCCATTGTTGACCACAACCCATTTCATTTATCATTTGATCCTTGAACCCCAAGGATGGAAACCAATTCCTTTACCACCAAACAACCACACATTTTGTGACAATATAGTAATGTACATTTTATTTAGGTTATTTGATTTAAAACATTACACAAAACATAATTTTTTATATTTTGTCCAAATGACACAATTTGAAGTTTAATTTTAAATTTTTTTCAATAACGTCCACAAGTTTTTTTTTCCTCTACAAATGTAAACTAAATTGAAAAGAAAAATGTTTGAATTTTGTTATTGAATACCATTTCAATGATCATTCCCTGGAAAAAATTAATTCAAGCACATGATTTATAAATGGAAAAAAACTTTGTGGATAACATAATAACAAATAAAATTATATGTTTTTAAATCTTAAACCTTCATTTGATTTTGAAAATTATATTATACAATTCTGCTTTTGAATATCATAATTTCAACAATAGGATTTAATTTAGATGTGTGATATATAATTTTTTCACATATAATATTTATAAGTGCATGTAAATAAATTATAATATAAATGTAAAAAAGATTTGATATTAACCATATTATTTCGAATGTAAAAGATTAATCTAGAAATTTGATTTTAATTTTTCAATACTAATTAATGCCATATAATTAGTTGATTTTATGGAACTATAAATTTTATTATTTTTACATTTATTATATATTAATTTTTAATTAAAATTATGATTTAAAAAATTTGTGCAAAAATAAATTATACATTTTTCACATCTCAAACCTTTATTTGATTTTAAATCTTATACTATATTTTTTTAATAATATATCATAACCGTACCAACAAAAATTAATTTAAATATATGATATATAATTTAGTCACATATAATGCTTATAAATGGATCATAAATTAACCCTATTACCTAGTTAACCCATTCAATAAATAAATTACATTGCTTATGTAATTAAATAATTAATTAAAAATATCACATATCAACATGACAAAGTACCTAATATTTAACCCACATACATATGACTTACTACCTAGCCTAATAGCTAAATTAATTACATAGTCTACTTAATTAAATAATTAATTTACACAAAATGTTATCACATATTAATTACCCCTACTATCTATTACTTAACCCATGTACATACTTCCTATTACATATCCTACTTAATTACTACCTACTATCTAACTTAATTGCATAGCTTGCCTAATTAATTAACTAATAAAAAAACACTATGATATATCAACATGATAAATTTTAATATTGGAAATTCCAAATAATGGTCCATATTTACATTGCCATGGGTCCTCTAAAGTTTCACAAACCTACCAAAACCTATTACACATTTAATAATTAGTTCATTCAAGAAAGCTAATGAAAAAAATTATGCCACAAAATCCAACAATTCCATTGGCCAATTCATTTTTGTTATATTTAATTACAAGTACATTTGTAACTAGGATTTATAGTTGCAATTGAAGTTGAATAAGATGCCATGTGGTGTACACCAATGAATCACATTCCAAGTCACAAAAATAACTGCATTTTCATTTATTTTGAAATGACACTAATAATAAATTATATAAATTCACTTTTCATCTTCACTTTCATCCAAACTAACATTAGTCGCAAATCATAGTTGCATATGCAACTACAAACCACTTTTTAGTTGTTTTAATGATTACAAGTCGTATTTACCTTGGTGCCACAAAGGATAGTTGCATCAATAATCGAAAAAATGGTTGATTTGGACACAAGTAAAAAATGTGTGGGTTCGAATGGACAAAATTCCTTGCAATGATGCCAATTATTAATTAAGTCAACTAATTTATTATATTGGTTTATAGTTGAAAACATTTTTCAACTAATCATTTGTTGAATACTAAATGGCCATTTTTGAAATATTTTTAACATCTATGGTTTTATAATTGGCACACAATCAAGACAATGACTAATGTTCAATTATTTTGGTGACACCACCAACGCACACATATGGATGATAAAATGTTTTAAAGGATGGATAAAATTATTTGCAACTTTGTTACAATTATCTCTCTCAACTAGGCTAGACAACTAGTAGGTGACTTTAATTTTATACATATATTGTTTTAATATTTATTTTAAATTATGATAACATTAAATTCCATGTAAATTTTATTTATATAAATGAATGGTTATTTTTTGTGCACCTAAATGTTTAATTTTAATTTTAAAATAAAATTGAAAGAAATTTTGAAATATAACTTTGTAATAATGTGTATGTTCGATACATATAATTTATTATTTCTATGTATATCAAATTTTAATTTACAATATATCAAGTGATAAGACACATTTAATGATTTGGTAAAACTCTAATGTTTATTCATTTTTATACACATGATATCTTAACATTTGTTCTAAATGTAAGAAAATTTCATTAAACATTAAAGTACATGTAAATTCTATTTATATAAATGAATAGTTATGTATGTTATAAAAAAAAGGTCTATGCATATAAATATTAAATTTTAACTTCAAGATAAAATTTAAGGAAATTTTTAAATATAAGTTTGCAATAATTTATGTTCAATATATGCAATTTATTATTTCTATATGAATCAGATGCTACTTTACAACAAATGAAGTAATGATAAAAAAATTATTATTTTTGTGAAAATTTAATTTTTATTCATTTTTATGCATATGATGTCTTAATATATTTTTAAAATTAGGATAAAATACATTAATTATTAAAATTGCATGTAAATTTTCTATTGTATCAATGAATGGTTATGTATGATGAATTGTTTTTGTGTACATAAATATTACACTTTAATATGAAAATAAAATTTAATGAAATTTTGAAATGTAGGTCAAGTTAATAATGTGTGTGTTCAATCAATACATATTTTATTATTTTTATGTAGATTTTTTGGTTTAAAACATATGAAATAATCATATATAATTATTATTTTTTGGAATTTTAATTTTAATTTTAATTTTGGCTATTAATTCCAATAATTTTTTAATTTGTAATCTTATTAGAATTATTTATTATTATTATATTATAATAATGATCAAAATAGTTAATAAACATATTTTTAAATTATTATATAATTTTAACACTACCATACTTATAAAAATATTTTTTCTAGATTTTTTAAATTAATTGTTACAAATATTAATTTCTGATAATTATAAAAAATTACATAACAATATGAATAATAATAGTTAAATAACTAGCTTAGCTTAGCTACTAATTACAATACCATTATTAACATTGCTATTGTAATTTTAAGCAATTATTAATTAATAGTACATTGTAACAATTAATTTAATTAAAATACCAATTTTTATATTTTTATCAATTATTTATTTTATGAAATGTTAATAAAAAGTTATAACAAATTAATAAAATTCCAAATATTGACTAATTTTTAATAATTAATTATTTTATAGATAATTATAATTAATTGTATAATTACATAACTATACAATTAAAACTATTGATAAATAATTATTACAAATAATTAACGTAACTGGATAGACCTAGGTTAAATATATTATTAGTTTAAATCTAGGTCTACCTAAGCTTATACTAGTTTTTGATTTCGTTGCAACTAAATTACAATTATTTGAGCTACAATTAGGTTACAACTAAAATGTTTATCCCATATTATTTAGCTTCCATTCCAAAAATCCAAACTATAGAAAGGATTACACTAGGATTGTTTGAGAAACATAATAATCTTGGAAATGTAATAACCATTTTGAATGAACCAATCAAAAAGACTACACCTTAAAAGTTAAACCAAATGAAATAGGATTTCATTAATTGAATGCCATGTGGCCTAGGTCTAAGCCTAACATAGGTGCCTAAGTCTAATCTTGATTTAAACTTAATTCAAATGCCCTATGTTTAAGTTTAATTTAAGTTTATAGGTTTAGGCTAAATGGCCAATGTACTAGCACCACATGGCTTAGCCTATGGATGTGGTGTGCCACCTATCGTTTTACTATTCATTGATTCCAAACTTTGTGAATGTGCCATGTGTCAACATTGTGAATGTACCATGTGTCACCAAACCACTAACCAAATGTTCAACTTACATAGTTACAACCTAGTCGAAATTACAACTAAATTTTTGGTTGATGTCATGCCCAATCAATGAATGATGTCCATCCACTAGTCGAAAGCAACTGAAAACAATTCTCGACTATAATGGTATGCAATTTGCAATTGAAATGGTAAGTAATGGCTATTGTTGTGGTGTTGACATGTGGCTAACATTTTCAACTAAAATGTCATTTTTAACTTGTACTTGTGGATTTTTTTGGTTTGTAGTTGAAAACATTTTTTAGTTGCAAAAAATATTTTGCTACACTTGTTCCTCTCAAACTATGTTTTTTAGTTGAAATGTAGTTGGAAATGTAGTTACAAAAGGGGAGCTTTTGTACTAATGAATGCAACCAGTTTAGAACTATCATCATAATGTCATGTTGATGTTGCTTTTCATCCATCCATCAATGATGAACTCTATTAATTTCCATTGAAATTCCTTTGCAACTACAAGTGTAGGGAAACACTTTAATGGTTGAAACTAATTAGCAACTATGTAACAATTCACATCGACACTTATGTGTAATTACAATGTACCACAATGTAGTTATATGGTAGTTCATTTAAATGAAACTAGATAACTAAATTGTAACTTATAGTGCATATGTGCAAACCTTGCACATGCATTATCATTGTTCAAATTATGATAAATAGAGTAGAATTACATTCCATCGTTATTAATATACATGAAATGGAACTAAAATTATATGCATTGACATCCAAGGTTGGAAAATTCATTACAAGAATGATTTTTTTTTAATTATTGAAATGTAATTTAATTATAAATCTAAGTATTATTGCCCAAACTATTTATAACAAAAGTTTTCTCTACCTAAACAAAAGGTCGTCACAAAAATGATGAACCACAATAATCAAATATTGTAATCTAAAACATTATGTTTCTATAAATTAATGTTTCCTTTTATTTTTGTTGAAATGGAACTTGAGCCATAATTTTTTCATTCCACCTTATTTGCTTAAAATCTAGCATATGATATTCAATATTAGATGTGAAAGGAAATGAATGACATCTACATAACATTGTAATGCAAAAGATATCAAGATGTCCATCCTTTCAATTTAAATAAAACTACCTTATAACTACATTGCCATTAAAAAAGCTTATATATTTACTTAAAGAAAATTAGCTTACAACTACAAAGCCACTAGAGCTTATTTATCACTAAAATTCCAAAATACATAACATTGATACAAACTAAATTGCCATTAATTACAATTGCATACAATGATGGTTTTTAAAATAAAATGTATCACATATTTGAAGTATTGAAGTTAGAATTCACCATGCCTTTGTTGTTTTGGAATTTTTTTTCTTGCATGTATTGGTTTGGATTGTTACACAACAAACAACAACATATTTGATGACATAGTTATTTGCAACCTAACCAAATTATGCAACATCACATGTGCACATTCTTCTATTCAAGACTATTTTTCAAACAAAACCACCATGTTTTTTTTGAAAAAACTTTATTTTGCATGCATAACTTTAATTTTTATGGGTTTAAAACATTATCAAAATTTGACCTTATAACATAAGAACAACAAAAATCATCATAAATCCACAAAAATAACATGTGTGTTCGAACAAATTAATTTTATTTCAACTCCACCTTCCACCTCAAAATCCCAAATCAAAAAACACATGAACAAAACCCACAACATGATTATCATCACAAATATTTTCACCCTTCACAAACTCCTCATCCCTATAAACTACACTTTACAAATCAATTTTTTTTTTAAATGAAAGATTTTCAACCTTCAAGATTAAGAACAAAAAAATTCAACCTCCAAGAACAAAAACAAGAACTTTCAACCTCCAAGAACAAAAACAGGAACTTTCAACATCCAAGAACAAGAATAGTAACCTTCATCCTCCAAGTTTTTTAAATGAACAAAAAAAAACTTTTAACAACCCTCTAGCTTTATTTCTAAACTTGGAAAAAAAAATCTTAATTATATGGCACATGATATGATAATTACATCACCAAAAAACTAAAAAATGCACAAATATTTAGAGAAAAACCTTTTCTTTTTTAATTCATCTTGAGTTTCTTGACAATAGGCATGGGTGCATGAAAGTTGTTGATGCAAAAAGGGATATCTATTGATTTATTACCATGTGTCACTTGCTTAGGGGTTTCTTGCCCAATTTTCATATTTTCAAATTCCAAGTTAAAGTCTAGTTCCATATTAGTTGTTCACAATGATGACGTGGTTGATTTGGTTGACTTGACTAATGTGTCTACATGTTGGCTTGACTTATTTGGTTACTTTGGTTGACATGTTTACTACATGTTAGTTGTTAAAAAAAAATCCTTTGTGATTCATTTTGAATTTTTTTATAATAGGCATAGGTGCATGATTAACTTGAAAGAATCGACCCTTGTCAATGAAGCAATTAAACACTTAGGGTATAAGACTTCAAAGTATATATACACACTATTTTTTAATTTTATTTCAAGAACAAACTTTCAACTTCAATGAATTCTATGGTTTATTAGGTTTATAAAACAACATGTTATTGTGAGTTGCAATGTATTGGAAAACTAGTAATAAAATAATTGAGCAACAATCACAAAATAGTGGAAAATAGTACTTATATAGTGGCAACCTAATGGTACAATTCGTTCTGTAAATGAAAATCATTATTGATAACTAATTGTAAACAAATTGAAGGTGTCATATCTAATGGGTGATGAAAATGCATATCTATGCCATGATCATATGTGTCAAGGTTGTGCACTACTTATAAATAAATTGTTGATTGGGTGCTACATTTACCCCAATTGTAATATAATTGTCACACGTTATTAAAGAGCAATTTGTCAACAAAGTCAAACATGTTTGACTACAATCATATCTACAATGTATATATTTTATTATATAGATCTCCATCTTGCAATTAACTTACAATCACAATACAATGTTTCAATTTTCTGACTTGGCATATTATTTATTAATTCATCATATTTCCATGGGACAATTACAACATAGTTATATATTAGTTGTTTTAGAGCTGTAATTGTAGGGTAATTTAGTTACCACAAACATGATTTTTCATAATGATATAGGGTTTGGACTATGAGATCCCATTTCCAATTGTCATGTGGGTATCACACGACCAAAATAAAATCCAAGTAAGGAGCAATATTCATATGCAAATATTGCAGTTGGAGGAAAAAAATTTATTAATGTGAGTCCACCTCCATTTGGGCAATAATGCATGTTGTACAAATGAGGTTACTCAAATTTTCCCATAATATGCAGCACATAAGGATGTTTGGAAGGTGTTCCCAAACTTTTTATGACACTAAATGTTTAGGGCACACAACTACCTCATTGCTAATTAAATATAAATCAATAAATATTTACCCAGGATTTAGGATTTCCTTCACTTTGAGGGACATATATCAAATAAGCACAATTAACCTCAATTCATTTCTTCTATTCTGAAGGAGAAGGAAGACATCTCCCAATTCATAATAGGTATGAATAATATTTCCTCCTTAATATTTCAATCAAGCTTTTAAATTTCATTATGTTTTTTTTTTTCCTGCATAATTAATTATTAATAAATTTTGGTTTTTTTAATTCTCTTTTAAACACTTATATATATATATAGTTTATTATGCAAGTGATTACTTTCACTAAATGGCATTTTTTGTAAGTTGTTTATTTCTGTAGGACCTAGGGTTCAGTTGAACATGAACTTTTTTCTCTAGTGGGAATTTGCATACCATTGTCTTTTTATTGGGTTGATTCAATACCACCCATAGGGTTTAAGTTGTGATGCAAATGACATTTTTAACCACCAAAAACCAAATAGTGTGAGTTAAGGGTTTTAACATTTTCATCCATGCAATATTGTTTTCTTGTGGAGTCATTTGTTGGGTGGGGTTCATAGTGGTTTATATGCTCAAACTATGCATAACATGAGTCCAAAGTGTGTCTGGGCAGCATCCATCTTTTTAGAGAAAAAGATGGATTGGGGGGCCAAGGGTAGACAAGGAAAAGAAGAAGAAGCAACTACTAGTTTTATAAAAAGAACACTACTTGGTAGCTACCTGTTCACATCTTGAACAATGTGTGTAAATGGAGGTGTAAAGTAAAGTAATTAGCAAAGCCACAAAAACAGTGTCATTTTAGCTGGCCTGAAGTTCCAAGGAAACCTTGATGCAGGCAGACTGCAATGGGGTTGTTGCCCATGAAAGAAACCATCATGAAATTCAAGTGCTGACTCTGATTGGTGTTGAGTGGTGCGAAGCCTCCCTTGACCCCTGATTTTTTTTCATTTTTTTTTGTGCGATGCATTTTGTCCATGTGTTTCCCCAAAAAAAGGAATTCAGAAAGTCCTGGAGGGTCCCCAGATTTCAAGAGATCTGAGGCCTTGGTATCTTTGTGCACCCAGAGTGCTGCGAGGTCTGGAGATTTCAATATATGTGAGAGGGTTTCATAACTTTCTACACTCTGGCATGTGCAAAATCATGCTCAAGTACATCTGAGTTGCACTTGGACAGGTAATGGACACCCAGGTTATGGACACCCAAGTGCGATCAGTGATTTTTTTCTTTTTGGGGATCTTTTGCCAAACTTCAACCTGAAAAATCTGATTTGAAACCTCCACAAAGGATTTTTTCATGAAATTAATTGCCAAAACTTACTCTTGATAAAAATGAGCAAGTTGTGCTTGGTATGGAACTCTTGGAATGGCAATTAGCTTACCCATGGAACTAACATTCCCGTGTTATTACTTTCTGTGTAAGACAATTTGTGCTTTGGCTGTTGGGCTGTGGTGACCCTGTTTGTTTGTTCATTTGTTGATGAAACCTTACCAAACTTTATAAAAGAAAATGCACCCATCCCGAAGAGAAAAAGGAAGTAACAACAAGAGAGAGCACCAACATCCAACATAGAGACAGCGCCCAAAGGTGCAAATGCAAATTTGTTTGTTATGTAAAATGACAATAAGTTTGCCTGGACCATGGCACCATTAACAAAGTATGTTGTGGTCATGCTGGGACCCTGGCAGCCCTGGGTCATCAGCATCCAAGGAAATGGGAACTAATTAGCTGGGCTCCACCTACGTCCTAATACCATAGTCATTACTCCTATTTTCATGGTTCACAGCTGACAAAATCCCAGATTCTGGATCAAATGGACTTCATTTTATGTCTTCATTTTGCCCGCCTCATTAACTTCCAATTCTTGGTATTGCAAACTTTTAACTTCCATGTCACGATATTACATCATTTTGCCCTGGGTATTACAAACTTTTTGAGCATGGGAGCAAGGCAATTGCCTTTAGCCTTGAGGAGCAGGCACTGTACAAGAACAATAATTTGGACACATTAAAGTGGGGGCGTCTGAGCACTATTTTCAGCTCTACTTTACTATGAATATGGATTGATTGTTGCAAATATTTGTGGTACAGCTTGTTGTGAAAATGGATGATGGATTTTCACATTAAATTTATTTCTTGATCTTGCATTGGGATTCAGCATCTTGTACTGGGTTTCTTCTGTAGTTGCTAAAATTTAGATTGGATTGAGTTCCTGGTCTTTGGATGAAAATCCAATTCTGTTACATCATGATCATTGCATTCAACCCCATAAGCATATAACTATCATAATAACCTAATCCAGTGAAGTCCAAATTCAAGCAGCTACACACAATGTAGTATATATTTGATTCAGTTTGGAAACTTGATTTGAGGGTTGCAAAGTGTTTCTGATGTTTTTGCTGCATATTTTTTAAGGGAAAAATTTAAAGGAAACTCTTCATCTGCCAGTAGGAATTGAACCCTAAACCTGGCCATGCAAAGGTTGCAAAAGCAATTTCCCTTTCTCCTGTGGTCTCCTGAGAGCATCTCCAGCCATGCTCACTACATACCGTGTAAAAGTATTTCTCACATCCAAGCTTAGTTTTTTTTTCCCCAACCCGCCCATACAACTAAAATTGGGATTGCAATTAGGTGGGAGACTACTAGGTAATGGCAAACCACCTGTACCATTCATTATGATTGGCCTTTCAGAAACAGTGAGCAGCAATCAGATGATATATATTACACTCGCCTCTGGCATGTGTTAGGCTTTGCTGTGCCTTTTACCAGCTTCTTCAAATTGTGCAAAAATGCTGGCCCACAACCATTTTGATGAGCCAACCCAGACTGGTTTCACTTTTCTTCATCCAATTTTAATTTGCAGAGTCACATACTGAGCACCAGTGGACTTGCTCTAATAAGTGGTAGCCCTTCAATTCCTTCTTCAGACCCTAGAATTTATCACATAGTTGGTGCTTTGCATTTGGTGTGAATTCTGTATTGTACAACTCTAAGCAATTCCTGTAACATTTTTCATTGAGAACTTGTCCAATTCAAAATTATGTACTCTCAAGATTCCATACTGCAACTACATAACTTGCAGTGTCCATGGAGATGACTAGTGTTGTACCAGTCTATAGGAGCTGTGCCTGGTACCAATATTGTTACCAACACTGGTATCAAGGACCCTACCACGCTGGGATGACCTGAGGCAATACTAGCCTTACATACCAGGTTTATTCCTGCCTCATACCAGGTAAAAATCAGCCTTGGACCATCCTGGTATGAATTTTTTTTTTCAATACCCAATACCAGTACCAGACCGGTGTTGGGTTCACAAGTTGATACCCATCCAATACTGGTGCTGACCTCCTCACAATGGTCATCACCTGATACACCTCCACATGCATTTTGAAGGACAAATAAAATGGAGCTGCCAAGACCATAAGACACAGAACTTACAAAAAAACTATTTCTCCAGCTTTTATTATGAAGCATCGGAGCAAATTTGTAATGGAATCAATGAAATTGTCTTTCACCTGTTGAATTTCTGTTGTGCATCTATAGGGCTTCTATCATATCCCTGCACATTTGTGTATTAAATCTGTAGCAAAAGGAGCTATTTGAAACCTTGCTTGTAAATTTGATTATGCACCCCTGGGAAGGGTGAGTTGATGATGCTAGCTGCTACATACATACACACTTGCTTTGCATTATATGCAAACTGCTGCCAAGTTTTACAAGTCAGCAAAAGCATGATAGTATATTGAATCAGAGATGATGTACCGGACTGCTGCTGCACACGTGGCTACAGTCAGTACTCCTGACAAAACTACAATGCACCAGTGCCATGTTAGCCTCCATGTACTGAACCCCTTTCCCTTCACCTGCAAGTTTACATAGCCACAGAAATTATCACTCAAGCATCAGAACATCTTGATCGGTTATGAGATTTGGGCTTTGGACATATATCTCCAAACCAAGCTTCTACAGGTCAAACAATCATTGAGATTGCTTTCAACAGTGGCTGACATGACTGCTTGTAATTTGAAATTTATATCAGTTTGCTATATCTGTAAAATTGCAGAGATAGATCCCAACAACAATAATTTGAAGGTAATGCGACTATGAGTGCAGTCATAACCTTATGAGAGTTGCCCACAAAGTGTCAGACCATCACCTTCATCATGGACAGCAATGACAAGCTGCCATGACTACAACTGACTTCATCAGCTCCCAGCAGTGGGTGAAGATAAGTATAAAAATAATCCACCCAAAATCTGTGTCCTGAGTTTCTCTTGCATTTCCAGAAGCGACTGGAAGTCTCAGTCCTTACAGACATGGCCATCTGGATCCATGGCAAGTTCTCTCATCACTTTGCAGCTGATTTATCCCAGCAATGAGGAATATTAGTCGCACTATTGTAGAAGATGGTAGTTGCACATAGTGAGAGACTTTGAAGTGTTGCTTTGGGAGAAAAGAAGGTATGGGAGTGTATTGAGTTTTGTAGGAAGAGAAAAGAGACCTTGAGGTACATGTGGTGGATGATGCCAGACTCAAGAGGGAAGGCCGCCATTGCACCGGTGAGGGTGATGAAGTCTCCAAAGAATGGCAGCAAAGCTCCAAGGAATGTGCTGATAGTGATGTATGTGCCTCGTGTGATGAGGCGGACAAGCATACTGTGAGCAGACCAATCACCCTGATCCTTTCTGGCAAAGTGTGTGTCCATGAACTCATACATGGGCGTTGCATAGATCTGTATAAAACCCCTCAACTCTTCAGTTTTTAAAAAATCCAGGTTCTTTGCAGACAGACAACATGTGCTCAGTATGCCATCTATGTAGGCAAACACAAACAATTTGGGCCTTTGTGAAGGATGTGAACTTACATGGAGAGACACAATAGCTTGCAAGAAGGCAGCAGCATTGGCAATTGTCACCAAGGATTTTGGGCCACCAAGAGAGAGCAACAGGTAAGGGTTGGCTGTGTTTCCATAAGCCCAGTAACCCACAAAGGTGAGAACTAAGAAAGGGAAGGTTCCGACTGTGAACTGCATTCCAAGAGCCTTATAGATGTTTGTTGTTGTTGGCTGTCTAATTGTTGCCTGCAATGCCAAACCTGTGTAAGGTCCTGCCATACCTTCAACAATAAACAGACAAAGACATTTCCCTATTGACATATACTCTTGCCATGCTGCTCGAAGTAAGAAAAAGATTGCATCATCAGGATGGGGGACTACCTGCATCTCAGGTAGGATGCCAGTATTGTATGCAAACGCTATTGTAGCTAGAGCTCCGATTGCATTGAATGTTCTATCAGCTTTTGTGCCTTTCAACGAGTAGTCCCTGGGTCCAGCTTTCAGACCTGTACAGGTTCCCCATGATATCAGGTAAGCACAATGAGTCTTTCAATGATTCATGCTGTACCCTCTTCAAAGGGAGACTTGGACAGGAGCAGATGAGTTGTATCAGCCATGTCATGCCCAGTTTAGATGAGAAACCAAATAAAGCAAAAAACTACTGTACATCAAGCAGGAGAGACCGAGACAGAGACAGAGGACATACCATCAGAGAATGCAACACCTATGGCAATACAGGTGTAGATGAGAGACAGAAACAGTGAGCAGGTTGAGAAGAACCGCAGTGCATGTAAATTGGGAACCACAAAAGCAAACAAGCCAAAACAGACACCCGCAACCACAATCCAGTCTGCCAGCTTGACACTGGTGTCATCAGTGAATGCCCCCCATATTGCCTGCCCACCCACACCAAGCTACAACTCAGTACATAGCTTCAACACTACAATGGTCAAGTTTCTTGACATAGAACATGCCATGAACCTGAATTGATGGTCAAAACTGAATCAGAACACTAAAGAAGGCGTAGTAAAGATTCCCCAAAATGCTGGCTTAACCCATCTATCTGCTTGCATGTTGGCAATCAGAAGATCAATCTAAAAACATGCTTCAGCTTAAAGATCTGTATGGGATTTCCATAAAAAGTGTACTAAACTGATGAGGCTCACAGTGTACAATCAAGGATCCACTCCTTGATGACAAAGGTATTGTTTCTGCTTTTAGTTCCAAGAATGCCTCGTCATCTGCTTGCAAAAACACATCATCGCTCCATCATACTACACTGGATCTGTATGTGAACTATTTCTGTTTGGCAATGAGGTGGTGGCAGAACACAGAAGTACTGCATTCCCCTGTTATTGAGCTTTCATAGTTCTGGAGGCAAGTACCTTAAGAGCTTCACCAGCCAGAATGATGGTTCCCACATTTGCAATACTCAAGTTGAAATACTGCACAAACCATGTTGCTCTGTACATGCCACGACCTAGAAAATGCACAGCCAATAAACACACAGGTCATCCCATGACTAATTTGAGCCTCGAAGAAGCTCACGCATTACAGATTTACAGAAAATCAGTAACTGGCTCTAGTAATGCTTTTTTAGCATCTTGCCATCAATAATAGCATGTCAGCTTGAGCTCAAGCTCTCTATACACATGGGATATGATGGCCTGAGATGTGTACCATAGATATGACCTGCAAGGTCACGGTATCGAATGTGGCGCTTCCCACCAGTCTCATGAAGACTTCCCAGTAAGCAGTTGTTGTAGAAAGAGATCACACCACCTCCGATGAGGCAGAGAGAGCCAGTTGCAAAACCCAGGTATGCCATGATGAGAGCTGGATAGCCTAGTATGAAAGCATTGTTGAGAGCTGCAATGAAATGGAAACCCACCTCCCACCAGCTGTCTGCAAAAATGAACAACACCACATTTCTTGCAAATCGTCATCACACAGACCAACCTAGTTTCTTTCAGAAATCCCCTAAAGCTGAACTGAGACCTTCAAACCCTAGGAAGGGTGGTCAAAGGTTTCTGTGTGCCTCTCTCTCAAAAGACCCATCCATCATTGAAGAGGGGTTTTTTTTTTTCTGATGCATATATATCGCTTTCCTGCATTTGAGATTTCCAGCGAAGTAGCTGAGAAGACTCTTGGAAAGATGCGAATTTTTTTGGCAGGACGAGCCGGCAAACGGAGTAGTGAAACTCTGTTAAAACAGCAGCGAGCACACGAGAGTGCGAGAAAGGGTTTCGAGACCTTGTCCGACGCGATGGACCGTCTCCCTGGACACCGGGACTGACCACCCAGACTTGGAGCCTTCATGATGATAATGATCTCCACCACCATGGCCTGCTTCCGGGTCCCCACCCAATTGCCCATTTTGCACATCTCCTCCGCCAACATTGAGCGATGGTAACGGCTGCTTCACTCCCTGATCCACCACAGCCATCTTTTGGAAACCCGTAAGTTCATCACCTCCTTCACAAAACGTCATCGCGGCGCCGGATACTTTAGTCCCCACCATGTCCTCGACTCTTTGTCAGGAAAACAGAAGCACTTACCGCCGCCCCTTTCTTTTCTAACTCACTACAATCCTCCCCACAAAGCTCCACAAAGCTCCCCAAGACTGTCACAAGCTATGGCTCCAAGAAAAACTGTTCACAAGGACAAAAATCAGCCTTGGCAAAGACCTTCTTCCTCGGAACATCCCCTAGTAATGCAACATTGTGCGAAAGAAGGAACACTCCCGGCAACAAAGGCTTCTTTGATGTTCAACTGCGGATCCTCTTTCCGTTCCGAGCTTCTTCCATCTGCTCTCTCTCCTCTGCGACTACTTCCTCTAACCCAATACTCAAGTAAAACCGCATCACAGCTACCGAGATCAAAACAAACACATACTTACAACTACCTCCGAAATGTCGCAATTCCACTAACCATAAAAATTCCGTCTAGAACGCATGTCAAAGCAGTCGCAGCAGGGTGTCGAGAGTGTGAGGGTTACAGGGAGAAAATGCAAGCTGCTGTGGGGCTCATGCACTAAGCTCCAGTTCTCCTGCTACGCTGCAGATCTTATCTTGTTCCCCTAACATGTAAAATGGCTACAAAGTGTTCTTTTGTTGCCGCCGCTACTGCAGACCGGGGCGGGAGTCACAAGCCATCGAAGAAGCTCAACCGGGTGCTGCTGGAACCAGCTTCTGAATATGCAGTAGCAGTATCAATAGTAGTAGCACTCACAGTAGTGTGAAGTCGAGGAGTGACGCAACTTTTGTGCGGCGCGGTAGCGAAAGCAACACAACAACAACAGTAGTTGTGACAACAGCAACAGCAACTCCCAAACGCCATCACGCTCTCTTGCAGCTGCGGTAAGAGTTTTTTTGTAGAGAGTTTAGTTGGTTGGTAGTAGAGACTGTAGTGTGTTTGGTGTCGGACAGTGGGGTCCAGTGCTTCTGTTCCAGTTTGCACAGAGATGGCGATCCCTGAACATGAGGCCCAGTAGAGACACTGGAACGCCACGCCCAGACGAGTCCTCAAAGCGAGGGAAGGGGAAGAGAAAGCAAGTGGTGGGCCCCTCCATCCACCCTGCCCCCCTCAACTCCCACCCGCCTTATTGCATTTGTCAGGCTGCTAATTTTCACTCTTAACCAAGCCCTGCTCTTTGCTTGCTTGCTTGCTTTCTGCTACTCCTCCTGCTTCCAGACAGCCATGACCCTTGACAGATTAATTAACTTGCAGATTTGCCCCCATTCTGTTTTCTGCCTGCCATCGCCAAAACACATACGTACCTACACTTTAACAGAACCGGTAGAATTTTTCCAGTGGATCTACAGCCTAAGGTGCTGCTGGCTGCCTCCTCTCCTCTGAAATTCAATCGCAGCCATCCGTGATTTTAAATGGACAACTTCTACCGGATCTTTACTCCGGGTAAGGACCTCACCAATGGCCCAGTTCTATGGCCTCCTCCTTCTGGGAATTTGGGTCCCATGCACAGGTCCCACATTGCATGGGTCCCTTATTCCAAGAAGGGGCCGTCTTTACCCTGCACAATAAAGAGCCAGTAACACACCTCGATGGCACGTTATCTTCAATAAAATTTCTGTCTCAAGAGAAGAGAGGATGGCACCAATTTGTTCCTAGTGTAAACCTAATTTAAAACAAATAACAAACACATGATTTTCTCATAGCTCATCTCTTCTTCTTATGTGATCCCCATAATTTCCCTTGTTTTGTTCACAAAATCTTAAACATTGTGAGAACGAAATTAGGGACTTCTCTTCAAGGAATTTCACATTCTTGTCATTCCAAGGATTCTCCTATGTGAAGGTTGTGAATTCCTTCCTACCATTCATGGTCTCAAAGAAAGCCCATGAATTTGAATCTCAACCATGGAAGGGGTGACCAACATCTCTTGGGAATTTTGATTGTGAGTAATTTTTGTCATGTGAGCAACTTTCTATGACTAAAAAAAAACTTGTGACAAAAAATTAACAACAAATTGAACTATCAGCAAACAACTCTAGTACAAAAAGCTTCATCCCCTTGAAAAGCTTTTTAGATTATTAGAGAAAAATGATTAAAAGAAAAAGATGATTTTTTTATTATTGTGTTTAAGGGGCAATAATCTGAGCGACAATCCCTTTTTATTATTTTGTTCAAAATGTAAAGAGCAGTGATTTTGTTGGGTGAGGGGAAGCCACCAAAAATTCCCTTCAACTTTACTTCTAAAGAAAATTATAAACATTAACAATATGTCATAGATGAATGGTTGGGAATTTTGGGAACCCACTATTGTCGCTATTTTCATCATGCCCACCTCAAAAACATGAGTCTAAAAATATATCTTAATGGCCCAAGCAACATTAGGCACATTAAACATTATACACAGCAGTCCATGTAAGATTTCAACAAGTTTTTTGGTCCAAAACCATTTAGGATGTAAATGAAATAGTGTAAACCCAAACTTATCTCCCTTCGCCCTTTGGACCAATGAGGCAATTTAAATTTTGGTGTATTTCAAGCCCAAATGTAAAGCTCCCCTTATACTTTGGGTCATTTAAGGGGTTGAGATCCTCACAGTCTACTGCCTCAAAGATTATGTATTGGTATAGAATTTGGACATAAAATTTGGCTGGAACTTGGTTCAATGAGTGAGTGATATCTAGAAGACTATGTGTGCATATGATGTTTGAGCATGGTCGTTAAAAGTGCATGCATCAAGATAAAAAGTTCTAAACCAAGTAAGCCAAGATTTTAGTTTAAAGTTGGAACCTGCAGTAACAAGGCAGAGTTATTACTCTATGACATGCTTGTTCTTGTTTTTCTGCAGAGGGTTGTGGATGGCAGCACAAGACTATAATAGGAAATTTGAGAGGCTTGATTTCTAGAACTAATGAGTGTGATTTTGGGGATTCTGGGTTGCGGACATTTCGTAAAGCTTAGGTTTCTAAGACTAATGAACAGGAGTTGGTGGGTTTCGGGTTGTGCAATAGATAGGCTTGATTTCTAGGACAATCAACTTATGGGTGGGATTTTTGGGGTTCTGGGCTGTGGAAATATGAGAGGCTTGATTTCTAGCACTAATCAGCAAGTTTATGGGGATTTTGTGACGTTTTTGTAGAGCATTGTTGGTCAGTCCATGTAAGGGGACCAAAGATTATTGTAGTTTTGGTGGAGAGCATTGTAGATCAGTACCTTTGGCAGACCCAGGAAAATGACAGCATCTTCTTGGAACCAGAGATGAAAGATGGCAATTTGCTTCAAGGTTATCAATGTTCTGGGCTAAGGTTATCAATGTTCTGGGCTGAGTTTATCTAACAAGTTGTGGCCTATTTGCAGTTGCTTTGGTACATCATTAGATGAGGGAAAGCAGATATTTTGATAAGGTGCTAGTGCAAATTTTTAGAAAGTTATGCACTAGGTAACCAGCCAGAGGATACAGGTTACCAGAAATAAGTGAGGTGTGGGAGAGTTAATTCTGGTAACCAGTGTTCTTGAGCTGGTTATCAGACATAACCTTCTGTTTAGAGGTTTGAAAGTGACCCAATAACCCTCTTGTGGGCAGATGAAAAGTTACATAACCTTCTTGAAGATGGACCAAAACAGACATATAACCTCCTCTCTATGGATGAAAATCCATAATCATTCTCTGTCTGGATGATGTGTGCAAGGGGGAAAAAAAAAAGAGGGAGATGTTATGCATCGTGAGAGATGAGGGGAGGGCCAATTAGAAGCTTGAAAAACACTGAACAGAAGGTTATGGTTTGAACTATGTTACAGAATGTCTTTCAGATCTGGATAGACCAAGTTGTTGCAAGGACTCATGACTCACAACCACCTTGCAAGCTGATATTGGTTCACATTTGTCACCTGGCCATGTAATACAATACAATAGCCAACCCATAACTTGGGATGAGGGTTACTGTACAGGTATGTATTATGGGCAGGTTAAACCATGGGAGGGGTAACAAGGAGCTCATTGCATAAGTTATGCCTTTTTTCAAAGGTTCAAAGAAAATAACTAAGGATGACAAAACTGCCTAACTTGTTAGGTAATTTCAATGTAAAATGAATTTGATAAAGAAAGCAACCTAGAGAGTAGAGCTACCTATCTGTCATTTACAAACTACATCTTGGTTCAAGCAAAAAAGTTGTCCCCAAATGTTATGCAAAATGTGAAATCTTTTCCCACTGGGCCGAACCAACAAAGGAACAAGGTTGTGATTTCTGCCATGAAGTGTCCCACTCTTCAGAAGGAGACAATGGTCGTTACGATGAAAGAACAAGCAGCTGCAAGTTCAAACTCAAGAGGAATGATGAAACCATATAACATGGTTAGGTGATTTGATACGAATTTACTTTCTAAAAGTAAGCTGTAGAATCTAGCTTGGGTATCGGATTGGCTGGTCACCCACAAATATCCTTCCCTTTGGGGGCATAGCCAACAAAACAAGGAGGTTAGGTTGCAACTATTATGGCTGTTAGAAGGTGTGCGCCTCCAGAAAGAGACAATAACCCACAATGTGAAAGCACGCCCAGAAGGCAATGCTTAGTTACCAAACTTTGCATCATTTCAAGCTTACAAGGTCATATTCATCATCATAATCATTGTTTCCTTATCAGTTCATGCAATGATCATTCAAACCTGTTTTGTGCTTTTGTCTTGGTTTTTGTGTTATAACTACTGTAATGTCAATATTATCATTACTTTTTTTTGGTAGTCCACTAATCATATCTTCTTCTTTCTTAAAAAGTTCAATTGGTTTGCAAGGCACCATGTCTCATGTGCATGTGCCTGGAAATGCAAAGTGCAACCAGGAAAAACCTGAAAGACAGAGTGGAGAGAGCCCTACTTGTCCTCAAAGAGAGTCAAATCCTTGTGACTCATGACAAGAAATTTAATAGTCTTTCAAAGGTTCAAACTGAAAGAGCACGGATTAGTGTTTGGTCACTTTGTGTGACGTGTAGGGGGCAGGTCCCCCCCCCCCTGCCCATATTGTCTTTGATTCAGTCTCTTTGCAATGGATTCTTTCCATTTGCTTCTCTTCTTCTTTTATTAAATGGAAAGGCCGCTTTGAGAAGACTGGTTACATTTTTTTAACCAATCTTGAAATTCCGTATGCAAAATTTCTTTGTAAATATTTTTGTAGATGGCTACTTTTGGTCAAATCCTTCCCTTTGAAGAGTAGAGTTGACAGTAGCCCTTCAGTACAGAGAGGAAGCCTGCACTTCAACTTTAAGCCAGACCCCTTACAATTCCAAGGGCATTCCAAGATTACAGATGCACATCAGTCAGATGTTCAGACTGTTGACATTACTTATGCCAAGTTTCAGCCCACATGAGACAAGGAATTTGGGGCATGCATATGAGAGAGTCTTTTCTTTTCTTTTCTTTTCTTTGGTGTTCTTAGGGTGGGTTGCCATGGTAGCCTGCCCGCCCACCTGCCTACCCACTAATTCAGTGCTGACCACCCAAATATTTGGGGGTTTTCCTAGTGAAGACTGGCTCTAATAAGCCAGTATTCTAGCATGCTTGCCCACTATTATGTTGGGTGGGGCAGAACCCACCATAACGACAAATGCCCATCTAAACATACAAGATACTTAACAAATATGTCCAAGCTCACAAAGATTTAGAGGGCTATGGAAGTGTTTACATGGTTTCCTAAATCTACAATGGCAATATGCCAACAAAGTAGGTACACACAGCTAGCAGCCACCAATAGTTCTTCTTTGCCAGGAATTACACCAATGAATTATTTACCTTTACCAACCAACACAGCAACTCTAATTTGGGGGCGGGGGGGCCGGGGGGGGGGGGGGTTATCATAGCTCAGAAATGTATTGATTGTAGACAAGATCTTGCAATCTGAATTTGCTAGCATTTGCAGGGGTTGTCAATTCTTAGTCAGATCAAAGGTGTGATCTCTAACCAGAGAAGTTGGTTAGTGAGATGTTCATAATGAAGTCAAAAAAGGTATAACCAATAAGCGAGCACCAACAGGGCTTGGTTCCACACATTCCATAAGGTCCTAGTCATGGGGAGAGAAACCTGAACACTGGAAGAGTTAAAGACATTTATGCATTGCACCACAATGTGATGAGCAGATTCACATGCCCATTTGCTAAACAACAGGTTTGCTAATCAGGGTTCTATTTTGCTTTTACCATCGTTTTCTAGAGCTACATTACCTTTTAATCTCCTGTAGTCTTAAGGTTATCTATGTTTTAAATGTCCTCATAGACTACTTGTTTCTTAGGTACTGAAGGTGGTGTGTATTATTTGACTTCCACAAGTATAATATTATTGACAGAAAAATATTAGTTTTGTGTGTATCTGTACAGTAACATCAGGCAGTAACTGAGAGCCTGGTGTGGTTGGGTGGTCCTTAGTCCTTACCTTGCCAGGGTGACCTAACCTAACCTAACACCTATATATACTGGTACCTTCACCTTCTTGAGTGAGGCCTTTTAGTGACCATATTTAATCCAGGAAATGTTAAATTTCAACTCAGAGACCCTGATTTAATCTCAGGATGGGATATTGACCATGGTTTAAAGTAACCAGAATAAATTTAGGATTTGTTTTACCGTGGTATCCATGTAGGTGCTGGTTCACCCAAGGTCTCCTTGCTTCACCATGGTTCAAAAAAAACTAAACAAATTTAGGGTTTTTACCTTGGTATTAGTGTAGGTGCCGGTTCAGCCAAGGCGTGCCTTCCTTTTCCCATGGTTAAAAGCAACCTAAATCAATGTAGGATTTTTACCATGGTACCAGTATAGGTGCTGGTTCACCCAGGCGTTCCGCCTTAACCATGGTGGTTGAGTGTACATGTTTGAATTGAATTCCACAGTACACCACATAGCAAATCCAATAGGTGGGCGTGGGGGGTGTTCTCTTGGCAGGAGAAGTATAGATTCACTGCAGATGTTGAAGGTGGTATGCAGGGCAAGTAAGTACTTACTGTACTTCTGTGATGGGTTAATGAATTTTTTGGCAGCTTTCTTTTCACTACACGCTTCACTCTGGATTGTTTCAGAGACATATAGGGATCCAGCAAATAGGTATAGTCATCAATCAAGTCGTAAGTAGTTTTGCTAGGTAACTGTTAACTCCGAAGCAAAAGAAAGCTCGAACAACAGAGCTCTTTCACACTCTAGGTAGGTACTCAAGTTAGGTGATTTATGTACACCCTTCAAAAACCCATATGTTTTTGGTCAGTTTTGGGTAGGTATCTTGTAGACAGGGGAATATTAGAATTTTGAACTAGAGACATCTACTCTCAAACAATTTGGGTCTGTCTGAATTTATGTACCACACTCCAATTTTGGCCTTATCTTTCAATCAACCAACGTGGGTTGCATATGCAAAACCAAAGTGTAAGACTGAGCAAGCCAATCCAAAATGTAATTGGAAAGGTTAGGCTACTTGGCCTTTACTGGAGCTTACACTTCAAATTTAGTGACCTGGGCAGGCAAATTTTTAATAAAATATTCTGAGATTATGAGCCCTTGAAACACATCATGAGAACATCATATTATTCCACCACCATTTGTTGAATGGTAGCTGTAATATGCTGTCACTCCAACTAACACATCATCATGATGTCTTCACATTCCTTGCATTATAGGGAAAGAACATGAGGACTTTTTTATCTTCATTTTCCATTATAGAAGAAGACATAATGGTAGTTTTGATGAGTATGTTCATTTTTCATACCAGAAAATCCTAGTATTAAAGATGCAACCCCCTTTTTTAATTCCAGCTAGTATGGGTATCTAAATAGGTATGAGCCACTAAGGTATATATATATGGTATATATTCCAGGCTGCACATGAGTCTTGGTATTGTTTCTTCTTTTCTCTTTTTACTAGGATATATGAGCACTGATATGATATTTCCATTGGTCACTATACATGGAAATAAATGCCAAGGAGCCTTCATACAGGCAATTTGTTTGCCATAATCCTAAAGAGATTTGTTGCAATTCACAGCCACATCTTCAGAAATTGAGGAGCTGCACCCAATTCCAGCATGGGTGCAAAAAGCCTAATGCCATTGCCATATTCATACCAATGTTGTCCAGTTATCACATTTTAGGCTTATGCTACGGATACCAATATAGTATATTTCCATTTTTTTAAAAGAAGAAAGATATGTTTTCGAAAAAAATTGAAATCTACTACCCCATCTGGTTACACATTATTTTACTCTTTTTTTTAATCCCAGTTCTGAATATGCTAGTTTTCAATTTTCACAAAATGATGGATATGCCCAAAGCATATGCATATTAATTTTCTGATTTTATTACCTACCAAAAAATTTGCAACAATGAACTTAGAAAGCTAGACTTCTAGAATCAAACCAAATCTTGTAGGGGAATTGTGCCAATTCTATGAAGAACCAGAGAACTCTACTAAATTGTAGCACAAGTTTCCTAACCCAACCATACCCCACACAAACCCACCCCAACCCATAAAATTAGTCACCATCAACTTGCAATTCTTCAAAAAACTCATGTTCTTCAATCAAATCATAGTTATCCTCTACTCATGTTTTCAAGTATTGTTTAAAGTCAAAAATTGGCTTGTAATTAGCAAGTGGGTCATAAGGCCAATTCTTCACAATAGTGATGATCCAATCCATGTTGTCCATTTGCAAGTGGCAATGCCTTAAAGCTATCAACAACCTAGCAATACTAAAAGCCCATTTAGTTTTTATTTGTGAACTCAAGATTCCAAAAATTTGTTTTGCAAGAAAACCCACATTCAAAAACTGGCCTTCATGCATGTGCCACCAAGTTAGTGGATATGCACATGCAAATGAAGAAATAGATACCCTCTTAAATAGAAACAACTTTATAGCGACTAATGCTAAAAAAGATTCCTCAATTGAGGCCCCACTCTAAACATATTTTCTTCAAACTCCAATCTCGCATCATCTTTTGTTGTAGCAATTGCAACAATATTGGGGTTAAACCATTCAAAACACACCGTCAAAAGCAAAATCACAATCTTGGCATCATATTCAAATGCCAATCTAACTACATTCCCGCATCCCACTAAATTTTTGACAATGCGCAAATCCTTGAAACATGGGTCCAACATAATTAACCATCATGTTGTAACTTTGTAATGCATCAAAAGACTTCAAAAAATCCAAAAAAGGTTTGATCATCCTTATAACTTCAAGTCACATATTATTATGCAAAAGTAAGATCTCTACTTCAAAAGGTTCAAAAACTTCAGATGGGCTTGGTTAATGTTAAAGCTAGAAAGTTTTTTAGGCCAATTTTGAAGAGTTGTAATTTTGTATCACAAATCAAACTTTATTGGTTTTTGTTATATAAATCGATTTTACACTTCTATTGATTTCACATTTCTACCAACTTTACATTATTTTTGATTTTAGGTTAGAACCAATTTTAGGTTACTATCAATTTTGAAATTTTATTTATTATTAGAACTAAAAAATCAGTTGTCACCTTTAACTTCAATTCCAAATTTTAAATAAGATAAGGTTGGATAACTTGGAGTTTAAGAAGATTTCTAGGGATTTTCAATTTTTTTGGAATCCCCACTATTTTTTACGCACTTGAATTCTTCTCTTGGGGAAGCTTGAGGGGTTTTTTTTCTAATCTTTTTATTTTGATACCACTATAATATAATTTGGCACTTTGAAATTTTTGGCATGAAGTGAGTTCTTTTTTTGTTCAAGTTTTTGCTTTGCAAAGTGTGTTGAAGTTGTTTTCCCCACTTGTTATTTTGACTATCAGCTTTGGATATGTTGCAAAGTTTTTTTATTGTTATTTATTTGTTTTCTTTTTAAAAAACTGGTAGGCTATTTGTTTAACTACTTTCTACATGTTTTAAAGTGACTATTTATCATTAAACACTAGTAGATTTGAGATGTTTAAGTCTATACTTATTTTCAATCAAATACCAAAAAACACCTAGGAATTGATTAGGTGGGTTTAACATTTAGCGACCATTCCATGGATACAAAGCTAGGATTTCTAGTTCAATAGCTCTCTTATTGAAATATTTAATAGAAGTAATTTCTCTTCATTAGAAAATTGTGTATTATTTTTTCCAAAATTTTTATTGTTTGTGTAATTCATTATTTTGCTCAAATTTGAAAAAAAACATAAAAAAATATTTATTGTATGTGTGAACCACTTTTGTTTGTGATAGATGACAATTGTGTTGACAAGGAGTATGAGGAAGCAAATGAATGAGGCTTTGCAACAAGAAGGTGGGGATGTACTTTGACACACCCCCAAGCTCGTTGATAGACTCAACTACAAGCCCAAAGTGAAAACAACGGAAGGATAAAGAGTTGGGGTACGTTCTTTTGTTCGCAACACTACAAGGGTAAAGGGCCCTGCTAAAGCTCTAAGATGGGGGCTAAGATGAGTGACAAGTGAGTCAATTATTCACATGGACTTGCACAAACCAAACAATAAATTGGTTAATGCATAGTTGGAGCACTTTTGGTGCACAGATGAACCACGAGCAAATACAAACTCACAAGACTCACAAGATTCATTATGGCCCGGACTTGGGGGAAGCCATCACCTTCCCCCTTATAGTATACTCTGTGCTTGGCCACGGGCCCTGCACCAAATGTCATTTTGTCCCGAGAATCCCGAAATTCACGAAATAGGGACTCCTGCAACTTTGGAGGCCCATAACTATTTGTACAAACATTTGATTAAGGTGAGGTCTAAAGCAAAGTTGTAACCCTTGTCAAGAGTTTCAAATGATGTGTGCTGCACCACCTACACGTAGGTAAATCAAGGCGATTCCTGACTTTTAATGGTTGGGAGTCAAATTGGCAATTTGACTCATGGCCTTTCTTTTGGCCATAATTTATGTTTTACATATCTAAATGGATCACGCAAGCCCATTTTAGACATCTACGTCTTAAGAGCTTTCCAATGTTATAAGGAACTCTTTAATCTAATGATTTTTCACCCTTGTAATCGCCTTTTGAAAATTTGGAAGTCCATCAAAACTTTAACTCCCAAAGTGGGAGCCCACTTGGAAGTGTGTGGGTTCATTCCCTGACACTCTCCTACACTCTCAGGAGCATGAAATGTGGCTCTTAGGCTTCACTTTTGGCTCACACCTTTGCAAGCCCTTGTCTTGGTCGTGAACCCAAGGTTAAGGTTGTGACAAACATTTTGTTAATCAAGGAAGATAATTTCGCATGATGGATTGAGAAAGCCTTGCTATTCTATGTGGTAGAATAACAAGAAGTTAAAATCAACATTGAAAGAAGAGAATGGAAATACGAACTGATAATGAAATTCACTTGATGGAGTAGTTGGTCATGATTATGGATGTGGAACCTTCATGGCGCCATGTTTGGACCCCTACTAAAAATGATGTTTTTTGGTATTAAGAAATTGTTGCACCCAATACTTGAACCATAGAGATTGAAAATTTTCAACTTTAAAAGTCAATCGAAGATTTGGCAAAGTCTTCGAAAAATGTTGCTTCCAAAATTAACAATAATGACCACTCTTCAACAATGAATCTTTGCAGGGAACATGACCCACATAAGATGATTTTGGTAATGCTTACTTTTATTATCAATTCCACGCCCACTAGCCAAATCTGCATTTTTGTAAAGGTCCCACACAGGTAGTAGGAAATTACCCCCATATATCCAACCAAGTACCAATTTTTGTGATTGAATCGATTTTTGGTACAACCTAACCTGCCATTTCAATTAACTCCCATATTTTAGTGACCCAAATTTTTGTAATACCTAAATGTACCCCTTCTTTCACAATTGCTCAAGTTACCCTATTATTAAATTATCGAACGACTAATACCCAAAAATGAATCCTATCAGAAATAATATTTTATTGACCTACCTTGGGAACCATGGACCATCCTATGCAAGCAACGATAATATTCCCAACCCATGGACAATGATTTCTAATCCTTATTATCAGGAAACCTTCCACTTATTTTCTCCAACACACCTAGACCTATGGCATACCCATTCCCAAATATGGTGTCTATCAAAATTGCCACAACTAGAGGAAGTCAGGTGTCTAAGCATTTGTGATGGCTCCCCTAATAACTATTCCTATTGGCGAATTTTTTACTAAAAATCCAATGCCCTATTTCCAACCGCCCACACGAAACCCCCCATCAGGATTTCATAATTTTGGAGGTGGGATACCTACGGGAGGCGGTGGTAATCTTTTCATGGGAGTGGAGGACCACCAAGGGGGGGAACAAGGTGAAACCACACTAAGGGGGGCCACTTTGGGCGCTTTCATGACATGTTATAAAATATATTTCTACAAAACATATTGCATTTAATTTTGGGTTTCATTTTTGGTGTTTGGGTTTAATATTTTGATTTTCACAAAGTTAATGATATCTAATATTATTTGAAAAAAAATTGTAAAAGTTCAAATTCAAGGAATATTGAATATATTTATGGTATATACAATATAATAGAACCTATTTTTATTTTTGGATTGCATTAGGTTTGAGTTTGAATTAGTTCGCTTGAAAATGTCTAAAATGAAATTTAAAATAAATACCCACCTCACATATCTTGTCATCTTCCATTTCAAAGTGATAGTTCGTCAAAATGTTAATTTATCACATACTTATGGTCATAACCCCCCAAAACACCCATTTGGGATATGATAATTACCAAACTCTTCACATGGCTCATAAACTTATTTCAATCATATGGAATCACAATGTTTAATAGATACTACAAATTTCATAAAGACAAAATCATTTCAATCATTTTTTGAGTATATTTGCATTTTTTAGTACATAGTGACTTACATTTTTTTGCCATAAATATACTTTGGAACCTCACAATATAAGTTGGAAAAAAAAAATCTTTGCGATTAAATTTTTTGTGTTATAATCTACCATGTTATGAAAAAAATTTGGAAAAATATGCTCCAACATTACCATGGTTGAAGTTCAAACATGGAGACCCCTAGAAAACAATATAATGTGATAACTTTTTTAGACCTCCCATAGTGTGCTTTCACCCAACAAACCTTCGGGAAGAGGTGGTGGACCTCTAAACACAGGCAAACCCCCAAGTGGAGGTGGACTCCCAAGCGGTGGAAGACCTCTAGGAGGAGGTGGAAATGGATTTCCGATTAGAGGCGCAAAGGTGCCTTTTGGTGTTGCTTAGTTAGGTTCCCCTTGGAACCCATGGTACCCACCATGGAATCCACCACTAGTGTTCATTACCCTTATGGCTCCTTCATCAAACAAATCATTGTTGTACCCAATTTACTCTACTAGGACAGATTCAAATGCGCATGTTTGAGTGTTTCGGAAAGCAATTTAGGCCAATGGTGAAAAGCTAAACACTAACATAATGAACTTATTTTGCTTCACCTTAAAAGATGCAATTTTGGAATGTTGGGGCAAAAAATTTATGAAGTCTCATCCTAGTTGCACTTTTTTGGAATTGGAAATTACATTCTGTAAGTGTTATTGCATCGTTTAAAATAATGAACATGTTTACATGCAAGAGACAATGAAATCATGCACTATGGGCGTATAATCATTACTGAACCAAGTCCTTTTCCTTTGGTACTATGTGCTTTGGTTTCCAAAAGCACACAAGGAACACACAGGCAAGTTCAAACAATGTTGGTTTGGACCATACATGATTCAATATTATTTACCTAACAATACAATATTTCTAGTGATTATAAACAAGTTTGATCCCAACCCCATTTTAATCAACATCAACAAATTGAAGCCCTATTGATTCCAAGACACGACTACTTTTAAAGGATGGGAATCAATAATAAAAAAGGGGAGGGATACAACCAATACCAAAATAAGGATCAACATTGTAATCCTAGAAAATGCACATGGTACAAGCACAAAATTTTCATTTTTAATGGATGGAATTGAAATCCAAGAGTCACAACTTGGAACCAAAAAGCAAGATTTGGTAGTTGGAACCAAAATCCAAGAATCATGACTTGGAACCAAAAACCAAGATTTGGTAATTGGAATTGAAATCCAAGAGTCATGACTTGGAACCAAAAACCAAAATTCGGTAGTTGGAATTGAAATCTAAGAGTCACAACTTGGAACCGAAAACCAAGATTCGTTAGTCGAAACCAAAATTCAAGACCTACAAGGTCAAACCAAAAATTTGGAAGACCCAATTAGAACCAAAAACTATGCCATAGGGTCCAAAACACAAAATATCTTGCCAATTTAAATTTGAAATTCGAAGCAAGGAACCAAAATTCTTGACTTAATGAATATTGGCCAAATTTTGAATTTGGAATATTCAATAGCCAATACCTCCATTGTAGAATTAGTCATCAATGTTGTGGATGGGAAATCGATGGATGGAAGTAGAACTCGTCTTCTCACATCCATTGGCACCTTTTGTCTTTTTGTTGAAACGTTATCCAACTAAAAATAATGCGGAAACGAGATTAGTGAATTGATGTTGCGTTTCGGTAATAATGCGTTTTCAAAATCAAACGAAAAAAACGTGGAAAAGGCATCAATGATCCAATGTTGTGTTTCAGCAACAATGCATTTTCAAAATCCAACAAAAAGGTAAATGTCACCTGAATCGATATCCAAAAACCAATATTGCATTTCACAAACAATGTAGTTGTTCTTGGAAATAACTCAATTGGCCCACCGAGTATAAATGTGGGACCTTCTCTCCCATTTCACCTCTGGCATTTTCTTTTCTATCATTCCTCTTGAAGAATTCCTAGAATGTAAAAAGTTGACAAATCAACTAGAGATTTAATTTTTGGCAAGATGCAAAGAGTGAGCAAAGAAGAAGCAAAAAGACTTTCATAGCTAGGTAGAGATAGGTAAAAAACTATTGTAGAACAGAACAAGGAAGAGGGAATCAAAATGGAAACATAATTGGAAAATGAATGGAGGAGAAAAATTATGAGTTTTTTTAATGGGGGTAGGCTAATGCTTAACCAGATGGATAAGTTTTAGCGCTAGGTAACTAGTAAAGATGTAGCATGGGCAAAATCAATAGGGCTTTCCAATTTGACGACCTTTAAGTTGACACCCATTAAGCATCCAGTTATCAAAGAATTTTTATAGTCAATACTCTAGTTAAATGTAGACGCCATATAATTTGTGGTGCAAGGGGTTCCAATAATTATTACGAAAACCATGTTGTGAAGATGTTGTGTTGGCCACAAACCATAATCATGAAACTACTAATGATGTGTTCTAGAAAGGTGGTGAATCTATGCTTGCAGATGGCACCCCTAAGTGCATTTGTGCAAAAAGACAAGTGGAAAGTTTCCTAGCAAAAGGGAAAATATGTGGCTAGACTTCTAATGTTGAATCAAACAATATGGCTCAAGGGGATTCAGGGGACACATGTCAACAAGAAGCTTATGCTTTTGGTGGCCTTGGCCAAATTCCAAAAATCGATAAATTGGGCTCATGTGCTATTTAGCAATCTGCATTTTAGGCTATGGGATCTATCTGTCACAATCAAATTGAAAAAGAAAAATTCTAGCAAGGAAATAGAATTTGGTGTAGCCCCCATGCTAAACATCATCCTCCAACATTGGTTTTTAGTCGACTTCAGTTTCCAACTACTGGAATTCAAAGATGAGGATGAAAAAAAAGATAGCTTTTCAATAGGATTGGTTTCTAATGTGAAGTGCAAAAGGTTAGTACCATCCCCTCAAGGTGGGTTGAATGATCTTGACAACCCTCCTTAAACATAATAGGAAGTTAGTTAATTGAGCCAACAACCATTTTTTGGTTTTGTGCCAAAAAAAAATATATTGCAAGCAATGGGCAATTTGTATATGGGATGCCTACAATAACAACCACCAGCCCCATCACCTGATAAACGGACACCTATCAAGTGATCCCAATTACAAAGACCAAGCCTAAAATGGTAAGACAAGACAAGGAGTTCAAGTTTAGACATTCCACCGAAAATGTGACCTATGAGGCTTGGCTCATGTTTTTCAATACCATGCCCTCTCAAACCCAATCCATGTCCCAGAGGCTACACGATAGGTTGTAGGGTGAGCATATTCCAGTCAATGGCATACTAGAAATGGACACTCCACTGGATTTCAATTCCGATGGGACCTAAATAAGGTCCCCTCCCATGGATGTAGAGATTTCATTTTCAATACACCTCTTCCACACCCTCAATTTGGTTGGGACCAAACACTACTAGAAATTTTGGGTTTTGCAACAATTGTTTGCAACTAAAATTCAGTTACATACGACACATGCAATTGCAAATTTGTGTAGTTGCTTAAGACAAGTTGCACATGACATGTAGTTGCATGCGACACTACGTATGCAACATGTATATACGGTGTTAATATACATGTTCATACATACATACCAATCTAAATGTAATTGCACCTTATGTGCAATTTTCTTTATAACTACATGCAACTAATCAAAATATGACACATGTTTAAAAATTAGACAACTAGCTTGTGGACACGTGTCATTATGTAAGTTTTTGGTGTTTTTAAAATTAAAAGTTCATTGGATTAATCTCAATCATTAAAATTTTTGCCACTAAGATGATGACATGTGGCACACCATGGAACGTTCATTGACCATTTGATACATGTTCAATATTTTAACACCAATTATATGGTGACACGTGGTAATCAAGGCCCACCTATTTTAATATTTTAAAATATTAATTAATGAAATCTAAATCATCCAATTTTTGGCTAATAAAATGTTGACACGTGGTGCCTAGGTAGATAGATAATAATTAAACCCTATTATGTAAGTAGGTTTAAGAAGGTATATAAGTAGGATGAAAAAAAGCTAGGCCTAGGTTATATAAATAGGTTTAGAATAATTCAATTTTATTTTTAAGTTTGACCATTTCATAAAGGTCAAGTTTTTTTCATTCACTCATCCCCAATGGCACTTGGTATTTGGTTTCAACATAATTAGTGCTCTTACTAATATACTGAGCCAAATAGAATTGAAAGCCAAAGGATATGGGTTAAAACATTCCATTGCAAACCTCATGAACCAACCTAGTTTACACATTAGACACAACTACTGTATTAAAATATAACAACCAGGGGAGGGCTTTGTTGCTTATGGTGTCTAAACAAAACTTGAAGCCCTGCTCTTAGCGCATTTAACACACTAAGAATCGTTGAAAAGAGATTAAAAATGAGAAAGTTATGGCCCCCCAAAGTAAAGGGGGTCAAAAAACTCAAAAAAAAACTATTGAGGCCAGTTCTTAAACACCTAGAAAGTTCATTTTATCTTGTTTTATTGCTATTAGAATTCCAATGTGATTCGTAGGACTTCAGATGGCGCTCCTATAGCACTTTAAATTGCTTAAAATGAATAAAAAATAAGAAAGTTATGAACTTTGAAAATAAGAGGGGTCCTAAGAAAAAAACAAAAAAAAACGATTTATAACTTGAAAAGCTTATTTTCTTATTTTTCTTCTTGTTAGTTTTTCATTACTCCTTTTCTTTTGCATTTCAAAGGAAATTATAGGAATTTATTAATTATGATCACTTAATGAAAATATGATTTTAATATTATTATTTAGTTTAAATAATAATTAACTTAAGACGTTTGTATACTTGTAGGTTAATTAGTGTAACTATTTACAGTAATATTTTAACATAAATAATAAATTTTAAATATATAATACCTATTGATTATATATATATAATTAATTATCACTATAATTATAATAAAAAATTTAATTAATAATTATGATTATTTATAATAAATTTTATAATATTATCATATTAATTGACTTTGAATAATTTTTTGTTTAATCAAATGTACATTTTCTGAAAAAATTTCCAAAATAAAATAAAGTCAAACATATTTAAACCATGGTTTAATTTAACTTAATTTAACATAATTTAGTTTAGCAACAATTAATTTAACCATTATCAATTTTAGCTTAATTTAGTTTAGCCACAATAAATATAGTCTAATTTATTTTAGCCATAAATATTATAACCTAACTTTATTTTAGCCATATTTATTTTAGCCTAGTTTAATTTAACTTAATTTAGTTTAACCATAATTAATATAGTTTAATTTAATTTAGCCTAACTTGATTTAGCCATAATTAATTTGGCGTAACTTAATTTAATCATATTTAATTTAAATTAGTTTAATTTAGCCATAATGAGTTTAATCTAACAAATTTAGCCTAACTCAATTTAATTATGGTTAGTTTAGCTTAATTTAATCTAATTTAATTTAGCCATAATTAGTTTAGTTTAGCTTAATTTAACCATGGTTCATTTACCTTGATTTAATTTAGTTTAATTTAAATTAGCCATAATTAGTTTAACCTAACTTAATTTAACCATGGTTATGTTAACCTAGGTTAATTTAGGCTAGCTTAAGTTAGCATGGGGTTAACCTTAATACTAGAGATACATAATATTATTATATATAGCTTATGTAGATATATTAAGTATAATATTTAAGTATGTATAAGTTTAGGCTATTATTTTTATGACATGTGTCCATGTTGTACACATTTAGTTGCATGTTAGTTGCACACACAACCACATGACCCAAAAATTATATAATACCAAATTTGTAGTTATAAACATGACCAAGATAATTACAAACGATAACAAGTTGCATGTCAATTGCATAGTGACTAGTTGCAAATGACAGGATTTCTAATAGTGAAGCTACAATCGGAATCTCTTCCCTGGAAGTCTTCTTTGTAAGGTCTAAAGGATCACTTGCATGTTTCTAATACATAAATGTATACAATAGGAACATTGCAACAAGCTTTTGAAGCAACCACTAGCTAAAAGGAAGTTGCATTCGAAGAAACCTTGAATGCGAAAATCAAGGTCCTGCATTTGAACAATGAGTTGTGCCAAGCTCAAACGCAAGTTCAAATGAAAAGTACCAAATTCAACTCCTTACCCTCCAAGACCAGTTGATAACATTCAAGCTGATCTAGACCGTCTTCAAGCTGAATGAACAAAGTTGGACGTGGCGTACTAGAAAATGGAGGCTAGCTAGAAATTTTTAGAGCTCATTGTTGTAATGGATGTGCATGAGCTCATAATTGCAATAGAACGAGCCAAATGTTTTGTGAGGAAAAATAGGGACTTTGACATGAAATTGTGTTCCTAAGCAGATGACTTGAGGAAATCTACCAAAACCATTGAACGTTTATAGTTGAATGCCCAAGAGTTGTCCTACCATGCTCCCATCACTCAAGAACAACTAGAAGGCATGCAGACACAAATCTAATTCCTCACCCGAAAAGTTGAGGAGGTGGATTATTCCTTCCACCATGATTGCCAAGTTGGACGTGATTAGAACCAAAAATGTGTTCATGAAAGCAAAGCTCTTCATCTATCAACATAAGGTCTAGAAAGAATGAGGTTAAACAGTGGGAGTTCTACAATGCACATATTACCAAAATTTTGAATGACGCCTTCGCTAGCAATCGAAAAGACAAGGAATTGTTGAAACTTCAGTTGGTTGCCTATGCCCAAGCTTTTCTAGATTTTGTTATACCTCCTTTTGTTACTCCTTCTCTAGCTAGGATGGCATCCAAAACCATATCTGAGATAGTTAGTATGGGAGGAGCAGAGGAAGGAACTAGAATCACAATGGAGGTGGATTCCATTGTTATCGAAGTGGCAATCAAAAGCACTTAGGTTGCTCCCAATACCATTAAGGCTATTATCAAAACTGTGCATCCTTCCACCTGTCCACCATCATAAAAATTTAAAAGGGTACTGAAAACCTTCAGCTGGAGGATGACATTAGAAATGTTTTGATGATAAGGTAGATATTTTTTTGGTAAATATAGAAAATATTATTTTGATCCCAAGGATGTGATCCAACGAAGAAGGGAAGATAATGTTAAGGCTAAAAAGTTTTCTAGGCTAGTTTTGAAGAATTATAATGTTGTCTCGAAAATCAAACTTTACTGATTTTTGTTATATAAACTAATTTTACATTTCTACCAATTTCACATTTCTATCAACTTTATGTTATTATTGATTTAAAATTAGTACTGATTTTAGGCCACTATTGGTTTTAAGTTACTACCAATTTTGAGAAATTGTTTATTAATATAACTGAAATATTAGGTTGCCTCTAACTTTAGTTCCAGATTTTAGATGTAAAATAAGGTTGGATAACTTTGAGTTTAAGAGGATTTTTAGGGATTTTCATTGTTTTTTGGGATCCCCACTACTTTTTTACACACTTGAAGTCTTCTTTTATGGAAGTTTGAAAGGTCTTTTTTATCTTTTTGTTTTGATATGACTATAATGTAATTTGGCACTTTGAAGTTCTTAGCATGAAATGAATTTTGTTTATATTCAATTTTTGTTTTGCAAAATGTGTTGAAATTGTTTTTCTCATTTATTTTTATTGTCAAATTTGGATATTGTTATGACCTTAGCCTTGGCCTTACAACCAAAGCAAAGGCATGGAAAGGTGCGGGTTGAAAATGTAACCCAAGAGTCACATTTGCACTCTTAGGAGTGCAAGGGAGTGTGAGGGAATGAGCCCACACACTCCCAAATGGACTACCACTTTGGGAGTTAAAGTCCTAAATTTTTAGAGAGTGATTTCAAAGGACAAAACTCATTTGATTGAAAAGTCCCATATGCCATTGGAAAGTTCTTGAGACATAGATATCTAAAATGGGCTTTCATGATCCATTTGAATATTTATAACACATGCTATGGCCAAAAGAAGGGCTAGGAATCAAAGTGTCAATTTGACTCCTGACCACTAAAAGTCAGAAATCGCCCTGAGATTAATGCGTGCAAGTGGCGTGCCACATATCGTTGGAAAGATTTGGACGAGGCTATAATTTTTCTTTGAATGTCACATCAATCAGAGGTCTACACAAGAAGTTATGGGCCTCCAAAGTAGTGAGAATTTCAATTTCGAGATTTTATGGACTCCGAGTGTCCCGGGAAAAATGACATTTGGGTGTAGTCCCCCAGGTAGTAATAGAAAATACTATAAGGGGGAAGGTGGTGGTTTTCCCAAGTCTGGGCCATGGTGAGTTTTGTGAATCTATGTATGCATGTGGTTTGCCCATGCACCAAAATTATTCTAACTACACGTTAATTTACTTGAATTTTTATTTGTGCACGTCCGTGTGAATAATTAACCCGCTTATCACTCATTTTAATCCACCATTGTTTTCATTTTTGGATTCGCATTTGAATCTTTCAAGGAGTGTGGGGGTGTGTCAAATATGCTACAAAATCGTTTTATTTTTTATTTTTTCCTTAAAAAGAAAGTGGTAGGTTATTTACTTAATTATTTTCTATTTGTTTTCAAGTGACAATTTGTCATTAAACACTAGCAGATTTAAGGTGTTTAAATCTATACTTATTTTCAATCAAATACCAAAAAACCCTTGGGAATTCACCAGGTGGGCCTAATAATTAATTTGAAAAAATAGGAATTCTAGTAATGATAATTGTGAAAGAATCCTTCAAAGATTGAAAGGCATTTTCAACTTCAACTCCCCAAGAAAAAGGTTGATCCTTCCTAATTAACCAAATAAGAGGGGCTAGTATTGAAAAATAGTGGGTAATGAAACGTTGATAAAAGTTGATAACTTCAAGAAAACATTGAACATCTTGAACATAATCTAGAATAACGCAATCAACAATGGTCTGAACTTTATAAGGATCCATGTGAATGCCATATCCAAAGATGATATAACCCAAGAATTCCACTTCAAATTAATGGAATTCACACTTTTCCAATTTAGCATAAAGTTTAACCTCCCAAAGTTTCTCCAAAATTAAATATACATGGCACTCATGGTCCCCCATGTTCTTTGAGAAAATGAGGATGTCATCAATGTAATAGACCACAAAATCATCCAAATACTCATGAAAGATATTGTTCATTAGATGTTGGAAAACAATAGGTGTGTTAATAAAGCGAAATGGCATCACAACATATTCAAAATGGTCGTAATGGGTTTTGAACGTCGTCTTCCATTCATTGCTTTCTCAAATGCGCACCAAGTTGTATGTTCCACATATATCAATTTACGTGTACACCTTGGCATGACTGAATTAATCCAACAACCTTGAAATGAAGGGCAAAGGGTATCAATTCTTGATGGTGAGTCGATTTAGTCCACGATAATCAACACACTTTTGTAAATAACCATATTTTTTTTTGACAAATAGGATCGAGGCCGACTAGTTGGGGACTTGGAATATCAAATCAACCCCTTCTTAAGGTTTTCATCGATGTACTCATGAAAAATTATAAGTTCGTCTTGTGACAAGTTATAGATTGACTCAAATGGATATTGTGTTCCATCTTCGAGATCAATGGTATAATCATATGGACGATGTTTTGGTAAGGTGTCAATGTTCTTTTTTTCAATCACATCCTTGAATTCCTTATACTGGGAAAGAATCTCATGACGAGGTGATTTAACATTTAATGTGGGAAGAACATATGTCACAACCCTAGCCTTGGGCTTGAGACCAAGGCAAGGGCTTACAAAGGTGTGGGCCAAGAGTGAAGCCCGAAAACCATATTTCATGCTCTTGGGATGTGTAGGAGAGTGTCAGGGAATGAACCCACACCCTCCCATGTGGGCTCCCATTTTGGGAATTAGAATCCTAATGGACTCTTGAATTTTCAGAGGGTGATTGTAGTGGTAAAAATTCATTAAATTGAATAGTTCCTTATACCATTGAATTTTTAAAAATACTTGGATGTCTAAAATGGGCTCGTATGATCCATTTAAATACTTAAAACATAAGTTATGGCCAAAAGAAGGGCTAGGAATCAAACTGCCAATTTGACTCCCGACCATTAAAAGTCGAAAATCGCCTTGATTTACTTGTGTGCATGTGTTGTACCACATATTGTTAGAAAACGCTTGATGAAGGCTACAACTTTTCTTCAAACCTCACTTCATTCAAAGGTTTGCACAAAAAGTTATAGGCCTCTAAAGTCGCGAGAGTCCCCATTTTGGGAATTTCGAGACTCCCAACTTGGGAATCCCGGTAAAATTGACATTTGGGTGCAGGGCCCGTGGCTAGGCATAGAGAATACTATAAAGGGGAAGGTGGTGGCTTCCCCCAAGTTTCGGCCGTGGTGAGTCTTGTGAATCCTATGAGTTCGTGTTTACGCCTAGCTCGTCCGTGCACCAAAAGTGCTCCAACTATGCATTAATCAACTTGTTGTTTGGTTTTTACAAGTCCATTTGAATAATTGACCTGCTTGTCACTCATATTAGTCCCAATCCTAAAGTTCCAACATGACCATGTACCTTTGAAGTGGTGCAAACAAGGGAGCGTACCCCAACTCCTTATCCTTTTGTTGTTTTCACTTTGGACTCGCTGTTGAATCTATCAAGGAACCTGGGGGTGCATCAACATAGATAAAAAATGCATTTCCTTTCTTAACAACTTACATGAAAATTCTTATTTCAATGAACAAAATTTATGAACTCTTGACATTTTGGGCATCTTCCAAATATTTGTCACATTCAAAAAACTTATTACAAGACTTGTTTAGATAGTAGTCTTCACTTTCACTAATGATGCTTTTGGATGTAGGTTTCACATTTTGATGCTATTTTTTGAAGTATGTCAAAATGAATTTTTTTTGTAACATCAATCCAATTGAAGGTTATGCAAAATGAGCCATGATAACCCAATGATAATAGGGTTTATTGGGGATGAAATGACATTGATGGCCACCTTGTTCAAGTATGTGTCTCAATAGTAATATTTAAAACCTTGGTTTCATGTATCACATGTCCTAAAAAAAGAGTTTGACCATCAATGACCTCCATGACTATTAGTCGGATTTTCTTCACAAGAATCATCTTATGTCATTGCATTAGTTCCTTGTCGATGAAACACTTGAATGCATTAAAATGAAGTAATGTGTCAATCTCCATTGTCATGGATTTGTCGCATTTGATCGTGATTGGCAAAAAGAAACAAAGTATTGGGTCTAAGGTAAATTGGGACCATTTTTAACACATGATGCGTCCAAGTCTAGTCTCATAGTCCCTATTGAGACTAGACATCCTCATTTTTTGAATCTTCAGTAGGTGGGGTGTGAATAGAAGTGGCTTGTGTTGTATGTGATAGTTGTTTCTTAAGGTAGTTGGTAGCGATGTGACTTGGTTCTCCATAATGCATGCATTGTTTGTCCACATATCGTCATTGCTTCTTTTGCTCCATGAATGGTTTGATCATGTTTGATCAATTGCATGGGATCATCTTTTGATGTAGATGTTATTGATGCAAACATCATAGCAGGTGCAAATTTTTTTGGGATTATCAACAACTCCCAATGTTTTTTTTGTCAATGTTTAAAAAACCTGTTATTACAATAAACAACTTGAGCAATTACTTGACTTAATGTGGATGTATTTAACATGGTGGACAATAGGCACTTCACTTCGCGTCTATATTGAAATTGATTCATGAATGTTGTTTCATCCCATGATATATCACAAGCCAATTGCTTAAAATATGATGCATACACAATAGTTGGGCATGGTATTTGACAAAGAGCTCTCCATTTGCCAATTGATGTGCATTCTTTGTCAAGTATTTGAAGGTGGTGTTAAATTCCTCCATAAATGCCACAAATCATTCAACAATGGAGATTATCACTCTAACAAAGGTGTGAACCATGCTAAAGATGGGCTTGATAGCAACGTGCCAATAAGGCCAACCTAAGTTGGGCCATTTGGATAATGATGGGGGTGTAACTGAATGACTAATCACATTTGGTTAATGAAACTTCAAAATTTGGAACATGTCCCATCAAACTTGTCAAGAAGGCTAATTCATGGCTCCTTTACTTGGGATGGTGTCGTGGGAACACATCCTAATGACTTTGATGCTTGAACACTTTGAAGATGAACAACAAACTGACGAAGAGCTTAATTCTCTTGTTACATGTGCTTAAGAGCAATAAAGACTTCTTCCATAGATGCAACCGTCTTATCTATAGATGTACACATGATTATGAACATAGTGAAATATGACACCAATAAGAGGTGGGTAATGCACAACCTTAATCAATAATAAATGGGTAATCCATGATTTCTTGAAAAACTTTTCTTTTGAAAAAGAGGGGTAATCCACACTCAACTTGGAAAATAATCTAAGTCCTAAATGACTTATAGACACAAAAATAGATGTAAACCTAATGGAGTCTGTTCAAATTGTCAAAGACATGAAGAACCACAAGGACAAAGTCTAAAAGAAAGGTCTAAATTTAATTTTCAAACAAGGAACAAGACAAGATTATGTGATTCTAAAACAAAAACACAAGAATTAAGAATTAAAAGCACGAGATGTGCAAAACAAATGTGAAAATGAATATTTATTATGTTCACATATGTAAACATGAAGGTAGATGCAAGGTTGAATTGCTCACTTTTGTGACATAATAACATTTTTCATGGGCACTTTTTGTTTAAATGTGTATGGTAATTTATACACACACACACACACACACAATAATTGGCAATTGAATTTAGATTAGCAATTTCATTATGAACACATCCATGTAGTTATTTTTTGAAAAAAAATTCATCTGCTAATAATAGTGAACTTTTAAAGTTCAAAAATAAAGATTGGTTGAATAGATTCAAAATTAGAAAATGTAAAAATTTGTATTGATTTCCATTCTAAATGTGTTATAGTAATTCAATATAGGTTATAATATGAGATGAAAAACTCAAATCAATAATCCTTCCCATGAAAATTTTAACCAAATGATAGTTATGGACTCTTCAATGGTTAGAATTGAATCATATTTTCATAAGCCATAGAAGGTGCAATTTGAATTATTTTTCAATTTTTTTCCTTCATAAGATAATGTTTCCACAAAATCCACATGGGGCACTATTAATATGGGCTCCTATAATTCCATGACATATGTTTGATTAATAAAATAGGAGAAAATTGCTAGCTCATCATTAAAACAATGTTGTTTTTGGATTTTTATGGAATACAAAATTTATCAATAGTGAGATGCTAAATCTTACATCCACCCATGAATATGAAAAAAACATAACAAAACTATGGTGCAAAATTGTGCTTAAAACTAGTGTTGAACAGATTGAAGGAAATGAAGGGTTGTATTTATATTTATACCCCTTTGGAGATTTTGCTCAAGGGAACTTCCAAGGAGGCTTCTATGTGTGCATCAAATAATTTTTTTTTTGAAACCTTCATAATTAAAAGTCAACTATGAGTTAACTAAAATTTAATTAGGACTTCATTCGAAGTTGACTGGGAGTTAATTATGACTTGACTAAGAGTTAGATGAGAATTAGCTAAAAGTTAATTATGATTTAATTATGAGTTAATTGAGTTAATTGAGACTTAATTAATATTAATTAAGATTTAACTTGGAGTTAATTTGTACTTAATTGATAATTAACAAAAAACTATAGAGTTATGGATGAACATTATGGATGAATTCAATTCATTAAAAAATGGTGTCTAATGTTCGCATCCATCAAACTTCATAATATAAAACTAATTATTTGTTTCGTACCTAATGGACATGGGAACGCAGACACACGGCATGATCGCATGTATGAATGTTGTACATTAGTTGTAAAATAGTTGTTCATTATGTAACCACTTTTCAGCAATCCTAACTTAATTGCACTATGCAACTACAATGCAACTCCTTAAGAAATGAAACCTAGTTGATTAAACAATCATATATACGGTGCATAAAAATTATTGTATAAAACAACCATTTACAACTATGTTATAACTACCTAACAACTAGCCTATTTCCAATGTGGAAATTTATTTATTAGTTCAACATATTTATAAACTATAGTTGCAAAGGAGTTACAGTATTGATGTGGTAATTGCAACAAAGTTGTATTGGAGTGGTTTTTGAACTTTAGTTACAAGGTAGTGTGGTCTTCGTGGACACAATTTTTCATAGTGACATTACAAAAATGACAAAGATATCATGCCAAATGAAACTATAATGGTTTGATACAAAAATGGTGGGTACATGCACTAAAGCCTCATTACAAGTTTGACTACAATGACATATTTATGATTATTCATTTAAGGAGGATGAAATAAATGCAATGCCCATATTGATGTGAAAGTTTGTTATAATTACTATAGCTTTTGCTGCATGATGATGAATGAACAACTGATGATGTTCAAACACAAGTCAAATCACATCGGCCACAAAAACCTCCTTTGTTGTGCTTTGAAACCTAACACAAAAAATGTTAAAACGAATTAGATTCTAATTAAAAGATGCAGACAATGTTAATAGAAAACAAAATTTAAGCATGCAAACATATCCTCCATGAATAATTTATAAATCATGATATTTTGATTGCATTTTTCTTTTTAGTTGCATTTATTGGATTTCATTGTCCAATTCTAAACACCCCATGCAACTTTGAAGGGTTTTACATATGTAATTTTGCTTGTTCAAATTGCTTCAACAAAGTTGTCATCTTTCTCAAGTTACGCCCATGCACTTTGTGGGATGAACCCCAGCCCCCTGCTAGAATGCCAATGATGTTCAACAATGTGTCAAAGGTTAAACATACCAACTAGGGCCATCATACCTCATGCATTTGTTGTGCTTGGGTTTGAAACTCATCCCATTTAAATTCCATTTTTTAAAGAACTCGATCAAAGGCCTTCTAATTCCATTTTTGCTTTGCATCCAGGTTGTTCACAATACAAACGTTCATAAAAGTGTGGTCTTATCACCTAAAACCCCTAGGACAAATAGATGGATGCTTGGATCTACCCAATTGCATTTGAAGGCCGTGTGTTTAGTTTAAGTGTCTACGAAACAACCACTTAGCCGCATACAAATTAGTGCATGCATTCACCTTGCAACACCCTATTGAGCCTTCATGAACCCATTTGTTCTCTTTTATTTCATCTCCATGTTGATTTTGCATTTAAGGAGGAACCTCTTAAGGCACAAAAGTTGGGTTTGGGATTGAGTCTATAAAAAAATCCAACAAAAAAATTATGCAAGTTTAACATAAGCATGAAGGTATGGCATATCAAAACCATTTTAGCAACACAAAGAAGATGGCGACAAACAATGTAGTTATTCATCATTATCTTTTGTACGAAGGCAACATGAAGAAGAAGATGATGATGAACAATTGCTTATCATCGTCTTCTACAATAAAATGCAAAATAAAAGAAAATTTAAAAACTGACAAAAGGGGGTACAGTGGTGAATGTACTTGGAGACATAGGTGATGGCACAATGGAACTCACGTTAGAACAAGCGATGGAAATGGCACAATTGTTAATAGAAAACCTCCTTTTTTAACCAAAAGTTTTCAACTACATGACATTTGCAACTATGTTTCAATTGGGTTTTAATAAAATTTTAAATAAAATTATGGCGATTACTAATTAAATTGAGTCGTCTATTATATTGGTATACAATTGAAAACATTTTTCAATTGGATCATTTGCCAAATATTCCCAACATCAACAATGTCTCCAAGTTAAATGCACAACTATCTTGGTAAACAATATGAAGCATGTTTAATTTTAACTAAAGGGCCATTTTTGAAATATTCTTGGCATCTTATTAGTTGGCACACAATCAAAACATTGAATAATGTCCAACTATTTTGGTGACACCATTAACACACATATATGGATGTTAAAATGTATTAAAGGATGGATGAAATGTAATCATGTTTGTATTTTTGTTGCAACTATATTTTTCAGCTAGGTTAAACAACTAGAAGGTAATTTAAATTTTGTCATATAATATTTTGATATTATATTTAAAATTATGATAACATTAAATTACATGTAAATTCTATTTGTACAAAAAATGAATGTTTTTTGTGTGCATATAAATATTATAATTTATTTATTTTTAAAATCTAAAAAAATGTTAATAATAATGTTTATGTTCAACACACATGTAATTTATTATTTTTATACAAATCATTAAACAACATATCAAGTAATGATACGTAATCAATAATTTTTTGCAACTTTAATGTTTATTCATTTTTATACACATAATATCTTAATATTTGTTTTAAATTATGATAAAAATTCATTATTAAACAATAATGTACCCTATGTCATTGGCCAAGTTTGAATGCATTCAATTAAATTTTCCTTCCAACCCCTTTTGCAATTCGTTTGAATTTCCAACAATAATACCCATTAAAAATTCAATAATATTGTTCACATTTTAGGTCTCAAAATTACAAAATCAACTTTATTAAATCAAATGTGGTGAGGGCTTTCCAATAATACCAAGAACACCCCAAATTCAAATATAAATTTCAATCTTGTTTTTTTTTTAAAAAATCAATGAAAAAATGGTTCAATAATCAATAAATTCCACACCATAGCTCCAAACATTTAAATCTGAGTTGGTGCACCCATACTCATTGAAAACTTTATGATGATAAGTTCCATAGCATAACCTAAAATGCCTTGGTTTGGGAAATATCATTATGACAAAACAAAACAAACTACCTTCCTTCATGGATAGATAATGTAACATGTGTTGTTGGCCCCAAGTGGGAACACACTCAATTCATTTTCCCTTCTAAACCCAATTTTTTTGTAATTTGTTTGAAGTTTCACCAAGAAAATTCATTCCAAATTCAATATCTTCCACACTTTAAGTATGAAAATTATGAAATAAACTTCATTAAATTTGACTCAACAACTACTTTCCAACAACACCAGGTACACTTTTGGATTCAAATACAATTTTTTTCATGATTTTATTAATTTTACTAATAAAATGGTTCAATAATCAATAACCTTTGCATCGTAACTCCAAAAATTATGAACCCAAGTTAGTGCACCCCTATTCATTGTTAAGCTTTCAAAGATATTAAGAACATTACTTGAAGCAATTTGGTTTGGAAAAAATCAACATGAGGGAACATAACAAAACAAACTATCTACCTTCATAAATAGATTAAATTACATGTAATTTTTTCTTGCATAAAATGAATGGTTATGTGTGATGCAAACAAAATCCAATTTCAAAATAAAATTTGAAGAAATTATGAAATACAAATTTATAATGATGTATGTTTTATATATATTATTTATCATTTCTTTGTAAACCAAATGTTAGTTTACAACAAATCAAGTAATGAAATATGATAGAAATTAATTAATTATTAAATTACATATAATATTTTTTGTATACATATTGAATGGTTATGTATGATGAATTTTTTTGTGCATATAAATATTACACTTTAATTTGAAAATAAAATTTAAGATATTCTAAAATGTAAATCAATTTAATAATGTGTGTGTTCAATACATGCAAAATTTATTATTTGTATGTAGATCCAAGTTTAGTTTACAACATATCATGTAATGATACTTAAGTAATATTTTTAAGAAATTTCATTTTAATTATAGTGTTGGCCATTAATTCCAATCATCTTTTCATTTTTTCAATTTGTTAACATTATTTATTGATTTATGATAAATTATTATAATGATTCAAATAAATAATAAATATATTCAGTAAATTATTTTATAATTTCAAAAATTATTTAACATTATTTCACACTACTATATTTAAAACATTTTTCTATATTTTTAAATTGAATATTTTTCATATTCATTCATAATAATTCTAAAAAATTAGATAAAAATATGAATAATAATAATAAAATAATTAACCTAACTTACCTACAATATTATTATTAATGTTGTTGTTGTAATTAAAATTATTAATTATCATTACATTATAATAATAATTATAATTCAAATATCATTTAAATTTTATTATTTAGTATTTATATTTGAATTAACTCTTTGTTTTATGAAATGTTAATAAGAAGTTATAATGAATTTGGAATTTTAAAAAATTAGTAATAATTAATAATTTAATAGATAAGTACATTTAATGCTGATTTTTTAAAAAATTAACAAATCGCCATATTATTTAGTAAATGATGATAATATGTTTAATTATACAATTATACAAATAAAAATAGTGATGAATAATTATTACAAATAATTAAAGTAAGTAGTTATACTTAGGTTAGGTAGATTATTAGTTTAGGTTTAGGCTTAACTAATTTTAGACTAACTTGTATAATAAATTATAATTACTTGAATTGCAATGAGGTTGCAATTGGGTTACAACTAAATTACAATTAAATTTTTTGTCCCATATTGTTTGGCTTCCATTCTATGAATCCAAACTATATAAAAGAATGCACTATGATTGTTGGAAAACACAATAAACATGAAAAATGTAATAGTCATTTGGGATGAGCCAATCAAAGATGTTCAACCTTAAAAGCTAAACCAAATGAAATAGGATTCATTTATTAATTGTCATGTGGCATAGGTCTAGGCCTAACATAGGTGCCTAGGTCTAGCCCTAACTTCAACCTAAGTTAAAAGGCTTATGTTTAGGTTTAAGCCTAACCTATGTTTATGCACCATGTATTTATTAATGTGGATGTGCAATGTGTCATTTAATTATTTGTTGACCCCAAATTTTATGAGCACGCTATATGTCATTTAACTATTCGTTGATCCCAAATTTTATGAATGTGCTACATGTCAACACTATGAATGTGCCCTGTTTCACCAAATAACTAGCCAAATGTTTAATTTACATAGTTACATCGTAGTTGAAATTGTAATTATATTTTTTGTTGACGTCATGCCTAATCAGCGAATGAAGTTCATTCATTAGTTGAATACAATTAACAACATCCCTCAATTAGATTAGTAAAACAATTTTCAACTAAATTTGGCAAGTAGTGTCATGCAATGGCTATTGTTGTGGTGTTGACATGTGGCATACACTTTCAACTTGTACTTGTTAACAACATTGGTTAGTTGTTGCAAAACATATTTTACAATTGCAAAAACAATTTGCAATTATATATGTAGTTTTCGACTTGGTTTGTAGTTGAACATTAGTTGAAAAGGTAGTTACAAAAGGGGGTTTTTTACTAGTGAATGGAGCTCACATTCGAACGAACGATGGTGTTGTAAATGAAGAAGTGTGTGTTGCTCTTGGAGATGTTTGTCATTAAAGTGATGGGCCCTCCAAAAATGCAGGAAGGGGAAGAGGAAAAAGGGTTGCAGGCCCTAGAAAGGGGTTTCGTAGGTTTGTAAAATAGGTTTGAAAAAAAAATTTCAGAAAAAGGGGGATTTTTAAAAAAAAACCCGCCCAAAATGAAACAGGTGGTTGGCCAATCCAAAGTCAGTGGATGAATTGCCCTCCATCCAAAATGGGATTAATGTGGTCATGGGGGCTGGTTCAATCAAGCCCCTTTTCTTTAACACTTTGATGTCATTGAGATTGTCCGACTGGTATATCATAGTGTAGGGGGTAGCTTCAACAAATGTTAGTTAAATAATTAGTTGAATTTTTAGATTTCATTCAACAAATAGAATATTTTTGAATATTATAGTAGATTTTCAAATTTCCTTCAACAATTTTTGTGTGTGAAAATAGTATAATTAAAAATTTATTCTTTGAAATAAATTGTGCCAAAGTCCTCAAGGTAATACATGTATGCAAGCTTTGCCATCCATTTCAATCAACTCATATGAATAAGGCACACATAAAAAATACAATGGACTTCAATTACCAAAAGGTTACCATGACTTATGGGCATGTAATTTATTTTGGTGAAAATTTTCAAAAAAATATGAAAAAAGGTTTTGTATTCCTTGTTTTTTTGGGGGGAAAAAAACAAATTCCCCAGAAAAGTATTTTTCACCACATTCCAAGATGGATTTTAGTTTGGGCACATTCTTTGAATCAATCTTTCATTTTAAAGAACTATGTTCTAGACACCTATTGTCATTTAAATGCTAAATCCTTCTTGGGATGCTCCCAATTGATGCAACGTTAAAAAAATAGAAAATAATTTATGAAAAAAACATTGGATGAGACAGACGAAACAATGAACACTCTATGTTGGAAAGTGATAAATATTGGTAACTAATCATGGTTATTGTTAGTGCCCTGTCGTGATGTGTAGTGTCGTGACGTATGGTGTCGTAAGGATGTAAATACGTAGTAAATTCTACTAAACAAAAAGATTAAAGCCAGTCAAATGTATAAATTAATCAACTAAAAAGAGATGCATGCTCACATATATATACAATGCATAAGTGAGGCTGAGATGAAATTCTCTTGTATATTGAAATGCAAAGCAAGAAAGAAATGAAGTGTATGTAAACGGTGGCCGTGCAATGGTCGCCGTGAACATCTAGAAATCTTAGCTTATGATGGAAGAAACTCTTGACAAAGGAATTCTAGAAAAACTAAAAGGAGAAAGAAAAGGTTAGGCCTTTTATATCGTGCCAACACTGAAACCCTAAGTACCTAATAGCGTACAGTCGCCTAAGACCGTACATTAACCTTAAAACTGCACATGGGCATGCCCGTAACTGGCCATCATGTTTGAGGTCATGTATGGGCATGACAGCTGTCATGACGTGTAGTGTCGTGACGTACGGTGTCGTAAGGATGTAAATACGTAATAAATTCTACTAAACAAAAAGATTAAAGCCAATCAAATGTATAAACTAATCAACTAAAAAGAGATGCATGCTCACATATATATACAATGCACAAGTGAGGCTGAGATGAAATTCTCATGTATCCCCCCCAGACCTGAGCCAAGAAAAACATGGCATGGTTTGAGTAGGAATCAAAGTGCTATAGGAGAACATGATGAACAATACCAATTGCCGATGGGAACTTGAATGAGCTTCGGTGACGCGCTCCCAAGTCATGGGGTGAAACCCACTTGAGGGTTTCACAAAGTCAAGTTGCGGAAAGATGAAACTTGGAGGCACGTTCTCGGTTTCCAACTCTAAAAAAGGGTAGAGGGTCGAGTTGGGAGCCCCGAGATTAGACTAGGAAGAGGGACTAACTTATCTCGTGTGAATCTGCATCCAAAAAGCAACCAAATCGGGTTAATTTAGCATTCGGGACACCCTTGGGTGTTGGGACTTGCCACGGGCACTTGGACACACAAGACTCACCACG
>Ga0116231_10001159_pt1 | contig 52737 bp, 44 predicted proteins | sample S1TSphgellanicum_2_FD_89695 | JGI IMG/M metagenome (GOLD analysis project Ga0116231, IMG submission 89695) | Host-associated microbial communities from peat moss isolated from Minnesota, USA - S1T2_Fd - Sphagnum magellanicum MG | ecosystem: Host-associated > Plants > Peat moss > Unclassified...
AAAATATAAGGTCCCATATATCGGTTGATGTATAAAATTTATGTTCAAATTAATTTTATAAAATGATTTTTTTATTCTATATATATAATGTAAAGTATGTGTTATTTTTTATATTATTTTTTTAAATTAAAAATAACGTATGTGCTAAATATTTTTGGTATTAATGGCTAGTAGGTTCAATTAATAAGTTAGTAATTGAACTAGTTATTAAACATGAAAAAATATGAATTAAAAGATCCTTTCACACTATAAACAATTGAATCATTTTGAAAAAAATTACACTTCATATGGGTACTTTGTTTTGCCACCTCCCAATTACCTAGTTGGAACATATGATCAATACATATGGTGTGTCAAAACAATGGTAGTTTTATCACATGATTTTACCATGTTCAGTTGCATCTTTATCATTCTTCATAATTTCAAGTACTAAAACTAAAAAAAAATAAAAATATAAGCTATCAAAATGTGAAATTTAAAATTATAATCAAATTTAGGGTGGCTTAAATATGCAAATGATTAGAAATTTAGGTAATAATAAGGTTGGGAAAAAGAATTGTTTCACATAATTCCCCCAAATAATACTTTGTTTGATGTAGGTAATGTAAAATTTTAACATTTAATGTCCCTCCGAGGACTACCTCTTCAAACAATGGAAGTAATGATTCTCATAACCACTCCTACCTACTACTAATAATTTTGAATTATTGAATTGGAGTTGTAACAAATAAAAATCATACCATGATCTAGTAATTTTTCCCTTAATAGTTTACAGTCCAAGTTATGCATGGTGTAATAGTTTTTAGGGATAATAAAATCATCAAAAAGGAATGTGAACATGTAACAACTAATAGGTTGGTGAAAGACTTGAAGTTCTTAATGTGCCACATTTCTTGGATGTGAGTCTTGAAGTTTGAACTTGAGAACATGAACCATAATTGGAAATTTCATTCCATCATGCATGAAGAAGACTAAGAAGTTGTTGTCCCCCATATCAAAAATTCTTTATTGTACACAATGACTTGGTTAGTAGAAGAAACTTGACAACTGGATATATGCAACAAAGAAAGTTCTAAATATGAAACCATGAGATTTTGACATCCAATGCATCATACCTCTTGCGTATAGAACTTCATAGCAAATCCACAATTGTCCTCAAGAATTTTGAGCTAGCACTTTCATGGATTGTACTAGAGAATTGAATAATCATTGGGTTCTATACACCAAGTTTATGCAAAATGTCAACACATGTCAAATGTGAGATCTCATGGGTGCCTTTGAAAGAGCCTTTTGTGTTTGCTCCTTGACCATGCAATACATGCTTTGGTATATGCTCCTATCAAATTGTGCAACATACCAAGTGAGGAGATGGCAATCCTCAAGCAATATTGGACCTACACACCTCATATGATTATGGATCAAAAATCAAACTTTTGATATTGTTGAAAATGTAGTAACTTGAAGTTGTGATTAGCTTTCATTTTCCACTTGTATCACAATTATTTGTTATTCTTTTTTTCCAAAAAAATAATTTGTAATATTTAGCTAGTTAGTGTGCATTTTTATTCCTTGTTGCCATCTATGTTTGATGCTATTGATTACTCATAGAAGCATTAAAGACCTTGCTCGCCAATAATGAATGAAACATCACCCACCTATCAACACAAACACCTTGAAGCTTGGTGTTGAATTATATGTTCCATCAACACTAGGTGTATCCATAATACTATCAATGGCTTGGGTTGTGAGAAAATCATTTGGTCTGACAATCTATTTAAGTTGCAAAAAGTTTCAAATTTTCTATTTTTACACTTTGTTTGAAAATAAATTTTCATCTTACATGGCTGGTACATTAATACATTAGTTGGTTGCATTTTAAGTCATACAAGAAAATTGATCGTTGATATATCCCTTGTAAAGGGGATTATGAAAAAACCGTTGCTAGGACAACTGGTTAGAAAAATTGTGCAAAAGGAGCAATTGAATCAAACCCAAAACCCCAAGATTACCTCAATTCAAAAATGTCAAACAATTTACTTAAATTTGGCTATAACTTGCCCCAAAATTAAAATGCATGACTCCCCGATCCTTCACTAGATTGAGATCTAGTTGAGGGCATCATCTCCAAGGAAGACCCACCCTTCTCCCAAACAATATAGAAGATGTACTGATTTCAGGCATGGAGGAAATCAGCGACTAGGTTCCAAAACTTAATAGCCCGCACTTAATATGCCTAAATATAAGTCGTGCACATGAGTGGAGATTTGCGTTCAATGATTTCTGTTGTTGCAGAACATTGCGTAGAAGCGAAGGGTTGTGAGAAGAAGGATCACGATAAAGCTCATATTCCCAGCTTGATGCCAATGAGATCTAAAAATTTCCAAAACTGTAGTGGTAAAGTAAATGCTCCTTCTAAAAGACTCCCATCCCTCCAAATGTATGTCTGAGCACCATCCACGTGGGAATTGTATTGTAGAAGGAGAAAAAGCATATCCTTGCAGGATGCAAGATGGACAGTTCTGAAATACACATGTGTCGTGACAAGCGAAATGAACGTACATTCTACCAGTATGGCAGAAGGGGATGTGGGCGCCACTTTAAGCTGCGGAATCGAGGTAGGCGGAAATGAATTGCCTTCCCCCAGTCCCGAGTCCCTACGTTATAGGACGGCAATGATTCTCTTACGACTTGCTTTGCTTCCAAAGGGGAGGTTCTTCCCATTTGACATCGGGTGACGAGGCGAAACCCCTACCTTCCAAAAGACTCTGGTCACACAAAATTGCCAACACTTGTACAATCTTGAGCAAATTTCTGCTGTAAGCAAGACAAAACCATCGCCTTCCTGCTTAGCTTTTACCACACCATGGCCCACTTTACACTAGAGACTGTGGTACCCAAATACCCTAGCCTAGGGTCAGTTTCCACATTGACAAAACAAATAATTTTATTCTTTCAAAAATATATATTCATTTTTTAATTTTTGAAATTATATATATATATATTCTATCATCTAGTATTGTATTGTGATATATGAGTAGTGAAATTATTCAGAGCGTATGTAACCTGTGATAAATTATGGTGATTTTCAACATTTCAACTTCATATTTTCATGAAATTTCATTTCACTATTTTGAGGATTATTTAATGACGAAACTGACCTTAGGGTAAGGTAAACAAATCCAGGTTTTAGAAAGAGGATATAAATTTGAAGAAGTATTGTGTATAAACTGATATATGGGGAAGGTATGAACGGATGAACCCTTTCACAATAGTCCTGTTAAGCAGGTGTTTTTCCAATTTTGTGAGGTGGGTGGGTTGGCAACCATCATCCACAAGAGTTCTTTAGCCAAATTTGGAATTTGGCCACAGGTCATCAGAGAAGTAAGCAGCAAAAGTTAGGAAACCTGCTTTATTCTGGTGACGATCTATGAACTGATGTCTAAATATGGCTATTTGAGACCTTTTTCCCCTCAAAATCTGGCGAACTTTTTGAAATAAAAATGGAATCTTGCGACAGAGGAATCTGTTCTCTGCCACGTAGATGCAAAATTTTGCCCAAAACAATGAGAAAAGGCTTGCTCTTAAATGGCTGCAAAATTCTTCACAAAGTGGTTTAGGGTTTAAGGTTTAAACCCTAAACCCTGCCATTAGCCTAGGCCAAAAATGGTGACAAACAGTTTTGGGAAGAGAAATTTCATGCAGCCAAGGGGGGAGAGGGATTTTTTGTTTTTCTTTCTTGTTCCCAATCTTCATGTTCCCATGGGGTTTCCTGAGTTCCCAATTTGTTCTCCAAGATGTTCCTAATAGGACCTCAGATTTAGCCCATATGGTTTGCCCAAAGTTCAACTCCCATGTAAATAAACTGAAAAACGAGGGCTACAGGGGAGTACATTTCTTTCTACTTTGCAACTGAGGGAACTTACTCAAACTGTGTGGCTGATTCATATTAATTAGTTCATGGGTGCCTGCAAAACTTTTTTTTTTCCTTTTAATGAGCCACATTAATTGGCCAATCACCAATTTTTGGCCAAATCAATCAAGTTAATCCAACCAAAGATAGGCTTTTCATCGGTTCTTAGTAATCAGCAATGTGTGCTCAACATTGAGGCTTCATATATTTTCATAAAAATTAAAATGAGCAAAAGGTAAGACAACACCCCAAGGGTGATGGCTCATTGATGTAGCCCTTTCTGGGACCATGGGACCCCATCAAGCTCCTGGATTCAAACCCAATGGTGTGCAGGTTGAAACTCCTGGGGTGCCAATGGCTTGTCAGATTGGGTCTGCTGTTGGTCATGTGGCTCAACCATATACGTACCTTGGTCAAGGTTTTATGCCCTTAGACTGAAACATCTGAATGTAAGAAACCTTGGTGTGAGGTTTACAGTTTGCACACGTTGTGTGTTACAACATCCTATTGTCCGGTAACCAGTTCATGAAATAATGCATTAAGAGACCAGGCAAGGCTTCAAGGGAATTCTGCCATTTCAACCTGTTTTTGGACCTTAAAGACTTACAACCTTAAGAGTTGAAAGCAGAGTTGTGTGGTTCTTCTTTTTGAAGAGACCCTCAATTCTGACACTTTAAAATCTGTTTGGGGGTTCTCAGGGTGAGGGTTTGAGCATGGTTCTTCCAATTTTTAAACCTTTCAATGCTAGTCCTACTGCTTCATAACCTCTTGGCCCAATTCAAAAGCATGGTGTCATTCCATGTATACACTACACACTCCCCAATGCTAGAGATTGTATAGGTACACAAAGTTTTACAACAAATCAAAATAAGGGTCTATATAAATATGGAGTTCAACAATTATCTAAATTTAATATTTAATTTTAATGTTCAGCCTACTTGTCAACTATTTTTTTATATCAACTTTCTTACCTAAAAATGTTGACCCTATGTTTAAGGATGTTTTTTCGTAGTTTTAGTTTCAATTCTGAATCTAACAAAAGATTAGTTTCATGGTTTGGTTCTTTGTGCCAATTTCAAATAAAGAATGTGAACTTGGGTCTAAGCCACAAAAACCTAGACTTGAAAACTTAGTTTAACCTTACAAATTAAATACCTTCACAACACCAGTTTGAGTGTTGTCCGATTTCGGTTTTTGGCCGATTCTCAAGTCACTTTTGGGGTATTTAAATCATTGGGTTTAAATTTTCAAAATAAAATCAAAATTAGCCAAAATTTTAAAATCAAAACTTGAAATTGACCTTTAACTAAAATCAAACCCAGAATCAAAACATGTCAAATATTCGTTGCAAGACATTAGTTACTTGTAGTTTGTTATGTGTGGTTAAAACCCAATTAAATGTGAACAAGGTTATGAGTTTTTTTTGTTTGGGGGGTTTTATCATCATAGTGTGGCTTTGGAGCCACCTCTTTTGTGTTTTGAAATTCTAGAACACATAGGATACACATGTGATTGTTTTGTGTTGAACTTGGATTCATGTGATTTGCAAGTGAGTTTTTTTGAAACACAAAAGATCATTCTAGTGTTATGGTGTTATGTGTAGATTAGTTTTTATTACATAACACTAGAAGATTGTTGTAGAAAAGGTTGCAAGAAAAGGAGTTTGTAACTAAGGAAGGAGTTGCTACAAGATGAAGTCTTCATTTATTTTGGAGGCAATTTTGGTGTTTTTTGTGTTAACTTTAATTTGTCACTCCTACAAGAGTTGAACCCAAACAAAGCATGTGTACCATAGAATGAAAAGGAGACAAAAAAGAAGAAATTGATTTATTTGTGTGGATCAACCAACCATCATAAACTAACTAGCTGATCCCACCATGATTTGCCCATCAAAACATCATGGTTACAACAACTCACAAGGCCACCATCATGCATCCCATCAAAACATCATGATTGCCACATCAACTTGTAGTAACGACAACAATTGCAACAACAAATTGTCACCACTATTGCCATCATTGTTCGAACTTGGAGTTTAATCAGGCCTTCAATGTTTGGCATCATGGGTCACCCCACCTTCCTCATCTCCTTTGGGCACACAACACTAGTGATGACAACATCATCATCAACAACAACATGAATTGCAACATCTTAAGTCCCATTACCACCACATAAGCATTATGTGGAATTTATAACAATGGTAATGGTGCATGCAATTGCTTCAAACTTTCAAACTAGGTTCAAAGATTTTGTAACTCCATGTGGTTCAAAAGATCAGTTTGGATGGGCTTAAGGTCCAATTTTGTTTGGGTTTAAAGTGTTTCATCCATGCGGAGTTTGAATCATCCATAATTTGGATGATGGTTGGATTTCATCCATATTAATTACTGTGTGAGAATTGATAATTAGACAACTTAAAGAATGTGCACAAAGTGTTTTATAATCGGACAACAAATATAAGAAGACACCCCAATACACACATAATCTATCCCTTGAGTATGAGGGGGGAAAATGGAAATTTGAATGGAAAAATTAATTTTGAATTGCAATTTTGGGATTTTTTTGGAATTTTTTTTTGGAATTCATAACTTGGCCATACAAGGTTGGATTTTTAATTTGTCTTCAATGTTGGAATCTTGTAAAAGAAAGGTAATGCATGTGGGATATCTTAATTAATTTGGAGACAAAAGTTTTTGGAGGTTTTTTGGGAAGTGCAAGGTGTGTGTGAGTTGGTAGGTGCACAAGTTGTTGGCCACCAAGTTTTTGTGTGAGAAAACATCATTTACTAAACCCATAGTTGGTGGAATGTCATCCCATCAACTTTTCCTTTTTTGCAATAGTTTGTTGTAGTAGGGGGGTAATGCATGTTAACTTGTTGTTTGTTGTGTAAACCCCCCACTAATGTTGTAACTTGTTGAATTATTGTTTGTTTCCTATCATTATGTTGATAGGGTTGACATTTATTTCCAAAAGGTAGTGGGGTTTGCCAAATTATGTGCCATTGGTTGACACCTTAAACCAAGCACGTTTGTGAACAAATCTTTATACAAACATCTACATACTACTCAATGGAAAACCTAAGGTGAAAGGCGATGAACCTTCCTACACATGTTAAAAGTTGTGATGAACCTTAGGGTTGTAATTGATGTCGTTAATGGCCAAGCATGGGATAAGGCTACCCACCAATTCTAACCAGTGAATAAGACTTATTGAACTTTTAAATTACCCAAATATATTAATTAAGTTTTTACAAGGTCTAGATTGTAAACCTAGGTTGGCATTATTGTGGGTGCATTTATTAGATTTAATCACTGGGATTATTCATTGATTATTGTATGTCATGTTCATAATGAACCACCACATGTGTTTGGCCATGTGAAGCCTAATGGGTGGATGTAGGTGCATTTTAGGTTTAATATTGGGTTATAGCTGCAACATGTTCAACAAAATTAATTACCCAAATTAAGGATGAGGTTAGCACTTAGGGGCACATTGCATGTAAACTCAATGACATTATTGTAAATGACCATCCCCAAAAAGACATGTTGATGTTTCTAAAGAAGACAACTTGGACTAAAAGGTCACATTTGTTGTGAATTCATTTGGAAATATTGAAAATGATATGGGAGGCCTTGGGTTAATTTGTGGATCTCTAGATGGGTGGGCACCATTTCACTCAAGGAATGAAAGTTACACTTCAAATCTAGATGTGAACCAAGAAGCAAAGGAACTTAACTTTTAATCATTAATGGACACTTGAACTCCTACCTCAACATTTGGAACATGAGGCATTGGAGACTTATGAAAATTTGTCAAAACGAGCTACAATTCTAGCAAAACTTTAGGTTGTGAAACATTATTGTACATGATTCATGGAGCTCAATGATAACTCTCAAGGAGGGGTAACAATGTTGGGGGTGATCATGCCAAATCCCAATCAACTTGATCATTTTGAATATCAAGAGATGATGTCCCACCAAATGAATTGTGACAAAACACTCAGGGTGGAATATCATCACGACTTTGTGTGAGATAGAAATTTCAGAAACAAAAGAGCAACACAATGATGATGATGATGATGATGACAATGACACCAACATTCTTAATGAAGCAATTGAGGCCTCAAACGACAACGACTACCATGAATTTTGACCCCATAATACACTTCCTACAATTGGTCATCCTTCCAAGTCACAAATTGCGAGGGCTTCACAAATTATGATGATGTTGCAAAACCCCAAATTTGTTTGGATACATATGGATGTTTTAGATGGTGAATTTTTTTTCATTTTTTCAAAAAATCAAAGTTTGGAAGTACTAACACCATGTGTTGCATTAAATTTTTTGTTAAGACATTTGGTGTTATGGCCAAAGTACAATCAAAGTACAATGTGATAATATCCAAATCTATAACATTTCATGTAGATTGTGATTTTATCATTCAAATTCCATCATATTCTTATATCATCTTAATGTGGAGTACTTTGTTAAAAACATATGGAAAACTATCATTTGGGACAATACTTTGGGACAATACTTTGGTGCACTCAATCATGCTTTCACCCCCATTATAAATACCAATTTTGTACAAAATAAGGCTATTGTACAATGTACATAGGTTGTATCAAATGTCATAGATCACCTCACCTTAATGTTACTAAAATCTCTTACCTTTTCTACAACTACTTTCTTCAATATTATTGCCACATTGTCAACCAACATGATTTCCTAGCCCAACGGGCTTCCCATTCAAAAATTGTGTCCAACCTGAGAAGATTGTCCAACTCATTGAACATTGTGACCATATGAGGAGATACCATAATCAACAATACAAATGTAGCATCATCCTTCAAGTGCGGCCCCTCACCAATCTCCTCCAACATCAAGTTTTCTTGGTCTTCAAGCTTGAATCACTTAGGTTGAACCCCCGCCTAATCTCCGCCCCCATAATGTTGTATTAAGCGCATTGGGGATTAAAACCATATTGGAACTTGTTTGTCCTTGGGTTATACCACCATTGAAATAGTTGGTGAAACCAATGGCATCGTGTATCAATCAGTAACATGTATAACAATTCACATGCCTTTTGAATCATGGATTCATCATATTACCAAATTTGTCATATTGACTCCCCCATGTAATGAAAGACATGTCAACATTCTAGATTCATTTCATGTTTGCATCCCATTTTTATGGCCTATCGGGTGTGTTAAACATATTGTGTTCCCAATGTTATGGCATCGTAATTTGAAAATTGAATTGTTTGTATAGGTGTTGGTGGAATGGGGTCCTACGTTGTGGACATCTCTTGTTTGCCACCATCAAAGTTATTATGCATTATGGATTATACACATGTTGGCAAGTGTCCAACTACCATGTTCTTTCTAGTCTAAAAGGGGAGCAACAAATGAAACATTGGTCCCCATTTTGCATGAAGGCTTGAAATGTCGGCCACGAGAATTCCCATGTTTTTTTTGAACCAACAATGAGATATTCCTAATCCAACTTGGGGTCTATCAGCTAATCCACACTTCTAACCTCTTACAGATTTAGTAAATTGACGGAAAACATTTTAGATATTCAGGGCCTTGGTGTTAAACCATGTGATTGGAATCGCTCATCTTCACGATATTCCCTTTGGATTCATACAAGCTCTGCCTCCATCTACATAGTTCGAGATGCACCCAAAATACGTGCAAGTTGCATATTATTGAGTTCTATAAGGTCACCTTTGCAAATGCTTCAACATCTTTTCAATAATGTTCCTTAGTGTCAATCAAATTTTGTTGGTAGCATTTGAGGTCTTCCATGGAATTTAGGCTTTCCTTTTCCACCTCTATGGCCCTTGTGAATGTTTCCTCCACTGTTTTTTGTTGATTGGCAACTTCTTGTTCTAATAGATGACATTTTTTCTAGCATGCACCCAATTGTTCACACAACACATCACATTCCAACATCACCTCATTGAATTCAACTTTCATTAAACCCATTTCCTCTTGTAACACCTCAATAACATGTTCTATAATGTCAGCTTTCATTGTGGGCGTTAATTTACTAGCACCCTCTCCCAACCCCCTTACCTTTTGTGGTGTCAAATGGCATGTATGCTACCATTTGAATCACAACATCCAATTGTTTTCCATCCATGGGGTTGTCCATGTTTAACTTTGATTGAAGGGGATTTTGTTCCCAACGGTGTTAAACAATGCAACCACTAATCCCAAAAGATGGATCTTGAGTAAAATAACTACTGAAAGTTGTTAATTGGGGTACAATTGGTATTGGTGGTACTAGTTGAAAAATGATAGGGGAAATGACAAGGGAAAACGTTGGAGGAACTCAAGTTTGTGTTCTATTAACCAAGGGAATTGTTGTGGGAGTTGGGGGATTTTCTAGAAGAGCTAAAGGATTTGCCTCCACCACAAATATGCCTAGTTGATCACATTGCTAGAATTTAAACACAAGAAGGAGGCTTTGGAAAGAGAAAAGGAACTATGGCTATAGGAGTAGGAAATAGAGACAAATGCAATAGAAAAAAGTTTGTGAAAATCATACAAATGAAATCCATGTTTGTAGTTGAAGAATTTCGTAGACAAAGGGCAAAAGAAAAGAACAAATAGGTAGTTTTAGACATTTTGACAATATAGAAGGAGATGTTTATTTAATTAAGACAAAGTTAGACAATTTACTGGAACAATACAAATACATTGATGGATTATGTATGTAAAAAATAAATTGGAGGATTGTGATGATCTGGTGGAATATTATTCAACACTATGCACCAAACAACCAATGGAAAACTCCAATGCCGAACTAAATGAATGTTGGGAGTTGGTAGAGGCACAATTTTTTTTAAATGAAAAAAAAATAATTACACACAAGAGAGATGAAGAAGGGTATAAAAGGTACCTATTAGCTTTCAAAAAAGTATTTCCAAATTTCATCTATAAAAGTTCAAATAATTCAAAGCCTAATCTAGTAGAGGAAGCAAAGGAAATTAAGTCTAACAGAGTGGCTAAAGAAGAATAAGAAGAAGCACCACAAATTTTCAAAGGAGGAGAAGAACATTAGAATGAAGAATATGAGGTGTAGGAATAAATAATTTATACTAAAAGGGCTAAACTATAAGCTCGTGACATTGGAATACAAATAGAACCATTTAGAAACATAGATTAGGTGGTAGAGTAGGTAGTATTTAAAGGGGTAGAAAGGAGTACAACAAAACCACAAATTGATGTCATGGAATTAAGGGATGAGATGATGATCACAATTCTTCATGTGAGTGCAGTCATGATAGTGGGAATGGGAGCAACTGAAATCATAATGGAAGCACAAATAAAGGTGTAGATAGATATTTATGTAGCTCAAAATGAATAAGGAACGAGGTCCACAGATGGTTGACATAATGAACTAAAGGACAAATTTTTTTCAATCATTTAATGTGACAAGGATTTCAAGGACAAAATTTAGAGTGGAGGGAAGGTAATGTTACAAGGTGTACAACTGATATTTAACAAGACAAGAATAAGACAATATTTAGTTTTGATTTTAAATTACTTTTGGAAAGAAAAAATTGAGGATTTAATCCTTGATTACAATGGAAAAAGGAGGATTACAAGTTCCATTCACAATTGGGGTACTAAAAATGAATGTTTAATTTAAAAAGGATTGCCAAAAAAAAGTTTGGATTTTTGTTTATTTTACATTATTATAATTGTAATGGATTGTTGTATGACAATAGATAAAATGATGTCTTCTTAAATTAATAAAAATATTTTTAAATAATTTGGATACTATGTAAATGTCATTTTGAGTCTTGTAAACTAAAGGAATCAAGTGTCTAAATTACATTTTAAAGAAGTAAGCAAAAGGAAGGCATAAAATCATACAATTGATTTCAAAATTTTTGTACAACAAAAACATGCCGCTCTTTATGAAAGTACATGTTCATTTGATGAATTTGATGAAAAACCAAATCATACAAAAATTTCAAAGTTTTGAAAGAAAGGGATGCAAGGCAAAGGACTCATTTTTTAAACCATTTGATAAAAAATTGTGTTCAATGGGTTCAAAATGTTTAGCTTTAGATGTAGGTCACATGTAGGAAATAATCTTACCAAAAACATGTTTGGTTGTCCATTGAAACTCATTTCGAGATTTTTTGCATTTCAAGCATTAAACTAAAATATTCATACACAATTATGTATGAATGTGAAAAATCACCATTAACACATGAATTATATTATATTGGATTATTCAATTTTTTTCACTTAAATTTGTTTCATGTAAATGTTATGTGTAAAAAATAGCTTTAAAAAGTCCTTAAGTTTTTTTTTTCCTTTTTTGGTACCCCAACTGCGAATGGTCTATAGAAACACTTTGAGAAGTTGCTGGATAACATAAATCATTACTAGAATTCCTAATTTTTTTGACTAGAAATTTTGGTAAAAAAGGACCCATTTTGGATAGGCCTAAAACAACCCTCCAAGTCATTTTTTACAAGTTGTTTTGAACTTATCCATTGTGATTGGGCCATGTACTTTTTGACCAAACCTAGGTTGGCACTTTTGATTAGTAATTTTGACTAGTACTTTTGACTAATTAATATAACAACCAAATGATTTTTTGACTGGTCAAACACCATTTTGACTAAAAAAGTGGTCATCCAAGTTAAGCCACATGGCATTTAAACATTGGCCATCTAAGTTATGCCACGTGGCATTTAAACATTGGCCACTAGGCTATGCCACATGGATAGAACCTAAGCAACCTTGGTTAAACCTAAAATTAAATACCTATTTCTAAGGTCCCTATGTCTTGGATCCTACAACCTAAATTCCTAGGTCTAGGTCTAGGAGCCTATAACTAACAACTAGGTATAGAAGCCTACAGTAGGTTAAGGTAACCTAAAGCTATGACCTTTTCTAAGTTTAAATGTACACCACCTAGATTAAGCCTACACCTAAATGACCTAAATAGGAAAATCCTATTTCATTTTGAATTTGGCTTTTAAGGTTGAACCTTTTCAATTAACTCATTCCAACTGGCCTTCCTTTAAAAATATTTCTTATGTCTTGGATGCTTATGGTGCATTTATTTATATTGCTCATCATTTGGAATGGATGATAAACAATATGGGACAAACTTTTGGGAGGGAGAAACATTTTCATGTCCACACGACACTAGAGCCTTTTAGTTCACACAACATTATTTTAAAATAACTACATAAAATACATAAAATAAGTAAATAAATAAATAAAGAGGTAAGTAAATATGTATGTTAATTAAGCTAAAATAAAAATTAGTAATAATTAATGTCTAGCTATTTAGTTATAATCAATAATTACAACCATATTATAATTTTTTGAATTATATCAAATATCAAGATAATTATAATTTACTATATTGTTGATTGATAATTACAACCAAATTATAACTAATCCTTACAAATTTGACCTAATTCATTATATATTATCAACAATGTATTTTAAGTAAATAACTAGTTAACCAACTAATAATTTATCATAGGTATATAAATGGCCTACCTTAGCCTATATAAATAAGTTACCTATAAGTTAAAATATAAATAAATAGGTGGAATATAGGTAGGGTATGTATAAATAAATACACCTACATATAAGTTAATTGTATTTAGCCTATTTAGCCACATACTTACATTACAAAAGTTAAATAGGTGGTTAATTTAAACTAGGAATAATTAATTATGGCAAAACTAATGATTGGTAAAATAATAATGTTTAAACCAACCACAATTAAAATAATTATGGAAAAAATAATGATTATTAAACTATTAATGGCTAAACCAACCAAAAATAAAAAATAATTATTGAAAATAACCATGACTAAACTAATCATGGTTCAATTAACCATATTTACATATATAATGACTATTTTTCTTTTGAGTAAAATTAAAATGGCAAAACCAACCATGGCTAAATTAGATATGGTTAAATTAACTAATGAATAAATATTTTATGGCTAAACTAAAAATGGTTGAACTAACCATGAATAGAATAAATATAATTAAACTAACAATAAATAAAATAAATATGACCAAAATACAAAGGAATTAATATTTTATGGTTAAACCAACCATGGCTAACCTAGGAATGGCTAAATTAACCATGAATAAATTTAATATGGCTAAACTAACAAATTAATAAATAATTTATGGCTAAACCAACTATGCATAAATGAATTATGGCTAAAATAAATATAAATGAAGTAATTATGGCTAAAATAAAAATGGTTAAAATATTTATGGCAAGATTAACCATGGCTAAACTAGAAATGGTTAAACTAACCATGAGTAAATAAATTTGGCTAAACTAACCATTAAAAAATTTAATATGGTTAAACTAACTAATGAATAAATATTTTATGGCAAAACCAACCATGACTAAATTAAGAATATTTAAATATTAATTATGAGTCTATTAATTATGGTTAAATTTATTAAGGTAAAACAATAATATGTTAAAAAATAAATATAGATAATTTAATTATGCTTATAATAACCATGGTTAAATTTATTAAAACTAAACCAAGTATTGTTAAATTGACCATGGTTAGATTAGTTATGGTTAATTTTAATTTTAATTAGTTTTTTCATAATTAGTTGAACCATAATTAATTTTAATATAGTCAATTTAACCATAGTTAGATAAACCATATATGTATAATTAGTGTAATCATAATTAATTTGGTCATGATTCATTTAATTATGATTAGTTAACTTATACATTTTTCAACTTTTTTCTAATTGGTCAAACATAGTCAAAATGTTAAATGTGATTCCAAAATACCAAACTAGTATTGGAATTTGTAATCACATTGGCCATTTTGACTAGCTTATTTAGTTAGCCCTATTGATTGAGTATAATAGATGGCTTTATTGACTAGGGTATTTGCCAATTTGAGTAGATTGGGTGGTCTTATTTACTAAATCACTAAACAATTTGACTAGGTGGTATTTTTAAATCCAAATTGATTATTCAAATTGATTAATCAAAAGATACCCATTGTCATTCAAGCCCTTGGCCTCTAGTAAAAAAAACTCATATAGTCAATTTGGTTTGTTTGAAAAAATAGGAATTCTAATAGTGAATAAAGACACAATATGTATTTTAGAATTTTGTTAAGTTGTGAACCACAAATTTTCATGTTTAGTTATGATTTTTACATTTGAATTCAATAGGTGTTTAATATTTTGAATTTTGAGTAAGGAAATCAGTAACATATTGGTGAAAAAAAAATAAAAAATTCTAAATATGTTGTGTTTTTCTAACTATAATCAAGATATGATCACATTCATTTCATTATTATTATTGTTTCATTACTTTCTAAATTCTAGGTTATTATTGATAATCTAAAAATAAATTTGAATGGTTTGGACCAACAATTTATATGAAAATTAAGTGCCTTTATGTGCATAATCTATAATGTTTGTTAGTAAACAAAAAGCAAATTAAGTAGAATTTGCGCTTACCACATTTACATTTCATCTTTTTGTAATATTTCATAAAAATATTGTTTTTAGATAAAACCTCTCATGGAAAAGCCACATGTTCTTCTTTTTCTTCATGAATTCATAACAAAATTAATGAATGTCATAATGTGTTGAAGTAGTCCCAAGTGTTGTAAACATGAAACTTTGTTGAAATGTCCTTGTAAAAGTCCTCATGCACATTTGAAACATCTAGAACATATACTTCTTCAAACATGAATAAAAGATATTTGACATTCATACCATTGTGATTCTAAGCTATGAAAACATGTTTCCTATCTATTACATTTTCAATCCTAACATACAAGGTTAATGGGATGTCGTTGGATAACAAATCTTTAGTAACTAAGAAATGTCCACATGATATTCTCGCTCTTTTTGGCTTGGGAAATATATGACATTTACCCCCTCATAGTTCCAAGTCATGGTTGTGTGGTTGTCCTAAGCGTGAACGTCTTCAAAATCAAAGTTTGATTCAAATTGTTCAATTATCTTTTCCTCAATTTGATTTTTCAACATGATTCATATGCATATATCACATAATAAATTATATTATATTTGTGATCAAATTTGGAATCACAACAATAATACAAAATAACGCATGGAGTCATTGCTTTCTTTAAAATATATCACACTAATTATCAAAAACAATCAAAGTCGTACAAGTCAAGAAGAAAATGAAGGAAATTTGAAAATGAAAAACCTCTTTATATAGAAAAAATTAACAATACCCCAACAATTAAAGGGACCAAAAAACTTTGGTGACTAAAAAAATTTGGTTGCCATTTGATGGCTTTCCCATGTAACAACCACACATGCTTGTCGAATGGTGACCAAAATTTTCAGTTGCCATGTGCTTGCTTGGGCCTAATGGTGACTGAATCAATTTCGAATGCTTTAAATCACCAACTAACACTTTTAGTCTAGCAACAATCAAACCACTTTCAATCACCATTCAATGCCCTTGCTTGGTTGATTCTTACATGTCATTGGATGGCAACCAAATTTTTTTGATTATCAGCCAATCTAAGGTGGTTGTGGTTGCACAATGCCTAAATTTGACCTTCATTGGTGACCGAATGTAACTGAAAGTAGCCTAGGTCCAATCCTAGGCTCTTCATAATGTTTAGATCCTATAAGACCCACACTTCTTTCATTTTTAGTATTTTTTCCATGATGTGTGAGGACTCTCACATTAAGCAATTAGTGCCATACATGTCGTGACGTGTAGTGTCATGATGTATGGTGTCGTAAGGGTGTAAATCCATAGTAAACTCTATTAAACAAAAAAACTAAAGCCAGTCAAAGGTATAATCTAATCAACCAAAAAGAGATGCATGCACACATATATATATACAATGCACAAGAGGAGGTTGAATTGAAATTCTCATGTATATTTGAATTACAAAGAAGGAATGAACATGTAGTGTATGTAGATGGTGGTCGTGCAATGGCCGTCGTGAGCATTTATAAATCCAATCTGATTATGGAGGAAACTTTCTTGACAAAGGAATTATAGAAAAACTAAAAAGAGAAAGGAAGGGCTTGGTTTTTTATATAGCCGCCAAAAAATTAAAACCTTAAGTCCCTAATAGCGTATAGTCACCTAAGACCATATATTAACCTTAAAAGGCATGATGGGCATGGCAGATGTCGTGATGTGTAGTGTCGTGATGTATGGTGTCGTAAGGGTGTAAATCCATAGTAAACTGTAATAAACAAAAAGACTAAAGCCAGTCAAAGGTATAAACTAATCAACCAAAAAAAGATGCACGAACATACACACACACACAATGCACAAGAGGAGGCTAAGATGAAATTATCATGTATCCCCCCCCAGACTTGAGCTGGGAAAAGCATGGCATGGTTTGAATAGAAATCAAGGTGCTGTAGGAAAACATGATGAACAGTACCAATTATTGATGGGAACTTGAATGAGTTTCAACTTGAGGTAAAAGAAATGGTATCCACCATTATAATTATCGTAAAGCAACATCTGATCAACATCGTTTGTCCTTTGACATACCTGACATGGATAATCAAGTGGAGGAATCCAAATTGACGTGATGATGGTAGGATCCAAGTTCAGCATGTGGTAGGGCGCATAATTTTTGGAATGATCCCGAATTGTGCGTTCGTCAGCTCCTTGCAATTCCAACACACATGTAGGCATGATCACCTTAATCCTCAAGATGGTGTGATTGGAAGAAGTGTATAGAATATCATTGGGTTGCCATTGGAAATACGTAAAATCACTAACATCAAATTGTCTCACTTTAAGTTTGTAACTACCACCTCCTGTGTGTGCATACCATAAGGTGTTTCGATGTTGTGCAATGGACAGGTTTTCCATGGCCATGGGCATAACCCTCCTGAATAGAGTAGCCCTTTCTGCAATGACCTTAGCCCAAGTGGCTGGGGAATCTAAGTCCACAACTTGGTCCATTCGAGTAACAATGGAAGAGGGTGGAATGGGATGTCTCCCAAAAAGTAGAAAGTAAGGAGAGAATTGAGACAAAGAGGCATGTTTGGACATCCTGTAACCCATGGCGATGTAAGGGAGGGCAAGGTCCCAATCCTCTTTGTTCCTAGTGAGGCAAATCTTCCAAAGTCCTTTCTTACATGTTTGAACCATCTTCTTTGCAATGCCATCAGCTTGGGGATGATTTCTTGAAATTCGACGATGGTCAATGAGAACATGGTCAAGTAGGTCTTGGAATTTTCCCCTGAATTCTAATCCTTGATCACTAAGGCACTCAGCACAAGCCCCAAACCTACTTAGGACCTATTGTAAGACAGCCTGGTTGGTGTTATGTGATGACTTGTCTGGTAATGCAACAAGCTCAACCCACTTTGAAAAATGTTCAATCATAATCATGATGTAGACATTACCCCTGGAGGTCTATGGTAACTCTCCAGCTAAATCACATGACCAACAATAGAACATGCCCTGAATAGGGAGTGGAAAAAACGTGAACTTTCGAGAGGAAAAGGAAATTCTCACCCTATCACATTGTTCACACCTAGCAATGATGTCTTGGACTTGAGCATACATACCTCTCCAATAGTAATGAGGAACGAAAAGGCTATAAGTACGGTTAATTCCAAAATGTCCAAACTTCGAGTGTACCTTCTAAATAAGACCAAATTGTTCATGTGGTGGAGGAACCACTTTGTCACCTTGTGGTAAACATTGAACGAGGTGATTGTCCCTCCATGAATAACGTTTAAACCATTGTTGTATGCGATCCCAATGACTTGATGTAACTTCGGGAGGGTATTCCCCATGCTGAAAAAACCTCAAAGTGTCCAAGTCCTCCCATATATCCATAATGGGATGTTCAACCAAGTTACATTGTAATAGTGCAAGATAATTAGATGCATTAGATACATGTATTGCTGGAATCTGGTTGAAGTCTTGCTTGGCTGCTGATAAATCTTCAAAGGTCTCCACAACATGGTATTTGCGTTCTGATGTGTAATACAAGGTCAGTGAATAACCTTGAACTCATACTCTTGAAGTATAAGCACCCAACAAGCTAACTTATTAATAAGCTTATTATTGGTCACCAACCATTTAATAGGATGGTGGTCGATATACAAAGTGAAATTAGTGCCATAAAAATAGGGCTTGAAATGTATGACGACCCATACAACAACAAGGCATTCCCCCATATGAAGAGTAGTTGCTCTTAGCCTTGTTATTGTTTCAGGATGCATAGGCAATAACATATTCCTTGCCTTCCTCATCAAGTTGGCCAAGAATAACTCCAATACCAATAGCACTCTAATCAATGTGTAGAATGAAGACCTTGTTGAAATCAGGTCTTCTCAAAATGGGGAACTCTAAAAGCTTTTCCTTGAGTGTGTTGAAAGCTTCCTAAGCCTCATCACTCCATGTCCAAGCAACATCCTTCTTTAACGATGCATAGAGAGAATGAGCAATAGTACTAAAGTCTTGGACATAAATTTTGTAGTAATTACATAGTCCGATGAAGCTCCTCAATGTGTGAACATCAGTAAGATTGGGCATCTCCAAAATGGCTACTACTTTGGCCCAATGAGCCATAATATCATTTGGCAAAATTCTGTGTCCAAGGTAGATTATTGAGGTGACAACAAATTCACACTTTTTAGGATGGATCTTCATATTGACTTTGTGGAACCTCTTGAATAACTCCTCAAGAGGAGCCAAGTGCTACAACAATCCCTTGCTATGCACTAGGATGTCATCTATGTAACATTTTAGGAAATATGCCCCTTTGAGGACTTAGTCCATGATTTGCTGAAAGAAGACAAGTGCATTCTTCAATCCAAAAGGCATCACAAGCCATTCTCACAACTTGTTGTTTCCTTGGAATGTCGTTTTCTTGCGATCCTTCGAAGCGAACACAATCTGGTTGAAACTTTGTCTCATATCCACAATTGTGAAGATGTTTGAGTCTCCACTGCTATTAAACAGTTCTTCAGGGATGGGCATGGGGTACTTGTCTTGAAGTGTAACTAGGTTCAAAGGCCTATAATCCCCGCACATCCTTTTCTTAGTCCATAATCCAGCTGAATCCTTTTTTGTTGGCATTACTGTAGCGGTTGCGAAATCAGAACTTGATGGTTGAATGAAACCAACTTCATGGAGCTTTTTGCATCTTTCATCTACTAGTTCCCACTCATGTTTGCTCAACCTATGCCTCTTCCAATAGACATGTGTCTCATCTATAAGGTCTAAATAGAATTGCATGGTTTTACACCTACCTAAGTCTTTCATTAAGAATGCGAACAAATTCTCATACTTAATTAGCAAGTTTGTGACCTGGTCTTTCTCCTTCTTGGTGAACTAGTCCCCCATAACAAAGGGTAGTTGGAAACACATGGAATGGAATTGGAAAGTGTGTTTGAAAAACTTGGTGTATTGGGTTTTCCACTATCCAACTACACAGATTCGTAAAAGGTTGTAATTGTTTTTCCAAAAGCTGATGTACCTCTAGGTCCATGCTTCTCCCCAGTAAAGTGTTACGCTCCAATCTAGTCACCTTAGTGTGACTAGTAGTGCCAACTTGGAACCCCATAGCCCTTTCTCTTTCTTCCGGGCTCGATTCATCCCAAGTGGTTGAAGCATGACGATACACTAGGCCTAGTCCATCTCCTTGAAAAGTGTGTGCTCTTGGGAAGGAGACAAAGGTGGGCCAAGCACCTCTTGGTTTTCCTATTGTGTTCGTAGGAAATCAAGGAGGTTTCTTTTGCCTTGTAACTGGTCAGCAAAAGCTCTGATCATCCAGTATGTGAAAAACCTACAATTTGGGGTTTCTAATGGTGTATCTCAGAGCCAGCTGCAGAATTGAGAGTGGTGTTAGTTTGGTCCACTAGTTGTGTAACCGGTGCGCATAGGAACCGCATTATGCCACATCGAATAAGAGGGGCTGTCCAAGGTAATGTTTGACTAGTGTGTAATGCTCCTAGACTTTCTTCCTTTGGTTAAGCTGAGAAGGGGTGTTCTCAATTACATAACCAAATGTAAGAAAAATGGATTGAGCCTAAGTGATTAATCGTACCATGTCCGTGAAGAGAACAGATCTTGTGTCATTCAAGCCTTCTCCAAATCTAGCCGCTAAAAATCCTTAACACTCCCAACCTGAAATGATGACGTTCATGGGGCCAAGTAATTCCATATGCTTCTTTTGAATTAGTTGTATGTCAGAAAGCAAGAAAGTGAAATTGGCCTTCCATGCGGTGGTTGAAAACTATTGTGGAAATCTAGCTATGAGCTCCATCATTTTCGATGCCGCCACTTGCCTTGCAATAGGATCAATGTCTATGTAGAAATACCTTCGAACCACCATCCCTGACTGTAGTAGGGCTTCAAGACCTATACCAATGCCACCAAAAAACTCAAGTAATGTAATCCCCTCCTTAGGTGGTGTCCATGTGATTAATTGACGAAGTACTTTTTTAATTGGTTCGCCATGGCTTTCCATGTTCTCAAAACTAGATAGAGCTTTGGCCAAGGGCTCGTGGGCTGCTTTGAACCTCTGTAAAACCTTTAGTCCGTGTTAAATGTCAGTAGGAATCACCTTCAAACTTTCAACAGCTTGGGCGTAAGATGTTTCCTCTTCATCTTCCTCTATCCATTCGTGGCTAATTTGTTGGATGTAAAAAATAATGTGTGCTTCCTTAAGCATACAATGGTGAGCCATAGGACTATGGTTCCCATGTAAATCAAGGGGTATGTATCCTAGGTGGTGGCCATCAATCTCCCAATCCATTTAGTACTACGCATGTTCGAACCAGTTGTCAATTGTGAAACCTGGTGGAAACAGGGCCTCTTGCCCAATGAACACATCATAACTGGTGGCATTAGTGAGTAAACATCTGACTTGTAAGCAAAACTCCTGATCTATACCTTCATTGAAGTTAAGTGTAATCAAATCCGAATTTTCCCCAAATACTTCTTCTACGCTCCCATTAGCAATGCGAATCTACCACAGATTTCTGTAGTTTGGAGTCAAACATGCCCATCTTCTTGGCGAATTGAACTCCAAGAATCACTGGTTGGGCACCTGTATCGAGAAGTACCACTCTGGGTGTATGTCCTCCCACTTGGATTGCTGACCCAGTATTGTCAACAATGGCAACTCTAGTGGCGATGGAAGTTCTCTCACTAGGCACCACCTTCGGAAATGAGTGAGAGACTTTGTGGAGAGAATGACTATCCACAACACTTTTGTTGAGTAACAAATCCACAAGTGAGATGTTCTTAATTCCCTTCTGATATATGAATGTAGAATCAGAGGTAGGAAAGCGCACTAGTTTAACCATGCTAGAACTAGTGACCAAATTACGAACACCATTTACAACATGTGAACGAATTGAGTGTTTTTCCAAGGTGTTGGATGGGACTTCTATAGCATGTGGATTAGGGATTGGTAGAGGACTTGATGTAGTGTTCAGGGTATCTTCTAGTACTACAATTATGTCCATGGTGCTTAGTTTCAAATTTTGAAAACGAAATAACGGTGTACTCACAAGCTTTTTCGCCATTTCATGCATTTGAAGTTGGCATTCCATAAGTTGATCAATGGAAAATTATGTGTTTTCCTGATGTACATGTACTCCTGGGACATAGTAATTTGATGCCCTAATAGCTTGTGGTGTAGTAGTCTCCTCCCCCCTCGCCAACAAGGTGCATTCTTCTTCCGTGTTGAGAGGACGAAAAGATTATGGCATGACTGTTCGAGCTCCTTGAGCCCTGGTAATAGGACTTGAAGCAGATGGGAGTCCATTAATCAAAATTACCTGCCTAGTGGCAGAAACTTTAGGTGCCACACTAAGCTCTTGTGCCACGACATAGGAAGGGCAAAAAGAAGTAACAAATTCTGGTGTGAGATTATAATTATGTGCACTAGAAAGAACATACTCCCCAACCATGGCATCGTGTGGAAGGCCATAGAATGATCTAGGAGGTCTTTCCCATGATCCTAAACCTTGTACAGGTTGGGCATGACTAACTTGTTGGGAAGATTTGCCTTTTATATTAGCAAGTTGGGCCTTCAATGATTTGAGTTCATTTTGCAGAGTTTGAACTTGAATGGAATGAGCTTGAAGCACCTCCCGCTCGTTAGCATTGTGTTCCTTTTTCTTAGCATTCTTACTAGAATTACCCTTGGTGGGAAAAGCTTGAGTGGAAGGTTAAAATGCCTTGGCTCTTGGTTGAGGGGCAATGGAAGATGCTGGCAGATTTTGCCATGGTAATCGGAATTGCTTCCTTTCTGAGAACTTGGCAAAATAAACAGCTTCTTTATGTCCTTCTTTCCCACAATAATCACAAAAGAGATCTTTGGAAGGAATGTTGCATTCATTGGCTTTGTGGACATGATTGCCACAGTAGTTACAAGAAGGTAGGATGGGTGCAGCCAAGTGACACACTCCCAAGTTCCTAGTTAGACCCAAGTTAGGTTTAAGTTACTCACATAGCGAAATTGTGAAGAACTTGGGGCATGCTCCCAGCTCTCAACACTAGAAGGGGTAGAGGGGCATGCTGAAGCTTCGGGATGGGACTATGAAGAGTGACAAGCTATTCACTTACTCAAACCTGCATCAAACTAACCAACAAGTTGGTTAGTTCACTTTCTAGAGCACCCTTGGTGCTAGGACAAATCACGGGCAACTCTGGACTCACTTGACTCACCACAGCCCGGACTCGGGGGAAGCCACCACCTTCCCCCATATAGTATTCTTTGTGCCTCTCTGCGGCACCCACATTTGAATGGCTTTTTGTCCTGGGACTCTCAAGGAGAAGTCCCAAAATTATCCCGGTTTGGACTCTCGGGACTTTGCGAGATCATAACTCTTTGTTCAGACCTCCGATTGGGATGAGGTCTAAAGCAAAGTTGTAGCTCTCCTCGAGAGCTTTCCAACGATGTGTTGCACTCCACCTGAACACACCATAGTCGGGTCGATTCCCAACTTTTAGTGGTTGGGAGCCAAATTGCCAATTTGACTCCTGGCCCTTCTTTTTGTCATAACTTATGCTACAAATGTTCAAATGGCCCATGTGAGCCCATTTTAGACATTTACACTTCAATAGTTTTCCAATGATATAAAGAACACTTCAATGCAAGGTGTTTTAACCCCTGTAATTGAACTTTGAATTTTCGGGAGTCTTGGAGGACTATCAAGTCTCAACTTTGGGAGTGTGAGTTTCATCCTCACACTCTCTCAAAGTAAGGTTGCAACACAAGTGCATTTTTTTAGCCCTTGAAGAAGAATGTGATGATCTAGTTGGCGCAGCTAGTGGAGGTTAAAGCCTTGAACATGAGGGAGACCTCATAATACTAGCCTCATAGTGTGCATGAACTAGTTCTAGTTTTTCGGAAATGTTGTATACATCCAGCAAAGTGTATGAGTCTCCAAATTATGCAAAAACTCGCTGCAAAACTTGCGCATGGAGTGTCGGAGTACCTTCTAATGAACGAAGATACCAATGGGCAACTTCTAGGTCTGTGATGCTCTGAGTATCCTCTTTAAGCTTGGGAAGCCTCATGTAGAATCTTGAGGGTTTCATCTTTCTACTAAGAGAAAATGGCAAGCTATATAATTTTTTCAGAACTCTTAACCAGAAATTCCAGTTCAAGAATTCGAAAGAATTCCCCCACAGGATCAGCAAAAGCTTGTGCATCAATGGTGGGAGAAATATTTGTGGTAGCAGCAATGAGTTGTTGAAGAAAAATGTTTACTATACCAGACTTGGATTATTGGGCATAATCCCATGATGTGCAATGGTAGCTTACAATGCAGCTTGAAAGGCAATGGTGATGTATGTGGCATAAACTAGATTGGGAATCTGGGTGACGCCCAAAATCCTTGGAGAATGTTGCTCCTAGACATCTAATGTCTCATAGTGCACATAACGGGCTAGTTGTTTGAATGCAAATGCCTCAATGTAATTAGCGCCATACTTGAGCTTTGATTCACAGACCATAGTTGAGAAAGTTGCTTTGAACTCTTTCAAAGAAATAATACATGGTCTTTCGTTGAACTTCTCAATTCTCCCAAAGGAACTACTAACCTCCATGGTGTATATGGGTGTAAAGGTAACGGTTTGCAACAGAATATACGGTGATGGTGCGAAAGCAAGTGCTGCAACAAACATACCCCACTGATGAGCCCCTATAAATGGACTATGATGTACTGTTGATGTAGTGTAACTTAAACTTGAATTCCTGGTAGGAGTTATATTGGATGACGGTGGTGCTATAGATGCTTGATGTTACTATCATAAAGATCATGAGCTTAAAGAAATCGATTCAAAGGATTGTGTGTTACTTTGTAGTTGATACCTGGGTTCTGGCTAAGTGGTAGTGCTCTCATCATTTGAGGACATGGTGTTGTCCCATGCCCCAAAATTTTGTAACAATACAAAGTATTAACTACAAAGTTTAACAACACAATGTACAATTTGAAGAATATGTTACGTTGCCGAAAATGACAGGTGATAGACAGATGTCAAATGGAGGTTAAACAAATGTCGAATGAAGGTCGGACAAAAGTTGGACGAAAATTAGACGGATGTCGAACGAAAAGGCAAGACAATAAAACACAAGACAGCAAAATGTAAGACGTAGGACAACAATTGGACAAAAGTCCAATGAACATTGGACGAAACTCAGTGGACGAACATAACTGATTGATAAAAGTTCGTGGATGAACATCCCTGGATGGACGGAAGTCCAACAGATGAAAGTTCGTGGATGAACGTCTCTAGATGGACGAAGGTCCGATAGACATCCCTGGATGGATAAAAGTCCATGGATGAACGGAAATTGGCGATGCAACATTGGAGGTGATGACATTACAGAGTGCCCGTGAGCTCTGCGGCAATGGTTGACAACAATGCGATGATATAAACGTTGTAAGCACGCACAACTACAAGAGTTGCAAGCTCGCGCAACTGCAAGAACTCGTGGCGTCGTTGCAGCTTGCATCGTTGCAAGTGGTGGCGGTGCTGTAACTTGCGGTGGCAGTGCAGCTTGCGTCATTACAAATGGTGGCGATACTATAGTTCGCATCGCTACAAATTGCAACGGCACTACAACACACGTTGCTACTCGCAGCTACCAGTGCTTATGGCGACATTGTAACTCGCAGTTGCAAAAGCTTGTGACAATGCCACAACTCGCATCGCTGCAAGTTGCGCTAGTGATGGTGCCCAGCGCCATGCTACAAAGTGGCGATGGCAGATTTTTATTTTTATTTTTTTACTCGGCAGTTTCAAGAGTCTTCAACCGCCGTAAGAGCGTGCATTTGTACACTTGAAAAAGAAAGGAAAAAAAAATGAGAATAACAAAGAGAAGAAAAGAGAGAGCTTTGAAACTTGCTCCAAGATCCCGGCTCTGTTAGTAGAAATGTAACAACACAAGCACAAGCTCCCTCATGTAACAACACAATCTCCCTCTAGCAATAGCAACACCAACAGTAGTAACATTAGCAATAATAGTAGCAACAACACCAATAGCAAAAATTCAAGAATTCAAAGGTAAAAGAAATTTGTTGCTTTTAACATTAAGCAACAAAGAGTAGAGTTTTTCTAGAATTGAATCGCAAAGAAGGAATGAACATATAATGTATGTAGACGGTCGTTGTGCAATGGCCATCGTGAGCATCTAGAAATCCAATCTAATTATGGAGGAAACTTTCCTAACAAAGGAATTCTAGAAAAACTAAAAGGAGAAGGGAAGGGCTTAGCCTTTTATACATTCGCCAACAAGCTAAAACCCTAAACACCTAATAGGTACAGTCACCTAAGAACGTACATTTATTTTAAATGCCTACATTAACCTTAAAAGGCATGATGGGCATGCCCGTAACTGGCTATCATGTATGAGGCCATGTATGAGCATGACATACACTTGAATGAAAATGGGATCCTTTTTTAAGGCTTTGAAGTTAATGACACCATTTGTGAAAATAATTGTGTGCTAGACTTCACAATTAAACCTCTTAGAAGACCCCAATCCTAATTCCCATTATATTTGTATCCTTAATTTAACCTTAATTTAACCCTAACATTTGTGCATTAGCAAACAATTGGTACAATGGCAAACGGTGTGGACTAAAGGAAATTGGTCAAGGACCATGGCACAAAAAGAAGATGACATAAGATATAACTAAAAGAACTTCAGACCCAATTATGCTAGTAAATGTTGGATTGTAAATCCTACCCTAGCCATGGTCATACACCTTATGTTCACATTATGTGTGGTGGTGCCACATCAACAAGCAATGGCCACTTTCTCACCATCAAAACCCATAAAAAAATAATTTTGCTCAATTTTCAAGTCGCTTGGATGAACAAATTAAAGCACACATTATAGAGGTTCAAATGGCCATGATGGGGAGCCCAATTTTGCCAAAAACCAAGTGCTTTTAATTGTGGCACAAATGGTGTATACGAAGGTGGTGCTTGGGCTGTAGGTTGACTTGAAATTGTTCTAGACTCACAAGGGGGCAATGATTCTGATGTTGTTTTGTTTTGTTCTGTGCTTTTTCTTTCTTCTTCAACTCCTACCATTCCTTTTGTTAAGCTAGCAACTCTTCCATCATTCACTTCAACTCTTTGTTTTATGTGGCCAGCTCCAAGATTTTGGCATTCACCTTTTCTCTCATCATCATTCATTATTTTTTTCAGTTATTCATCTACTTCATGTGCCACCTAGTCCTTGTATAGATGTTATAATAATTGTTGTTTTTCTCCTTTTACTATGGTTAATATGGTTTTCAACGACTGTATTTTTAACCCCAAATTACCCATCTTGAAATTGACAATGGTCGTGGCTTGAAACATCTTTACATTTTTATTACCCTCCATGATTTCTATTGCCAAATCTTCCATAGATCTTGGTGTGAGATTTTATGCTATTTCTTCCTTAGATCCCTTGCTTGAGGATATAACCTTATCTTTCATTTGCAAAATTGAACCAACCTTTTATATCATCCTTTTACTTCAAGTTATGGAAATATGCTCCTTTCACATTTCATTTGTTGTAATTGTTCTTTCCTTTTCTATTCATGTGATGAGTTAGTTCCCTTCTATTGTTAAGAAGGAACATATCTTGTAATCACTCCTAGAATTGTAATCCCAGATGCTTTTGCACTCCTTTTCATCAATTTCTATGGTCAAATGTCCTCCCTTGATTTCCTTATTTGTAATTATCTTTCCCTAATGCCAGATCTATTTTTCCTCTTTTCCATGGTCCATGGGGATACCATCAAAACTCCTTTTCAATTATCCAAAATATTTTGTAACTTTTTTTTTGTCTTTGTTTTTTTTTGGGTTTGTGTTATTTTCTTTTATGTAGTTATAGATTTTTCCTGAAACATATATCAAAACAACCACTTTAGAACCAACACCAAATGACATATTTTTTTCTTGTTCTCCTATTTTCCTTCTAGCTACATCTTCTTTTGCATCCTCGTCCATCTATCCAACTCACTGTGTAAATTATTGAACATAAGTTATTCCTAATCCACCTTAAGTCCTTCCTCCACTTGCATGAATGTAAATTCATTCCTATTATTCATGTAATTATTTTTTTCCCTCTAATATACCATAGAAATCATAATTGGGTACATGTTGTTAAATGGCATTTTACAGTTCTTTACATTTCATTGATCCATGTTTGTGTATGGTGGCTTGATATCATGGCTATACAGTAGCTCTTCCACGACCAATTTGTTCACATGGCCCTTTGGATTCTCAATGTACCCAATTTGACATACTCCAAATGCATCATCAATCAACTATTTTCTTATGACATTATGCTCCCTTCCCTCCCAAAATATTTTTTAGATCCTTTGATCAAAAGTGTATTCAAACGTTCCACCAAGGATCTATGGTTTTGTTCCTTCCACTCAATGTTTAGCAATGTAATTGGACTTGCTTTACTAGCCCATGCCTCTTCTCCCTCTCCCATTTTCTTCCAAATATTTATTCTTTCAACCTATTTTGTTCATAGCTATATTTGGTTGGAGTAAAGAACATCCTTGTGTCATATGGGATCTTAATCCCTCATTGTTATCAAGTTTTTTGATCTATTACCTTTTTTCTTTCTTTCTTCAATGGTAGATTTTGGTGGGTCATTCAAATTTGGTTGAGGTGGTGTGGTAGACATTGATTATTGACATGCCTTTTGTGATTGCATCACCTCCAACAACATAGTTTTTGTGGCTTTCTAGACTTCTTATGCTTCTATAATTAGCTATATTTTTCACCAATCCTTGATTTGTCTTTTTCCTCACTTGAGTCTAGAATCACCACTTGTTCTTCCATTGTTGCACCTAGTCATGTTGTAACCCTCAATCCTTTTTCTGAAATTGCCTCTCCTCAAACATTCCAACACTAATTGTATTGACTCTTGAATGTTTTTTGCACACTAAAATTCTACATCAATTCTTGCTTCAAATCTTTTTCCTTCCTCACATTTTGATGATGATGGTGACTCCAACGGTGATATCAACATTAGTGGTTGGATGTTATACACTGGGCCTCTTGCCTATCATTCTGATTCTTCCTATGTTTTTCCTATGTTTCGGTAATCTCTTCCACATACCTTTCTCTCTCAATTTTCAGCAATCATTCTCTTTCTATATCTCTTTATATATTTCTTTTCCTCACAATTTGCTACAATCTTTCAATCGCATTCTCCTCACTCATATTGTGAAACACATTGCAAACACTTGAAATACAAATGCATTGCCAAGAAACCTCAAATGCTAAGAAGAAATTCGACAACCACTCTTACTTTTTGCTTTTTCTTTTAGGGTAGCTCGTACCTTTGTATTAAATAATCATATTTTTAAACAATGTGTTTAATTCATGATGATGTCCTTCCTATACCTCCATGTGGAAATAATTGATGTCCTTTTCACCTATCAATGGTTTAAATGTACTTCTCCCTCCTTCATTCATCCTTGCATGATTACAACCACCTACCCATCCATCCCTTATTTTCTTCACCGTGTGTACTAAAATAATTACCAACTCACCATTACAATCACCCAATTGAGCTACTAAGTCATTCAATTTCTCTATAGTTGTGATTGGCATGCTATTAACTTCCATCTATGGTTGACATGTCACCACTTCATCGTCTCCATCTTCATCTATTTTGTTGTCATTCTCCACTCCTTTTCATGATTGGTTTGTTGTTTGTGGTTCTTCCCAACATATTAATGTTTATGCTTTGGAATCTTGTACCTCAGAATCAATGAATTTGTACGATTTCAACTTGTTAATATTAACGAACATTAGATTTGGTTCAAAGTTAGTAAGTATTACTAGCAACACCATGTTATTAAGTAACACATACTGCACTTTGTAGGGTCCAAACCACTTCCTAGTGAACTTCCCAAGATGTGACTTATTTATCTTTGGAAACCATAGAACAAAATCATCAAGTTTGAATTTTTTCTCTACATTCTTTTGTTGAATCCATAAAGCCTTATTCTAATGTTGCACTCCAAATTTAGCCTCAAATTATAATCTATGCTTCTACAATTTCTCTAACTTTGAAATTTTACTTGTTAAAATTCTTACAACATTCCCTTCTTTGTGGTCATTATTGATTACTAGCAATATATACATTGTAAGCATTAAAAGATGTAATCCATAAACAATTTAATATGGTGTGTATCTTGTAGTTATTTTGTATGTTGTTCTATAGGAAAACAAAATTGTTGGTAAATTGTTCATCTCAATCCATCTTATTCTCACTAACCAACTTAGTCAATAATGTTACCAACACCTTATCAATGGAATCTATGGATGAGTGGAATTAACATGTTTTAGATTTGTCAAATGCTTGATATCATCATTAATAAAATGCACACCCTGATCTATGATTATAATTAGTGGACATCCAAACCTAGTAAGAAGGCATTTTTACAAAAATTGTCTTGTCATTATTGCATAGTGTTCGTTTGTAACATGCTAGCTTCCACCCATTTCATTGCATAATCTATGGCCATCAACATATATTTATTCCCTATATACCTTCCTATTGGTTTTATTGGTCCCACAAAATCAAATCCCCATTTCAAAAATGGTTCTTTTAGAAGAATTGTGACCATATTAATGAAATTATGTGCAGCCAATTGTTTAGTGTGTTGACACATGTCACATTATCTGTAGTATTCATTGACATCTTTATGCATTGTAAGCCATTAGTTCCTTACATCCAAAATTTTCTTTTGTGTTATTTTGTTGTAAAATGTTTTATTGTTCCCTTATGTAGCTCTTTCATCACCATCTATGCTTTTGTGGTTGGCAAACATTTTCTCAATTGATTGTCTTGTCACATCCTATGTACATAACACCATTCTTAATTGTAAAAGGTTCAAGCCCCCAACTAATATTTGTTTTTGTGTTATATACAAAAAAATGCCATTTGTCCTATCTTTAAGAAATTTTTAACACCATTTAACCATTTTGGTTCTATGAAAAATAAACTTGCATCCATAGTTTGTTCTAGAATATCTGCAGGTTCTATGGTATCAAACAATCTGGACAAGGCATTTGCAACTTAATGAAACATTTGTAAAATTTCACCATCATTAAACACCTAAATTTTACAATGAATTTTGTGGTATAAGCATGTTCATTATTGTATGTATTTTTTTTGGATCATGTAACTTACCCTCCTTTGAGATAATGAATCCAATAATCGTTCCAAAAAATACCATGAAAGTGCATTTTTCTAGGTTTAAGTTAATTTTGTACTCCTTGCACTTCTAAAAGCACAATCTAAGCTTCTACAAGTGAGTCTCCATGTGAAATCATCTCGGAATATCTTCATGAAATTGTCTAGATATTCTTCGAATGCTATGAAATGTTGGATTTTTCATTCCAAATTGGATTTCCCCTATCTATGACAAATGTTGTTTTGTATCTATCTTCTAGAGCTATGGATATTTTATGGTACCCAAAATATCCATCCAAAAATGAATAAGTCTCATAGCATGCCACAATGTTTAATACCTCATATGTGAATGGCAATGGAAAAATATCTTTATTTGTTGTTGAATTCAACTTTTTAAAATCCACACAAATTTTGAACTTCCCTTTTATTTTTGGCACTACCACGATCAGTGATAGCCATGTGGCCTCTTCCACAAGTTGTATGAACATGTTGCTATAATAGTTTATCAATGTCTTACTTCATTATTGTAGCATAATTTGGATTTAACCTATACATGGCCTAATGTACTATGGTATGGTTATATCCAATTCAATTATGTTTTGAGCTGACTTTAATGGAATGCCATTCAAATCATTGAATGTCCATGTAAAGACATCCTTGTGTATTCTTGAAAAAGTTCCCCCAACTCCAGTACCTTCTCTGGATGTAATTGAGAATTCACCTTCACCAGTGGTTCTTCCTAAATCCCCAAATTGAGTTTTGTTAACTAATGCTCCTTGTTAATGTCCATCTAGCTATCTACAATTCTTGAGCCTTGACTTTTGTTAGAGTGTCATCTATCTGAACATTCCCTAATTAAAGTTTATAGTGTACATTTCTAAATAAACTTTCTTCTAAAACAACTAATAGCTCGTATCTATTTGTAGTTTTCCCATCTATTGAAACATATTGTGCACTACTTAGTTTTATACTACCATTCTTGGTTTGAATACTTCTATGGTTGGACTTTGTGGTTCCTAAAGACTAAAATGTATATGGTAGATTAATTGTGCCTATAGAAAACAATTATGGTTATGTGGCAAATATGATATCCTCCTTCTCATCAATGACACCATTTCTGTGGTTGTAGCATAACAACACTTTTGGTCATTTCACTTATGGTCATTTCACCTATTTAGTCACCACTATTGTTTCTGACCATTCCATTCTCTTGAATGGTCACTATGTTGTGTTGGGCCAATCATGTGCTATTCTAGCAACCTTCAACCATGGTCTCCCTAACAACATGGAATAAGTAGCACTACTACATTATTCTATAATATAGTATATGTAATAACATAGGGTATTTTGTGAACATATATCTTTAGATTACAAATCAATCCCATTGGTTTTGTGGTGGTATGATCTTTCATCTTCAGATTATATGGTGTAGGTTTAGGCTTTGGTAGCCCCAACCTCAATCTTAACTGTTCTGTAATGATGTTAATTCCAAATCCACCATCTAACAAAACATCCTCTACAATATTCTTCCTAATTTGTACTTGAATAACCACCATATGGTTATCAATAGCTACAGTTATTGTTGCTACTTCTAGTATTACAGATGGTACTATTTTTTTGTGACTATTTTTGTTACATTATATGGTTTGTTTGTTTTCATTTTCTACCACATATATCTTTTCAACTTAAGAACCATCTTCAATAATTGTCCCAAGTTTAAAATATAGTTGGTTTCCAGCATTTTTCTATTGATATTAGCTTACTTTGTGAACTATAGATTATTGAGGCTTAGGAATTTATGAAGAAAGTGTAGTGTCTAGCATTCCAGGCCATGTTGTGTTTGATCCCTCCATTGATGCAAAAAAGCTTTCATTTGTAGTTTGTGCCTTCATAGTTGTTGTATGGTGTCCACCATTGTCTTATTTAATTTAATTTTTTTTTCTAGTCTATAGTAGTTTTATTTTTTCTTGGTTTTTTCTTGGAACACTTGCTCTTATGTGATCTTGCTTCTAGTAACAACATTTACATCCATTACATTCACTTTTGTAATGATTATTTCGACATCAGCTACCATTTTTCCATTTGTGTTTGATGCATTTTTGCCTTGGAACATCTTTTGCATTTCGCAAATTTTGGATAATCTATCATCTTGTGTCCATTCAAATGACATATATGACATGAATATGATCTTGTCTTCTGGATTTTCTGATTCTAAGTAGTAGCTTGTATTGTCGCTATAGTTGGCTCCTCTTTCTTCTTCATTTTGCATGTGTTTACATTGTGATTGTCTCTACCATAATTTGTGTAGTGTTTATTAGTCTTTCCCAATTTCATATGTGGTTTCAGTGCTACTATAACTTTGTCGATCTATATTATTGATAGTGCATTTTTGGCCTCTATAGGTGTCATTCCTTCTTCACACAACAAGCCACGTCATTATGTTGTTGTAATGTATTCTGCTTCATTCATGTAGTTGTAATCTTTAAATAGGATTATAATCCCACCTGAAACATAGTGGTTTAAAACTGTCTATGGTTGGTGTTTGCAATCCATGATCCAATTTTTATATGTGTTCGTAATGCACCTCTACCCATTCAATATTTCCCTAGTTGATACTCTTGAACTCCATGTAAATATGTTTGTTGTTTTGGGTTTTTTGATGATGTTTACATAATGATTTCATTAGTTTAAAAAAAAAACAAGTAAGAAATTTTGACTTGTAATTATGACACCAATATGATGTCATTTCTCTTAGTGCATCACTGAATGCATTGATGATGTATTCTTCATACATTTCTCCATTTGTTTTTATAACTTCATTGAATACCTTCACATGAGCATTTGGATTTGCATATTTCTTGTAATCCAAATATTTCAAAGCTAATCGGTATGGTCTTGCTACTAAAATCCTTACTTCAGGATTTACCATTGATCTGGTTCATTGTCCGTCATAGCTTATTATAATCAGTGGTGGCCATCCCATAGATCTATTTGTTTATGTTGTCATAATGGTGTTATGTAAACCATTTGAGGTCTTGAAATAGGCGTTCTTGCCCTATTTAGAACTTTTTGAGTTTGGTATGTGCTTCTTCCAAAATGAGTATTCACTAGTATTCAATATGTACTTTGACCACTTTTAGATTGCATTATTTTTTTCAGTAATTCTGACTTTTGTATGTGTTCACAAGCTAATACAGTTATTGTTGGCATCACAAATATATTTTGTTGTGCTTTTGAAAATTTGACTAACATCTAAAATACCACATTCATCATCTTAGACATTCTTTGACGCACCCCCAAACTCCTTGATAGATTTAACTACGAGTCCAAATGTGAAAACAACGGAAGGATAAGGAGTTGGGGTATGCTCCCTAGCTCGCAGCACTTTGGGGATAAAAGGGCGTGTTAGAGCTCCGGGATGGAGACTAGGATGAATGACAAGCGGGTTAATTATTCACACGGACTTGCACAAACAAACAACAAGTTGATTAATGCATAGTTAGAGCACTTTTGGTGCACGGACGAGCCACGGGCAAACACGGATTCACAAGATTCACCACGGCCCGGATTTGGGGGAAACCACCACCTTCCCCCTTGTAGAATTCTTTATGCCTGGCCATGGGGCTAGCACCCAAATGTCATTTTGTCCTGGGAGTCCTAAGTTGGGAGTCTTAAAATTCTCGAAATTAGGATTTTCATGACTTTGGAGGCCCATAACGTTTTGTGTAAACTTCCAATTGAAATGAGGTCTGAAGAAAAGTTATAACCTCGTCAAAAGCTTTCCAACGGTATGTGGCACACCACCTTCACGCAAGTAAATTAGGGCGATTTCTAACTTTTAATGGTTGGGAATCAAATTGGTAGTTTAACTCCCAACCTTTTTTTTGGCCATAACTTATGTTTTAAGTACCCAAATGGGTCATGCAAGCCCATTTTAGACATTTAAGTTTCAAGAACTTTTCAACGATATAAGTAACTCTTCAATCCAATGAGTTTTGATCCCTACAATCACCCTCTAAAGATTTAAAAATCCATCAAAACTCCAACTCTCAAAGTGGGAGCTCACTTGGGAATGTGGGGTTCACCCCCTCACACTCTCCTACACTCCTGGGAGCATGAAATGTGACTCCAAGGCTTCACTTTTTGACCACACCTTTGCAAGCCTTTGCCTTGGTCGTCAGCCCAAACCTAGGGTTGCGACATTCTTAATAGTGGTATTAATTTTCTAAATAGCCTAGTTCCAAACTACACAATGTTCATCTATACTCTTTGTGGTATAGAATCTGGTTATATAAAAAATGGATGTATTCTACTCACACTAGGAAAATTACTAGTCATTAATTTGTTTTGTATAAATAATCTTTCACCTAAAATAATTTCATGCATCCTTTCATCTACATAGTTTTGAATTTGTTCTCTACTAATTATAAGGTTGTTCTACATAATCTTTTTCCAACATTTGTTGCCCCACATGTCTAACAAATACATCCTTCACTTCATTATCAATCTTTGGGCATTATGTGATCCCATGTCCTTTAACTTTACAAAAAAATACAAAATTTGGAAAGAGCTTGAGCCAACTTGGTTGAATCCATATAATCATAACTTTTCCATTTTAGATTTCTTCTTTCTCTTTTGATTCCTTTGCTCTTGTGATTTGATGGAAATGGTAATGCTTCCTCTAGAACATTGACTTATGCATCATCATACATAAACATTCTTGGGTAATTTGCATATGTCCACTTTGGAATGTTGAAATCAAGTAGTTGTCTTCTACCTTCCAATCTTCTACTAGCTCATGATATTCCGGTGATGTTAATTAGTACACAAATGGTAAGTTTGTGCACCAATTGTAATCACTCCTCTAGTTGTTCACAAATTGTGGATTTGAAAAATTTCCAAATCTACCACCAACAATTTGTCCCTTGGATTTCTCTCTTCTCAACGTTCTTGAACTATGGATGGCACTCGGAAAACATGGAACCCCTTCTCTCGGGTATACATTAGGTTAGATCCCCTTCGTTAAATATTACCTTCTATAACCAAGTCCATACTTTTCTTTTCATTCCAATTCCAATTGAAAACACCCAATGTCATACAAGTTGTTCTTTTGTTCACAAAATTCTTGGTTCCAAAACTATACCCTGGTTTGGCATTTCATACAATTCTTGTTTCACATCCCAATTCTCTTCAAGATCTGAATCCGTGTTTGTTGATTGATTTCTTGATCCATTTGCTTCTATAGAATTTGAATCACCATCTGATTCATATTGTTTTGCAAATCTTCAATTTCCTTTGACTTCTTTTATGCATCCAACTATAGTCCTTATAAGCTTTACCTTAAACCTTTGTCCTTTGTTTTCAAGAATCTTAAAGATCAAAATTTTCACAAAACAATAGTTCTTCTTTAAAATCTCAACATCTATAGAAAAAAAAAATTCAAATAAAACCAAACAACTTTCAATAGTTCTTTGTGTGCTTTTTCTTAAGAAAAAAAATTATCCCTAAGATGGTTGCTAAATGGTAGGTGATAATTTTACTGTCATTTGCTTTCTACCTACTAACAAACATTACAAATTATGCACATAAAGACACTTAATCCTCATAAAATATATTGGTCCAAACCATTCAAGTTCATTTTTAGAATGTGTGCACACATTCATTTCATTGCTTCCCATAGTTAGAAAAACACAATAGATTCATAGTTTACTCATTGTTCCTTCACCAATATGCTATTGTTTTCTTTACTCAAAATTGAAAATATCGAACATCTATTGTATTAAAATGTAGAAATCAAAATTGAAAACAAAAAAAATTGTGGTTCATAGCTTAACAAAACTCTAAAATTACATATTGTGTCTCTATTTCTATTCTCCAATAACTTCCCTAAACATGTTTCTAATCCTTGTTCCTCCATTTCGATCAAAAACTAAATCCTCAATCCTTTCCCTCCAAAAGTAATTTGAAATCAAAACTAAGTAAACATCTTAATCTTGTCTTGTTATTTATCTTAGATGTACACTTGGTAATAGTGGAGTGAAAACTAATCATTGTTAAGCTTTCGTGAAATTATCTTTGGCCACCTATTCAAGATTTGTCAACACATCAAGTTACTTGAAGGAAAAGGCTGATTGATCAAACAATGATTGATTTTGTAGGCAAACAAAACTATGAACAACCACACAATGATGATGGCATTTTGGATATTGAAAGATGACATCCTGGACCAAACAAATTGTGACAAAACATTGAGGGTGAAATATCATCACAATCTTGTGTGAGACAAACAATCCAGAGGCATAAGAGGGGCATGATGATGAGGATGATGACAATGACATCGACATTCATGATTAGACAACTAAGGCTTCAAATGACATTGACCCCATGAGCTTCAACCTCAAAATTCAATTTCCACAATTGGTCATCCTTCTAGGTCATGAATCATAAGGCCTTTGCAATTTTAGATTGTTAAAGGTGCCAAAAACTTAGGCATTTGGCATTTTGTAATACTTACACATACGTTGAACTTCATATGCAAATCCACATGGTGGTCTAAACATATCTTTTCCCAACTATATGTTTCTTATGGTAATAAAATTGTAGCCATTTGCTTTGGGACCCTATTTGGAAATAGGTGTATTTCATATAAGATAATGACCTTATGTTTTTATTTTTATGATTATTTTTTTCATTTTCATAATTCGAATTCCAAACTTTCAAGTTTTAGGGCAACTCAAGTGAAGTGCCCATAAAATGCAATTATGTGTTTTCCAATCATTTTAATCACATTGTTGTCTAAATATTCAATATTCAAGGCACAATCAATCATGCAATTCATTGTAAAACTTTACATATGATTGTAAGTAGCCGTGTTTACATCAATTATAGCAAATTCTTATGGAAACAACTTGTTTGCCCATATTATCCCATCAATTCATCATAATATCAATTTTGTACAATATTGTGGCTATTTTACAATGTACATATGTTGCATCTAATGGCACAAATCATCTCACCAAGTAATGCTATGATCTATTACCTCTTCTACTATTACTCTCCCCAATATTATTATCATGTTGACTAACACGATTTCCTAACCCAACAAGCTTCCCATTCAAAACTGTGTCCAACCCCCAAAAATATTATCCAAATCATCAAGCATTGTAATCTTGTGAAGAAGTATTGTAGTTAACAATGCAAAGGTAGCATCATCTTTCAAATGCAACCCCTTATTAGTTTCCTTCGATGTCAAGTTGGCTTGGTTTTTAGGTTGAAGATCATTTGGGGTGAACTCCCACCTGATTTCCTCCACCATCATGTTGTACTAAGGTTGTAGGCATGGTCAAGTAGACAAAAAATGTTCCTTGTCACAAAAAATTACAAGTAGACAAAAAAATAATTTAATGCATTGAAAGTAGGAATATTATTTTATTCAATGATTAATATGAAGATAAACTTTCACTTTAATATTATAACCTTGAAAGATGAACATTTTCATGTAGATTTAAGTAGATTTTACAAAACTACATTTACTTGCATGTAATGCTTTATCTTACAAAATGGGTTGCAAGTAGATGAAATATTGAGTGTATTGTATTTTCAAGTCATGAAAGCTTTAAAAAATACTTGTGTACTATAAAATTATGCATGTTATGATCGTAATACATAAAAATTTTAGTGTAAAAGTAGGTTTGAATACTAAATTGACCTAGTCAAGTTCAAATATACTTTTCAGCTTATTTATCATACCAAAGTTTTTCAAATTTTGTATTCAACGTATCATAAGCTAAATGGAGGGCCATGTTTTTTCATATTTCTACTTACACAACTTTTTTATCTACTTTCATGTATTTATATCAAAAATTTTGTCATTTTTAAATTGCATTTTGTGTGGACTATTTGTTTTGTTTACTTGATGTTGCCTACAACCCTAAGCATGCTTGGGATTAAGACCATATTCAAACTGGTTCATTATTGGGTTAAACCACCCTTGAAATAGTTGATAAAACCAATGGCATTGTGCATCGGTCATTGATGGGTACAATAATTCGCATGTTTTCTAAATCATGGATTCATCATATTGTCATTGTCATAATATTGATTCCCCCATGTAATAACATACATGCTAAGCTTCCAAATCCATTTCATGTTTGTGCCCCATGCTTGTGGCCTATTGGGTATTGGTAGACTTTGTTCCCAAGAGCACTGAACAATTTGATCGCTAATCCCAAGAGATGGATCTTGGGTGCAAAAGCTAGCAGGTGTTGTTGATTTGGGAACAATTGGTATTGGTTGGAAAAAAAAAAGTGAGTGATAAAGGGGAGTTTAGGAAGAACTTGGGGTCATGCTTGACAACCAGGGGAAATGTTATAAGAGTTGAAGGAGTTTTTGGAAGAATTGAAGGATTTGCCACCATCGCAAATCTACTTGGTTGGTACGGAGGCACATTGCCCCCTCATGAGCCTAGGATGGTCCTCCAATCAACTTGAACCCTAAGCACCATCTCCATGCACACCATCCATGCCATAGTCAAATGCACCTAGTTTTTGGAAAAAATTAGGCTCCTTGTCATGGCCATGTTCACCTCCAACATGCATGCCTTCATCTATTCATCCATGCAACTTGTATATTGGGCGGAAATTTTTTTTGGTGAGTTTCATGCCAAGAAAATGACCATTTCATGTTGATGTGGCACCACCGCACATATTGCAAACATAATGTATATGACCAAAGCTTGGGAAGGATTTGCCATCCAACATCTATTAACATAGTTGGGTCTTCAAGTGCTTCGAATTTTGCTTCGTGTCATTTTCCTTTTGCGCCAGATTGGCACTTGACCACTCTCCTTTGATTCACATCGACCACCACTGTACTCATCATCCATCAATGAACAAGTAAGTTAAGGTAAATTAAGGTTAAGTTAGGGGTAAATTAAGGCTAAGTTAAGGATAAAATTATAAATGGAATTGGTATTGGGGTTCTCCAAGAGGTATCATCTTGAAATCTAACACACAATTGTTTTCACAAGTGGCATCATGAACTTCAAAGCCCTTAAAAAGGATCCCAGTTTCTTCTAAATGTATGGCACTAATTCTTCAAAACAAACAAAAAATTCACACATCATGAAAAAAATACACAAAATGAAGGAAGGGTTGGTCTTATAGTGGACCCACACACTTTTAAGGGCCCATGTTGATTTTGGTCACCTCCGATTGCCATCAAAGGCCTGATTTTTTAAAACATCGAGCCATGATGACCAACCCAAATTGCTTAGCGATCGAAAATTTTCGCTTGTCATTCAACGACTTGTAAGAATTAACCGCATATGGCCATTAGATGGTGATTGAAAAAGGTTTGGTCGTCATTAGACCATTGGTGTAAATGGGGCAATTGAAGGTAATTGAAACAGGTTCAATCATCGTCAGGCATGTGTCGATCAAAATTTTTGGTCACCTTTGGTCATTAACTATATTGTCGACTAGTTGGTGACCAAATTCTTTTAGTCACCTTCAATTGGTAGGATTTGCAACCAAATTTTTTCGGTCACTTTTAGTCACCTTTAATCTGCATGATTAGTAATTGAATTTTGTCAATCATTGATTATCTAGACAACCCTTTGGCAACCAAAAAAAATTGGTCCCCATTCGACAACCATTTGTCACTATTGCATGGGGATGTTGTTGAATGGTGACTGGATTGTTTCAATTGCCAAAAAATTTGGGTGCCCTTAATTTTTCTTGTATAAGAGGGCTTGGCGTTTTACATTTTTCGTTACTTTCTTTTCAATGTGTATGACTCCAATTGTTTTTGACAATTGGTGGCTACACTTTGAAGAAAAAGGGGAGACTCCATGCATTATTTTTGTTATTGTTGTGATTCCAAATTTTTTCGGAAAATGAATTATGTTGGGCAATCAAATTGAAGGAAAGATAATTAAGCAAGCTTGCGAATGGGATGACCACATTGTCATGACTTGGGACTCTAAGGGGGCATATGTCATATATTTCCCAAGCCAAGAAAAGGGAGAATATGATGTGCACATTTTTCTGTTATCAAAGGAATTGTTGTACAAGGACATCCGATTGACATTGTATGTGAAAATTGAAAATGTAATGGACAGGGAACATGTGTTCATAGCTTAGGATCACAATGACATGATTGTCAAATATCTTCCATGTGTGTTTGAAAGAGTTTATGTTTAAGATGTTTCAAATTTGCTTGAGAACTTTTTGTATGAGAACATCCCAACAAAGCTTCATGTTTACAACACATGGGACTATTTTGACACAACATGACATTTGTTAATTTTTTTATGAATCCATTATAAAAAAACAAATGACTTTGCCACAAAAAGCTCTATTTAGACACAATATTTTTATGAAATAGTATAAAAAAAAGTAATGTATATGTCCTCATTATTGGAAATACCCTTTTGATAGGTATTGCAATTAGTTCAAGTCAATCAAAAAACTTTTTGCTTTTGTAATTTCTCATTCGCTTTTGATTTCAATAATTGTAATTGAGGACTCTTTTCTTTTAACCCCCAAGAAAAATATGTGTTAAACAATTGCGTCAAATTTCGTTTAACCCCACAAAAGGAAGGGGGAAAAGGGCAAGAAGAAAAAGAGGGGAAAAGGGCAAGAAGAAAAAGAGGGGAAATAAGGCCAGAAGAAAGGGGAAAAGGGGGGGGGGGATTGAAAGATGGAAAAAAAAGGTGGGGGTTTTGGTGGCGATCGAAAAGGTTTTGGTTGTTGTGTGACTATGGCAATCAAAACCCTTTCAATCGCCATCAAATTAAGGCAACTAAAATCAATCGCCATCCAACAATGATGAATAAATTCGATTGCCATTGGATGACTAATTATGAATTCTATCATCGTCAATGGATCGGGCCCATTTTCAGTTACCATTTGGGCACTGTCAGATTATGATTGAAATACTTTTCAATCATCTGATGGCGACCTATGTGTTTTTTGATTATCTAATTGCGATTGAAGTATTTTTCAATTGTTTGATGGCAACCAATTTCCCAAGGGGATTTGAAGGTATATGAACTTTAAAATGCAACTCTTGGGTTCATTTTTGAACACCTCTTTCCCATTTAGGTTTTGTGTCTTTGGTTGCCCATTTATAACCATTACATGGAACCCTGGGTGAATTGAGGTGGTCAAGTCCTTGGCTAAAAGCAACCTTTCTCTCATTTTTGTTTTGTAGCCCTTTCAAAATGGATTCTATAGCCTTCAAAATTCTTATATCCTACATTATTTAAGAAAATGCATTATATGAACATTGCCAAACATAAATGTATGCATTATTTATCCATGAAAGAAAATTGAAGTCAATTGCATTGTTTAATACATTCCTTTTTATTCCTTTAAAATGAAAATGAAAATTAAGACAATGACTCAAAAAGACATCAATATTATATCCAATCTATTCTTGGATTTTTTAATTAGATTAACATGACATCATTATAGTTATTGTGATATACCAATCCATTATAATCATGAAATAGTAAATGTAATAAAAATCCAAAATAATCTTTTCCAGTCCTTTTTTCCACTAGACTATCCTTTTGGGTACCCTAATTGTGAATATGCCTTGTAAGATTTCAGATGTAACTACAAACTTATTGCAATGATGTGAAGTCCTTTATCTGCAAATGGACAAGGTGCATTGGACCACAAAAGTGGTAGACTTATGGACAAAATTTCATGGTGGGCCAAATTTTTGAAAAATTTCTCAAAGAAGAAGGCAAGATTAGCACCATGGATGTAAGAAGGCGCTCAAAACCTTCCCACCCAAATTAGCAACCGTAGCATCTTATGGATTTGAAGTACATCAAATGTGCTCCCATTGTTGGGTGGAAACAATTAGGGTGGTTTTGGTGTGGTGCGTAAGGTGTGAATCAAAAAGTTCAATCACATCCTAATCACCATTGAATTGGTGGGGAAGACATTAAAGATGAATGATAAGCAAAAAATGCATAAGCAACATTTGGTGGAAGCTTTGGCTTGCCCATGCAAACATCCATGTGTCATAAAATTCCTTGCCATTCACGCAAAGACCATGGAGGCTTACACATTGGGGTGGAATTGGGGAACTATTCAAAAAATGTTGGATTACAACACAAAGTACTCCTTTATTATGGATAATTGAAAATTATTGAAGCAAGGGGGGCTGGATATGGAAGGGCAAACATGACTTGTTGCCTTTAGGTGAAATCATGTGCAGTTAGCATGGGCATTCATAAACATTAAATGTAGTATGTTATTTTGAAATTTTGCATAATGACTTGTCCAAGGACAACATTATGTTATATTTTTTGCTAGACAAACTAGATGTTGTGTACATAACATTTGTGATTGGGGTGAAGTCGGGCGTTTGCAAAAGGTGACACCCTCATTGTATGGGTTCGCCAAGGAACAAGATGCCACCAACGCAAGGAAAGTGCATTGGTAGGTGACCCTAAAATTATTTTTTGTTTATAGCGAATCAAAAACTATAAATTCCCCTCGAGGAATGGCCAAGTAACACCAAACAACTTTGAGGTCTAAAGCATATTTGGTGGGCAAGCTAGCAAATGTCATATGGGGTGAGGCCATAAGCATGTTAAAATAGACCAAAAAGGTATGTTGATAATGAAAAAAACAAAATTGTCAACTTTGAAGGTTGAAAAGTAGGACACATTCTTTGAAAAGTAACATTTAAACTACATGAACATATGTAATATGACATGAAAAAGTTTTTAAAAGTTTAAGATGTTGTGTTTACTTTTTTTCCACCCTACTTTCATTCACTTTTCTTCATTTGGTGCTATTGTCCCACTTTGCATAAAATAGACACCAAGTATAATCATGACCTTTCATTTTTAAAATTCATTTTTATGGCTCCCTCAAAAAATGTTTAAAGCAAGTTTTACCATGTTACAAACATAAAATGCATTTGTAATTCATATTAAAAAGTATGTTCTTAGCACTCCAAACCTATGTAAGGAAAAAAATGCTTTTGAAGGGTTTAAAATTGTCATAATTGAAATATTTGAATTTCAAAAAAGGTGTATCTATATGCTTGATGGCTCAAACATTAAAACAAAACATTTGAATAGTTTCGTTTGGAAAAAATACCAAATATAAACTTGCAATAAATAAATAAAATAACTCAAATAATAATTTAGATTGGGGATGACCATATATAGTTTATTTGATATGGCTACACCCCAAAATTGATAACATTGGTAAACAACCTAAAATTCAAAATTTTAAAATCTAATTTCCACCTACTTTTAATTTTTGAGCAGGGATCACCAATTGGCCTACTTTAACATGCTTATGTTTGTGAAGATTGGGATGCAAAATATTTTGTGAATAATTCAACCAAGATGTCATTTGGGAAAATGATCCATGATGTGTATGAGCCAAATCTAGAGGCACAAAAAAAAATATTCAATATGTTGTGCACACATTGATGGGGCCTCCATACAATTGGATTGCACATGAATGCTATCGAAAGCAACCATAAACATTTTATAATTGTATATGAAATTTGGTGTAATTTGTATGATCTTTCAAAAATGAAATGTTTTAGACTTGTGAATTTTATAAAACTCAATATTGTGAAGGAATCATGTTGTCATCATCATAAACTTCATGGGTCATGATTTGGTAATAATAATAATGCGAAATACATTTTTCATAGGTTTGTATGGAATAGACATGGATGTCATTCATCTACTTGTATTGTTTGAACATTGATTTCATGCACATTGTTTAAACACGAATGTCATATGCCTATTCATATTGTTTAGACACGAATGTTGTATGTCTATTCGTCTTGTTTACATACAAAAGTTGTGCACATAATTTCCATGTTTAAATAATGCATGACATTCATGTTTAAACAATATGAACCTATGAAATAATAGATTTCACACAGATTTGGAACAAAATTTGTGATGATGTGTAATCATATTTGACATTTGTGAATCTATCTTCTTTACACATTTGAAAATTGTGGATTTATGTTCTATAATGATGATATATTTATTGTAAACATAAGATACAATGATCATTTATAATCTTACACAAGTACTATCCATCCATAACATGTATCCTAAATTAAGGATGATTAGACTTTCTAATGATAATGTTTTTTAATAGATGTTTCCATATAATTGATATACATCAAATAATGAAAAACAATCGATAGAAATTCATTTGAGGCAATATTTCCTACTCTAAATACAAGTCATTCATTTTTTAAACTTTTTTTTTGGTTTCCATTCTATTTTTTTTTCAATTTTAGGAACTTATATCGTACCCAAATTACATTATACATTTTTTTGAATTATTTTTTAAATTAAAAAAATCTTGTAATTTTTCAATCGTTTTGGACCATAAATGAATTTGAAACAACTAAAACAATTAGATGAAAACACTTTGAAAATTTAGAAAATATCTATGTTTGAAATCCTTGCAATAAATAGAAAATAACATCATTAAATCCCTTATTATTAATATCTTAAAATTATTAATAAGGGATTTAAAATTTTTATTTTTTATTTATATCCCTCATTATTGAAATCCTAATATAAAAACCAATTATGGAGTTCTACAAAGAATTAGTTCAAGAATATGGATACTTAATTCCAAACTAACAAATGAAAAAAATTAATATAAAAATGTTCATACATCTATTACTAAGTTATTTTTAAAAATATTCAAATATCAAACCCATGAATGTTTGCCAATGTTAGTGTGAAATTCTACACATTACATTTATTATACATGTTCCTGATGTATTCCATATAACGATTAAAATGGTAGAAGAGAAAGATATTTATAGTTTTTAAGTTATACTAATGACTAGTTACTTAACATTAAACAATAATATATTCAAATTTAAATGTAAAGTAATTAGTAAAGTAATTCAACTTTGAACTAAATAGCCAATAATATAGCTAGTAGTTAATTACTATACCTAAAGAGGTAGAATGGTAATTACTATTTATAAAGGTAAAATAATAATATATTATAGTATGGGTCATATGTGGTCTCAATATTGATATACGATCTAAGAAAAACTATTGAATTTGGTATTTTAAACATTATTAGAAGGCCACATTTCAAATGTAGTCTTTAAAAACAACTTGGTGCTTAGTTTTGATTACTTAGTTTTTGTTATAATTAGACTCCCCTAGGTTACTTTAATAGACTATTCTACCTTAGGTTATTTTAGCTTAATCAAAGTTTTATTCAAAGTTATTCTTATATATCCTATTCAAGGCAATTTTACTATAAGCTATTATAGGTTATTCTAGGTCCAATGCTATTAATAGCCTATAATACCCTAAAATAACCTAGGGTGCAATAACCTATAATAACATAGAATAAAACAACCTATAATAGCCTCAGGTGGTATAACCTAAAATAACCTAGTGTAAAATAACTTAAAATAACTTAAGATAAAATAACTTAGATAACTTAAATAGCATAGGGTAAAAATTTATAATGGCTTAGAAAGATTATAGAATAACCTTAAATAATCTAAGGTAGTAAAGTAACTAGGGTAGGTAGGTTAGACAACCTTGGTAAGATAGGAAAAATGTTCATAATAATGTGATGACAATAGCTTTCACTTCAAGAGAAAATGATGCAACGGTTATGGACTTGGATTCTCAACAGGTGAGGGGTTCAAGTCTTCATGCTAACAACCTACTAGAATGTGCCTAGCTAGCTACATGTTAACCTACCTAATTTAGGTTTAGGCCTAAGTTTTTAGTTTAGTTTAAGTAGCCTAGCTAAGCTAGGTTGCCACATGGTTACAAATCATTTGTTGGAAAACCCAATAATATTCAAAAAATAATGTAGATTCAACCAATAGATATGCATCTTGATTTTTCTTTCATGATTATAATCACTTTTACCATAATTGTTATTGTGGTAAATGTGACAATTTTAAGTTGATTACATAGTCATGTAGTCACATAACTATATTTGCATGAAACAACTACATTTTCCTAGTCATAAATCCTAGTTTTTGGCATAATGCACATAGTCTTTAAAAAAGGACTTTCACCTTGGTGGCCTTGGTTCCTTAGATTATAAATGCACCTTTTGTTACTTTTCCTTTTTCTTTAATCAATCTCAATGATCATGGCACCTTTGCAACCTCCCCAAAACTTCAAGTTTTGTTGTTTCTTTTTTGAAGATGAATTAGTTGGTGTAATGTCCTTTAATGATTAAACCCCAAACCATTTCCTTTCTCACGAGCCTCCTTTTGAGGCAAATCTTTGGATTTATGTTGGAAAAAATAAGAGGAAATGAAAGGAATGTGAACAAAATAGATTGTTTCAAGATGTTTGGACTACAAAACTTCCATGGATTGTGCAACACAATGAATGTAGATGGAAAGGTGTATCAAGTCAAATGTAAGATCTATACAAAAATAGAGGAGAAAGAAACATTGTGGGCTTTCCAATTGGATAACCTTTGGAAACATGATGGTAGGAAGAAGACCTCAACTAAAATTTTAGTTCACTTTGTAAAATTAGTGATTACTATAAGAACAAATAGTATGTCCATGCCAAGAACTTGAATGTTATATGTAACAACTAGGATGGATGCAATTGATAAGTAGGTTTGTTGTGTTTTTGTAGAGAGAAAGCAAAAACTCACATTTAATTTTATGTTTGTATTCACTTGTTCAAGTTTAAAGGTAGACCTATGACTAATTACAAAAGTATGAACAAGTTGTAGTTCCTTGATGTAAAATTTTTTAGGTGCATTCATAGTTTTAAAAGCTAGGGGCACCAAGGCAAAAGCCATTTTTCAAGGACTACATGTGGCACGTGGCATTCATGTGCTAATTTATTATGCCCATTTAATTGTTTTTTCATATTTCATTTACCACTACATGCTAGAATCTATTATTATTATTTCAATTTTATCATACATAACGTATATTATGCATTCGTGATCTTGATCACATAAAAATGAATAATTTTTGTTAAAGACTTGTGAATGCATATTTTCAAAGAAATCCCCAGGTAGACACAATTGGTTGGGAGATGGTAGCTTGTATACACAAGGTGGGTGTGGATCATGACACATAACTAGGAGCCAAAAAGGGCTTCAAATGTTAGACATAATTAGTCAAAATCAAACATTTATTTTTTTTATTACCATTTAAACCAAAGTAATCATGGCAAGTTAGTCATTTTTCCCTTATATGAATGTCAAGGAACTTAGAGTAAAAATTCAATTTTAAGTTTTGGTTTGGATTTAGGACATTTGAAAATGTACACCTACTACATCAGATGGAGTCAATTTTGCAAAGGACTATCAAATGTACTCATATAATAAAAGAATTTTCATTGAAACAAATATAGATGATAAAAACATATTAGGCACATTAAAAAAACATTAATATTTTTAAAAATGTGGAATTCTAAAATTTGAAAAATTTAAAGATTATTTCAAAATTGCTTTAGAATTTCAAAGCTTCAAAAGTCCTTTACCACATACAAATGGGTTATAATGTACATGATGTATGAAGAAAAATTATAACTTAAAGTATAATGAAACTAAAGAATGTGAAAATTTAATTTTTGGTGATGATTTAAAATTTGATCATTTTTCAAAATGAAACATGGAATCTATAAGGAATTTGCACACTTTTAAAAATTCATATTTATTCAATAATGACTAACAAAAAAAAAGTGATGCATTGGGGAATATTTCTATTTTTTTACAAAAAAATTACAAAAAATTTCATTCAAAATTTCTTTTGCATGTAAATGTTTTTTTGGAAAAAGGACTTGTAGTCCTTTTCCAAAGTAATCCCATTGGCTCCTAGTTAGTTACAAGTTTTGACCTGTGTGAACAAGATAAAAAAAAGAAGAAAAATATTAGGTTTATTTTCCTCTCTAGTGATGAAGTTGATTGGTTTTAAAAACTTCCATTCATGCATGGAAAACGGTATCAAACTCCTTTGTTGTTATCCTTGCAACAAATGGTTGATGGTGCCACTTCAAATAATTTGAAATGAATTCTAGTTGATGCCATGGTGTTTTTTGGTGATTTGACCCAAGATATAATAGATCCCATTTGGAGCTAATGGGGATAATATGTTTTTAGGGTGTTAGAACATGTGTGATAGTCCAATTGAAGGATTGGAATGCACCTTTCATCATTAGTGTGCATTGTATGAACCAATATGTACACGTATTTAGTAGTCTAAACTTTTTTTAAGTTGGGCATTTTGGGGAAAAGTAAGGATGTGTTGTAGAGCTTGTATGCATATTTTTATCACAATCCAAAAAAAGTTCCAAAGTTTAATGAATTAATTGACATTGTGGAAACATGGGGTCAACAAATTTTAAGGAATATCAAAACTCATTTGATTTCAATACATTTCTCCTAACTAAGAGAATGTTGTCTTGCTTACATCATGACTTAGTTTGAAGACGCATTGAGATGTTGACAACATCACACAAGTTCCTCATAACTTGGAGCTTCTTTGCAACTTGGCGGAAATGTTGGGGTTTTCTACACGTCATTCATGTAAGCAATATGTGTTCAATGAGTATTGGAACTTGTGAGTGGGACATTAAATGTGGTAGTGCATGAATGGGCACTTGATTTAAATGTATATTTCAAAAACTTGAGTTTTTGAATTGTTGGCATTTCCATCATGATGCAATATTATTGTCTTCAAACAATGTTCTATGTGGCCATGACTTGCACTATCTTTGAAAATACCATCAAAAGGTTAAAAAATAATGTTTTAAAGTAGCAAGATTAGTGATGAACTTAAGAAATGATTTCATGTTCAAGGTGTGATGGATGTTTTAGGTGTAGTTTACCCATAGTATTGGTTAAAATCGTCACGTGAGGTGACCTTCCTTGTTCATATGGTTATTTTGAAATTGTATTTTGACAATAGTTGATGTGAATATTTTGGAACTGCAATCAAAATTTTCAAGATTACATTGATGTTTAATGGGCTATCAACTAGCCCATGGATTTCATTCCAATGTACAAACTTTGGAAAAAACTTTCCTCCAATACATTATTATGTGTTCAATTATCTAAATGGCAAAGTTGGTTGTGGTTCAAATTATATGGGATTTGTGGAAGATGAGAGAACTTTTTGAACTTTAACGTCCATGAAGATGAAATTAGAGAATTAAGATTGTGACCATTTGGAATTGGTGTTCATATGTGCACAATTGTTTTATATCATTGGTACCTTATAAGAATGCCATCACAACTTGAACTAATAAGAAAGTAAGGAAGGGTGTTTTAGCTTGAATTGTATAGGACTTTAATGGTTCTTTTTGGTTGTAGTGGTTCATTGTTGTTATATAAATGGGAACCTCTAGGTTTTTAAAGGGTTTTTCCATTTTTTGGTGGAATCTATGAAATCTTTCCATGCTGATAGACTTTGATTTTTGTATTTCAAATGTTGGACGTGCTTGGTTCATTTTCTGGCATGTATATGCTTTGTTGTTGCATCAAGGTTCAATGGTATCTTATCTTCCTTCATTTGCTTGTGTATGGTTTCTAGAAGCAATATTACCATTCACAAGTTACAATTTAGTATTAATTTTGGGCATTAAATATGACTAGCTTCTTATGATGGTTGTGTCGGTGAGAACTTAGATGACAACTTAGGTGCAAGTTGAATCCTAGTATTGTAAATAACCCCCAATTTCCATGATGTAGACAATTTGAACCTCTAAGTAAACTTCACCTTCCCTCTCATTTGATTTCTTTTTAGCATTATAACCAATGAGTGGCTTGTAGGTAAGGGTCATTTGTTGCCACTAGATGTAATGTCCTTTTGGACAAGGGTTTAACTCCCTTGCATGATTTGTCAATTTGTTTTGTATGCATTGTTCATGTGACCTTGTGAATTTTGTCTTGAATTTTATGGATTCTTAGAAATTGCTTGTGCTTACTAATAATATGTAATTCAAGTTGTATCCATTGGTTGATAATTCATTGCCAAGTTTTGACACTCCACTTGTCCCACATTTGCCAAAAGGCTTCACAATTTTTTATTATTATTGCCTAAATTTTGATTATGTCAAACTTCCAATAACCACTATTCACACACAGAAGGCAACCTACAATAGCCAAATACATGGCCCCTCCATTGCAATGATTTTTTTTTGTTTTTGCCACTTTGTGAAAAGTATTTTCTTAAAAGAATATTTTATCCCAAATTCCCTTTTTCTAGACATATATATACATATATGTCCAAAACTTGCTACAATTGCCTACAAAAGGAAAAGGTGCTTAAGTTTTTCTACTTTCATATTTTGAATTTGCTAAAATATACTTATGGATGATTGCCACTTGAGCAATATCACAAAATTGAAAAGAGAAGAAAAGAAAAGAAAAGAAAGAAAAAAGACAAAAAATCCACTGGGAAAATTCACCAGATATTTCATTTAAATTGTTTTGGGTGTAATAGCCATTTAAAAGTGAACCAAACATATGATTGTATCCACTTTAGTTCCTAGCTCATGTGTAGAGTCACCACTTGGGCCACGTCCAAGAATCCTTTAGAAAAGCACTGCCTTGAGGTACACACAAGGACTCTAGGAAAGTAATAAAGTGCGATTTTATGTGTCCCGTTAGAGGGTAACACACTTATTTAAGAACCGGCGGTTACAGTAAGGGAAAAAGTGCCCTAGTCCACGTGGCAATGCACAATTGGTGGCACACACGTGGGACCTCATCTTTCTATGCAGCAGCAGCAGCAGCTCGCATGCACTGACGACCACGTCATCGTGTGTAAAGGAGACTACTGGTGGGTGTGCACTGGTGATTTCCAGTCACCACAGTTTCCAGGTCCCCACCACCCCCACTCGTCTATCTCTGGGAACTACCGGAGGACCAGGTCATCCGGTCGTCAACTGGCCGTTTCCGGTGACATAGTTTTCCCCGCCCTCGGCCCCACTCGCTTGTGACTGCAAAAGAGGACCACACCCCCCCCCCCCCCCCCCCCCCCCCCCCCCCCCCCCCCCCCCCCCCTCTCCCTTCTCTTTCCTTTTTTTTTTTTTTTTATTAAGACAAATAACCAATACACAACACCAGATT
>Ga0116231_10001160_pt1 | contig 52730 bp, 32 predicted proteins | sample S1TSphgellanicum_2_FD_89695 | JGI IMG/M metagenome (GOLD analysis project Ga0116231, IMG submission 89695) | Host-associated microbial communities from peat moss isolated from Minnesota, USA - S1T2_Fd - Sphagnum magellanicum MG | ecosystem: Host-associated > Plants > Peat moss > Unclassified...
AAATATATATTTTCATTTTTTTCCTTTTAAAAAATTTTTTAAAACTTTGGTGAAATTTTTGGTTTAAAAAATTTGATTTCTCCCCCCCCCCCCAAAACCAACATATGTTTTTGGTTTCGAATTTTCCTAACCTTGTAATTGTTGTTGTGAAAAAATGGAAAAAATAATGAAAATTCAAGGAAAAAAAAACCAAAGATTTGGGATAACAAATTTCAAAAATAAAATAAAATTTTATTCTTAACGAGTATAATTTTTAAAATAATTCTAATAATTCCAAAATTAAACATATAAAAATTTCCAAAATTAAATTTATTTGAAAAAAAATAAATTATCTTTGAATTCATTATAAACATTGCGCAATTTATTTAAAACTTTAAATTAAATGTTGTGATTGAGTTTTTTTGTGATGAATTTCAACCATTTTGCAAACATAAAAAAGGCCATCAACATCAAAAAAATAAAATTACATATTTATATCTAAAAAAATGATGTAATTCTATAATGGGTTCTAAAACTTGTAACTAAAATACAAAAATATTTTAACAAATTTGTACTTCCATATATGGCTTATAGCCAAAACATGACTAAATTTTCTTATGGATGATCTTGAAGATGATTACAAAATTGAAAAAAATGAAAAGATTAAAAAAAAACATTGATGTCATTATTATTATCACCATTTATAATTAATTAATTAATTATAAATGAAATTTTAAAATTCATCTCTAAATATTTAAACATAAGCTTATAAAAAAAAATTTAAATTTTTTTTAAAGCATATTTAAAATAAAAAATAATAAGTATAAGATAGTGATGATTTATAATAATAATAATAAATGATGATGACGATGATGATGATACTTTAATTTTTAAGATTTTAATCCACTATTTTTAACATGGATTTTTTTTTCATACAACAAGAAAAAAATGGGGAAAATATTAGGGATATTTTTGGGTGTGGCATCATGAAAATTCATAATAATAAAACTTCTATGATGCTTAAAAAAAACTAAGGGAAAACCATACATTTTAATTTATATAAATATACAAGAATTTAATATATGAAAAAAATATAATTTAAAGGTTTACATGTATTCCAGACTTTGCATGTGTGAATATTTTTACCTAATCACTAACCCATTCAAATACAAATATAAGACTTGCCAAATTTTTATACATCCATTTCAAAAAATTGTGGCAAGTGCAAAATGAATAGTGGATTTAACATTCAAAGTGAATGATCCCATTCATGTGCAAATGCTAATAGTTCAAAAGATGCAAAACAATTCACTAACCTATTCAAGTATAAATGTGAAGCATTAAGTTGTTATGTGTGTTACAATATATATTAATAAATGCAATATGCAATGTTTGAATAATGGTTTCAATAAGCTCAAAATGGATGATTCGACTCATGTAAAAATGTTGATAGTTCAAAAAATATGAAAAATTCATTAAACCATTCAAATATAATTATAGAATATTAAGTTGCATGTGTCATAATAAGTGCAAAATGTAATTTTTGAGTAATGGTTTTAATATATTAAAAATGAATGGTTCATCTTTGATAATTGAAAAGATGTGAAAAGAATCACTAATTCAATCCAATGTAAATGTGTGGTGTCAAATTGTTACATGTGTTTTAATAAATTATGGTGAGTCTAAAATGCCACTCCTAAATAATGGTTTCAACATGTTAAAAGTTGATAGTTCAATTCATGTATCATGTTGATAATTAAAGAAATATAAAAAAAAAAGATTAACCCATTATAATGCATTATGTAAGTAAAGTTGAAAGTTGCTTCAATTTTCATGTCAATAATTTAAAATTATTAAATAATTAAACAAGGTCCAAATTATATTCATAAGTGAACAACATAATGAAGGTAAAAACTATGAATAATATTGACCATTAATTAGTGAAATAAACCACTTACAAACTTAAAATGGTTAAATGTAATTGAAATGTAGTCAAATCGAACAATAATCACAATGTGTGAGAATGGAAAAAAAACAAGATTTCTTTTTGTGATATGCTTTAACAACAATGATGCAAATTAAGAAAAATATCTTTAATAATTAAATGGAACATCATATGTGTGGAGATTATTGCTCAATGAATAAACGAACATGTTTAGATAAATATTCCATGCCTTTACTGAAAAAGATTTTTGATGCGCTCTGTACACTCTATAACTTCAAGCCTTCCAAGACTGGCAAGGCAGCTACTGCAGCAGCCATTGTCAACCATCTCATGGTCCCTAGGGCCGATGTGGTGACGAAATAGGATGTGCACAATGCTATTAAGGTCACTATGGAGCAGGTTGCGGAAAACATTCTGGCTCCAGCAATGGAAGCTAAAATTGTGACCATTACTAGCCAAGTCGAAACGCTACAAAATAAAGTAGATGAGATGGCTAAGAGCTTTGATACCATGCAGGACAGTGAGGAGAGGTGGAAGGAGGTCGTGGGTAGGAAGGTTGACAAGGTTGCCAATAAGGTGGACTGGGCAACGGATGCTGACTTGGTCAAGGCCAGGGAGGCAAACATCCGAGTCACCGGGTTGACCATGAGCAAGGGGGAAACCTCAAAACAACTTATGGAGTTGGTGCAGACGGAGCTGCTCGACAGGTTGAAGGTTGCTAATCGTGTGCAGGTGCAAAAGGTGCATCGGCAAATGCCATCGGGGCGATTGGATAAGGCCACTGACAAGGCACCGGCAGTCATCATCACACTGGCGTCGATACACGACAAGTTCATGATGATGCGCGCTCGGAAAGGCCTGCAGGGCACTCAGCTTGGGCTCAACGAGGACCTAACTCCTGCTCAGCAGGCCCAGAAACGAGCTGCTTGGGCCACCTTCAAGGAGGCCAAAGAGGTTGGCGAATGGGTCTACTAGCGTGGGGCCGATTTCTACATCAACCACAAAGTCATAAACTCTCCTACTCCATAGGGGGGCGGGGGCCAGAGAGACTTGCGCATGTGCCTGTGGAACATCCATGGGGCCACTATCACAAAGCTAGAAACACAGGAACATCTGCTTGACCTATTTCAACATGTTGACGTTGTTGCTTTGACAGAAACACATCACTTCCCGGGCGATACATTCCCGGTCTTACCGGGGTTCTGCTGTTTTGATATTGCTAGGCATGTGACTCCACAGGGTGTCGTTCGAAAACACAGTGGAGGCATTGTGGTACTAGTTAGGGAAACATGGGTAAATAGTACTACTATTTGGAAGACTACAAGGGATGGGACTAGGATTTGGCTGCGCTTGGACAATGCTTTCCAAAGGCCTTTGTTCTTGCGCATAATATATGCTGCTCCACAAGGCTCGCCATATGCGGACAACAGCCTATTTGAACACATATGCCAAAAGGTTGGAGAAGCCATGAGCTTAGGCGGTGTGCTTCTTGTTGGGGATTTCAATGCAAGGACATGCACAAACACTCACTTCATTGATTGCAGTCAACTAGCAAATGTGCTGCTGGTGCCACAGGCCATTGAAGACACCTTGTGCAATGATATGCTGGAGCGCCAGAACTGCGACATCGTCACGGCTGGCTGGCATCGTGAGTTCATGGATCTCTGCAGAACTGTTGGGCAGTTCATCTTCAATGGCCGCACACCAGGAGACATATCAGGGGAGTACACATGCCTATCCAATAAAGTTTTTAGCACTGTGGACTATTTTCTTACGACAGCTGACCAATTAGAAGGTGTCAAACGCTTAGAGGTTAACTGCGATGAAAAGTACTCATGTCACAAATATGCACACTCTGATCATAAACCATTGGTACTTACAATCACACAACAGTGGCAACCCCCTCTTGTTCAACAAAAGGCAATCAAACACCTACCACGTTTCAAATATGACACTGCCAAAACAGCCGAGTTTAGCAGGAGTGTACAACATAACATCGGTGTGTGGGCAAGCCCAGATGTACTTGATGCATCAGACGTACAAATAACAGTCAATCTGTTACAACAGTGCATCACACAATCTACAGAAGAAGTGTTTGGAAATAGACAAGTGGCCTTAGGAAAAGCAATAAAGCATAGCCACAAACCCTGGTTTGACACAGAATGTCGCTAGACCAAAAACCAATTTGCTAAATTGTCACATGTGCACCTAGATAAGCAGGTCAAACTTAAGCAAATGAAATAATTGTACAAAAGCAAGAAACATGCTTATGATGTGCTCAAGGCTAAACAACTATGTGGTTTAACGAAGGCGGATCGTGCAGCATTCTGGAAGCGGTACCGCAAGTGCACTGAGGGTGTCAATGGCATCACTAGTGAAGCACTCAGGAATGGCTTCCAGCAATTGCTCCAGCCTCTGGTGGCACCAGCCACAACAGGAGCTGTGACAGGTGCCGCTATTCAAGCCCAAGTGGTCTCCTTTCCACCCAATGGTATTGATTGCAAACAGTTGAATGTTGACATCACACTAGTTGAAGTATAACAAGTGTTCAAAAAGCTAAAACGACACAAAGCTGTAGGCATTGATGGCATCAAACCAGAGTTCCTTTTGGATGCGGCTATTGCCTTGTAGCAATCACTATTGATTGCTTTTAACAAAATTCTGTGTGAGGGCTATTGTGAATCACTCTCTGTTGGGATCATACATGCACTGTACAAAGGGGTGACTATAGTTAGTTTAACAATTACAGGGGGATCACAGTAGGACCAATTTTAACCAAGGTGTTTGCAATGATTCTTGAGTCCCGCATCAGTTAATGGGCGAAGACTAATGATTTACGTGCAAAAGGATAGGCTGGTTTCAAAAAGGACTTTAGGACAACAAATAACTTGTTTATTTTTTGCATTTTGACCGAACAAGCCAGATTTCAGAAAAAAAAAACTATACACTTGTTTTGTGGACTTCAAAAAAGCCTTTGATACATTACCAAGGGACATGTTGTGGCAGGTGCTAAAGGGACTTGGCATCAGTGGGTGGATATTGGAGTGCTTGTGCTCCATGTACCGTTAAGACCAAGCCTGCCTGCACCATCTAGAGGAGGGGCTCATGCCCACTTTCTTTTGCCGCATCGGAATGAAGTAAGGATGCCCCTTCAGCCCGCTCCTGTTTGGCCTCTTCATAGATGGCCTAGAGAAACGGCTGAATGCTTTGGAGGGTGACACACCACCAATGTTGGGATAGCTAGTTGTTCACTTGCTTTTGTATGTAGACGATTTAGCTCTCATGTCACACACTCTTGCTAGATTGCAAAAGTAACTGGATGTCTTGCAAGCTTTTTGCTGTGAGTGTCAATTGACTATGAATGTCAAGAAAACCAAAGTTGTTGTGTTTGAAGCACGCAAGTCTATGTGTCAGGCTTTTCAGTATGAGGGCGAAGCTATAGAGCAACTAAACTCTTTCAAGTATCTAGGTGTTGAGTTGCATGGCACAAAAGGTATGCAAGCGACAATATAGCGGTTAGCAATGTCAGGAAAAAAGGCAATTTTTGCATTGCGGCGCAGATGCGCAAAGCTACGCATCTTTGACCCAGCATTACAATGCCAGCTGTTTGATGCACTAGTCAAACTAATGCTTAGCTATGGGTGTGAAGTATGGTCAAACCACAAAGCACGCGAACAGTTAAAAGTGGTTCATCGGGCTTTTCTGAAGTTATTGCTGGGGGTCAGCTACACGACATCCAGTTACGTCGTGCTAGTAGAGTTTGGTAGGTTTCCCCTAAAAATATTTTGGTGGTAATAGAGCATGCGCTTTCTCTCACGTGTCAGTTTTGAGGTAGACTCAAATCGCATGCTCAGGCTAGCTTATGATGTACAACTGTAGTTGCTTACAACCAGGTGAAAAGTCTTACTCGGGAACTATAGTGCTATGGGTACAAAGAGTCGATTACCTGCTTGTTGGCTAGCACAAGTAGATGAACGACTGCCGACGTACAATTTGTGCATCAATAACGATCAGCTGCCACCATGTGCTCACCTCAAGCAATTAGCTGAAATGCAATACATTATACACCATCAAGTGGCTGCAATTGACTCCAGCCGGGTGAGAGCCTACTTGGGGTTGAATAGCTCAGCACAGTATGGGTACAAAGAATACCTCTCCAGGGTAGATAATGCACAGCTTAGGAGAAGTTTGGCACATTTTCGTTGTGCGAATCACAAGCTGCAGATTGAGCTAGGAAGGTAAGTCAAGCTAGTGAAGGTGCCGGTGCAGCAGCGTTACTGCCAATTGTGCAACTTGGGTGTGGTTGAGGATGAGGACCACTTCTTGTTGGTTTGCCTTGCTTATCAAAGTGTTCGAAAGAGGTTTAGAGGTTCATTGCCACTAACTGCCATCACACCTTTGGCTGAACTGTTGAGTTGTCAGCAGCAAGGCATCCTTGCTAAATTCTTAGTGCAATGTTAGATGGTTAGATCTGAATTGCTTCATTAGACTTAACGTCAATTGGGTTCTGGCCCGGGTGCTGTTTGGCCCACTTAATGACACTAAATTGTAAGTAAGTAAGTAAGTAAGATGCCCTTGGTTAGTCGAAGGTTTTCAATACCTTAGACTTATAATTTAGTTACCATCAATTATCATTGACAGAAGGTGACAAGGTCAAGATGACATTTTGGGGAATGGATCTTCATGGGAAATATTTTTTATACCAATAAAGGTTTTGCCACTTGGTTTGAAAAATGCCCCTATAATATTTTAGAAGGTGATGGATTGGTGTACCAAATGTTACATTGATGACATCATTGTTTTCAACCCAACATCAAGGGTTCACTAAAATCATCTAGAGAGGTGTTTGGACGATTTAAAAACCATAACCTTAAGTTTCACTTCGGTAAATGTTGGTTATTTTATACTCGAGTGGAATACTTGGGTCATATGATTTATCCATGTGGATTTGGGGTTCAAATAACCAAGGTTGATGCCATTTCATAAGTTCCCCAACCAATACATGTTAACCAATTATGAACTTTTTTGTGCTTTTGTAATTATTATAGGAGATTTGTCAAAGGATTTAATAACATTGTTAAACCTTTGACCCAATTGACATAGATTGATTAGGACTTCATTTGGGGTGAAACATAAAAACATGTTTTTCATGAATTGAAAGCTCGACTTTCATTAACTCCCATTTTGAGATGACACATCACTAGTAGAAATTATGGGTTTTGCAATTGTCATTTGTAACTAAAATTCAATTGCATGTGACACATGCAACCACAAATTCATGTAGTTGCTTAAGACAAGTCACGCATGATGTTCAGTTGCATGTGAGATTATGTTCATCCATATATACCAATTCAAATGTAATTGCACCTTATATGCATCTCTCCTTGCAATTATAGTGTAAACAATCATTGTATGACACATGTTTAAAAATTGGACAAATTGCTTGCAAACATGTGTCATTTTAAATTATTTTTGTGTTTTCAAAATTAAAAATTCATTTAATCTTAATTGTTAAAGCTTCTACCATTAGGATGACGACATGTGGCACACCATGGAACATTCATTAACCATTTGACACATGTCCATTTTAAACATCAATTATATGGTTACATGTGGTAATTCAGGCCCATTTATCTTTTATTTTTAAATAGTAATGAATGAAATTTAAATCGTCCAATTTAGAATTAATAAAATGTTGACAAATGGTGCTTAGGTAAATAGGTAATTATTACACCTCACTAAATAAATAAGTAGGCCTCGATATGTAAATAAGTTGAAAGGTAGGCTTAGGCTAGATAGGTAGGTTTAAAATAATCTAATTTTATTTTTGGGTTTAACCATTTAAGGTCAAGTTTTTTACATTAATTCATCCCCAATGGCATTTGGTATTTGGTTTGTGAACATGGCTTTTGCATCTATTTATACAATGTGCAAAATTGGATTAGAAGTAGAAAGATATGGTTTAAAAAATTCCATTGCAAACATCACCAACTTAGCTGTACATTAGATGCAATTAGTGTATTAATACTTATGTTATGTACTAACCTAATTTACTTACAAGTTATATATCAATATATTAAAAAAAAAGATAATAATATAATATTATTATGGTGTTAATAATAATAAAATGATTTATTTTAATTAGTCATAATATTTATTATAATTATAATCATATGATTTTAAATAATTATGATTACTTATGATGATTAATAATTAATAATTAAAAAATATTATTACCTAGCTTAAACTAATAATTAACTTAAGATGTTCAGGTAGTTGTAAGTTAATTAATGTAGCCTATTTTAACACAAATAATAATATTTCCATATATAATATTTATTGAAAAACATTGAAAAAAATATTAATTATCACTATAATTATAGTAAAAATTAATTAATATTTATGATGACTTATAATAATATAATAATATAAAATTATAATTCTGGTTAACACCTAGGTCGCTAATCTAGGTTAAAATATTTATGAATGAATTAATGTATCCTACTAGCCATAGGTATATCAATTAATAATATTAAAATAATATTATTAATATAGTAGGGTGTAAACAGGATACAATGAACCCAACATGATTACTGAAAAAAAGGATTACATGTCCATTTTCCCAAAAAATAAATTTCATTTGAATGAATTTTAGAACAATGTTTTTTTGCAAGTTGTTATAATAAATGCTTATAATTATCCAAGTACATGACATTTTTTTTTCTTCATCAATTTTGAATAAATATGAATTTTTGAAAATGTTTTGATTTTTTGTAAATTTAGTGTTTTGTTTTTAAAAATGATATTAATTTCAATCATAACTATTTTTAAATTTTTTTTACAATTTTACGTTTTCTTACAGAAAAAACTACAACTTTACTTAACACATCATGTACATTTAAACCTATTTATGTGTGGCAAAGGACTTTTGAAATTTTAAAAATTTGGATCAATTTTGAAAAGTTATTTGAATTTTTAAAATTTTAGAATTCCACATATTTTAGGGTCTTTTTTAATGTGGATAATAGGTTTCTATCCTCTTTTTTCCCTCATCAAATGTGTTTTATTATATGAGTCCTTTTGATGGTCCTTTGTAAAATTAATTCATATTTTACGCATTGTTGTGCACTTTTAGAGGTCTTTAATCAAAACTTAAATTAAAAATTTCATCAAATGGATATTTGGTTTGATTATTTAACATTGATATGAATGAAAAACAATAACTTGCCATGATTGACACAACTTTAAGTGGCAAAACATAAATTTTATTTAATTTTGATTGTTTTTTTGCGGTCTAATGTTTTTTTTGATTTGTTGTATTACGATTACACTGGGTAAAATAATGATAATATGTGTTATTTAAAAATTTAAATAATTTAAAATTATTATCCGTAATAATATTTATTATTAATAATAAGTAATTATATATAATTTTAAATTTAATAAAATTTTAATGGCTATGATTATTTTTAATATTTAAGAATTAATTATATCATAATATTAATTTATTCTGAATAATAATAGTATTACCTAGTAATATTAACTATTCATATTAATATTAAAATTTATTATATCATTAAGGCATGTGGGCATTTTATAAAAAAATTGTGGGTTCCAAATTTTGTTAATTTTGTTCTTATTTTTTTTGCTCATTGAATTTACAGTTTTAAAAAATTTAAATTAAAAATTAAAAAATTCTACCTATTAAAAAAACATTTAAATATATTTGAAAAATCAAATTTGAAAACTTACAAAACATATTTTAACTAATGTTAATTTAACCTAATTTAAGTTAATTTAATTTAGTTTAATTTAATTTCGTTTAACATAATTTAAATTATCTTAATTTAGTTTAATATAATTAGTTTAACCTTGGTTAGTGTGAGTTTATGATGCACCCTCGAAACTTTTTGATAAACTTAACTACAAGTCTAAAGGTGAAAATAACAAAAGGATAAGGAATTGGGGTACACCCCATGGCTCGTAACATTTTGGGCAGTAGAGGAGTGTGCTGGAGCTCTAAGATGGGGACTAGAGCAAATAACAAGCAGGTCAATTATTCACATGGACCTATACAAACCAAACAACAAGTTGGTTAATGCATAGTTGGAACATTTTTAATGCAGGATGAATCACATGCAAACATGGATTCACAAGACTCACCATGACTCAAACTTGGAGGAAGCCACCACCTTCTCCCTTATAGTATTTTCTATGCCTGGCCACAAGGCATGCACCCAAATGTCATTTTGTTCCGAAACTCCCAAGTTGGGACTCCCATAATTTTGGAAGCCCATAACATTTTTTAAAACCTTCGATTGAGGTGAGGTTTGTAGTAAAGTTATAGCCCTCGTCGAAAGCTTTCCAACGATATGTTCCACGTCATTTACACTCGAATAAATTAGGGCAATTCCAGACTTTTAATGGTCAAGAGTCAAATTAATAGTTTGACTTTTGGCCCTTCTTTTGGCCATAACTTATGTTTTAGATACTCAAATGAGTCATGCGAACCCATTTTAGACATCTATGTTTAAGATCTTTCTAATGGTATAAGGAAATCTTCAATCCAATGAATTTTGACCCCTACAATCGCCCTTTGAAAATTCGGGAGTCCATTAGGACTCCAATTCCCAAAATGGGAGCCCACTTGGGAGTGTGTGGGTTCATTCTCTCACACTCTTTTATACTCCTAGGAACATGAAATGTGACTCCTAGGCTTCATTCTTGGCTTGCACCTTTACAAGCCCTTACTTTAGTCACAAACCCAATGCTAAGGTTACAATAATTTAACTATGTTTAACTAATGTTCAATCTTGGTTAACCTTAGGTAACATGGGTTTAATTTTAATGGAAGAGGTACATAATATTACTATACGTAACCTAGGTAGATATATTAGGTATATTAATTTAAATATGTATTAGTTTAGGCCATTATTTTGATGACACGTGTCCATGTTGTACATAGTTAGTTGCATGTTAGTTACACACACAACAATATGATCCACAATAATAGAGTACCAAATTTGCAACTACAAACATGATTAATATAGTTGTAAACGACAATTAATTGCTAACTAGTTACATGCTAATTGCATAATGATTGGTTGCAAATGATAGGATTTTTATTAATGCATCTAAGGATAACCATTCCAATTACACATTGATTAAACAACTTTAAGGTTAGGAGCCATGATTACCCAATTTTATTATGATGGTTGAAAATTTGTCATGGCATATGCTAATTGGTTTAACAACAAAACAAAAGCCAAGGTATAGTTCATATGAGAGGGAATGTCTTATAATTGTTTGGGAAATTTCATCATTTTGATGTTATTTTTATGGTAGGTCATTCACCTTGGTTATCGATCACTAACCCTTCAAATTTTTGATGAAATCAAATTAACTCACAAGAAAGTTAACTAGATGGGCACTTATTTTATAAGAGTATGATTTTGATATTGTTCATAGGGCTAGTAAGGTTAATCATGATGCTAGTGGCTTGAGTTGGAGTTCAAGTTTCAATGAGGAGGATACCATAAGGGTTTGGTGGCATGATGATATGGATTTGGAAGCTTTAACAAGATGGTATGCTTTTGCATACTTATGTACCTTGTTGGGATGTTTTGGGGTTGTACCTTAGGTAAGACCAAGTAGTGAGGATTCCCAATAAAAGGATATTGAATCGGAGGATAATGGTGCCTTGGATATACATGATGATTCATTTGTTATTGCATATTTGCAAGTAGGGGAAATTTTAGTTGGATTAACACATAAAGAATGAGACTGAGTTGTGCATAAGGCCAAAAGGTTCACATGGGAAGGTAATTCCTTGCTACAAGCATGGATAAATGGATGAGTACGAGTAGTACTTTGCCCAAAACAACATGAGGGCTTTGTTCGACATCTTCACAAAAAGTTAGGCCATTTTAGGGTTTGACAAACTTAAAATTTGTTATAGACAAATTAGTGGTGGCAAGGGATGCAATTGCAAGTTTAGTAGTTTATTTCTTGGTGTATGGTATGTGACTGAATTCGAACATCATTCAATGCACCTACACTTCATTTACAACCTTGACCAGTTATGGGGCTAGGATATTGATGGAGTTTAAATTTTGTAGGCCCACTAAATTTGACACTTCAACATAACCCATATGTTTTGGTTATGATTGAACATTTTTCCAAATGAATGGAATGGGTGACATTGTCAAATTGCAATAATGAAGGAGCTACATATTCATTTATGGAGAAGAATGTTTAGTAGATTTGGTGTTTCAATGGAGGTTTTTGTTGACGAAGGTATGAAATTCCATGGGAAATACCAAGAGATGTGAAAAGGCATTGATAGATCATCAAACTACTTCATAAGATTATCCTAAGGCAAATGGGTTAATTACGTGGATGGTATAGACACTGAAACAAAGACTTTATAAGTATGGCCTTTAAAATGGTCATATTACATATTGAGACCTTTGTAGTTACCATGGTTGGCCATGGAATACAGATTCAATCTGTAGAATTCCTTTGCATCATTTCACCATATTTTCTATTGTTTGGTCATGACTCTAAACTATCACCTCCATTCAATGTGATGTTATGGTAGTAATAAGTGTGGATGATCCTACATTATGGATTCAAGCATGCGAGTAGAAAGTAACTTTATTTAGACGTGATGTTTATGGCTATGGAGAATCTAATAATTGTTCAACATTGGGTTGTTCTTCAGTATGCCACAATCCATGGACATGGTTATTAGGCTCGAATTTATAGGTTTGTTGTTGAAGATTTTGTGTATTTGTAACAGATAACACCAACTACTTTGGACATGATTTGCAAGACATGTGTGACAAATGGTTTTGTCCTTCGTGTACTAAACAAACCTAGGTTTTTATTCCTATAGTTAGATGGTAGGAAACGCCCTAAGTTTTTCTCCAATGAAACACACAATTGGTTGAAGATTTGGAGGATTGAAGTTAGGTGAATAATGGTGTACTTCCCATCCACATCTGACCTATCTTTTCATCTTTGAACCCATGTGTTTTCCTTTGAGAAATAGTGATAGGCTTTTCATGTTGTTATATGACTTTAGGGGGCTTTGACCACAAATAGGGGGGCGGTTTGGATGCATGTATTAAGTTTATGGGGTGTTAAGTTGTTTTGTTTATTGATGGTTATAATAACTAACACTGGAGCACACAACAACTATTAGAAGTTTTGTGGTACTTACATGTTTTTATCCTAATTTCCATAGTTATTTACAATAACTTAAGGTAATTGGGTTTGGAACTAATATAGTGGAAACTAAATTCCAAACATTTTGTGTTTTGGATATAATCCATTCATGAATGGTCTCAAATCACCAAAAGTGATTTGAGATTCTAGAGCATTCTGTGTTTGGTAAGTTTAATGGTTTTGTAAGTTTTTCCTATGTTTATGTAGTTTTTTGTGACACATGATGATTTTTTAAAATGATGATGACAATAGCTGCTTGTCAATTGTCAAAACAAACGAAAAATAAGTAGGGAAAAAAGGGGCGAAAATACCAAGAAAAAATCCTTTAAAAAATGAGGTAGAAAAACCACAAAACAAATTTCTTCAACAAAAAAAAGTACCAAAAGAAAGTTTTGGTCTTCTTCTTTGCTAATTTTTTTGTTCTTTTTAAAATATTTATTTCCCCCTCTTTTCCCCCTCCTCTTCTTCCTTGATTTTTTTCTTTTCCTCCTTGTTCCTGGTTTTTTTTCTTGTTCATGCCCAAAATAAATAAGAAAAAAAAGAGACGTACTTGCAATCCATTGTCACTTACTTGATGATGACACTCCCGCCCCTCAAATTATGTTGCCTCTTCATGTACATGGTGTGCACCTCCTTACCTCCTATAAACAAAGCAATCCACATAAAACAATTGATTAAAAAAAAAAAACACACTAGGAAAAAAAATGATGACAAGCTGAGGGTTGCAGCTTGTTATTGTGCAGCAGCTCCAGGTACTACTCGGTTGTGGATCATTCACAACTGAGTCATAAGGGGCAGGCATCCAGTGGATGGTGCATTGGTGGGTGCTGGTTCACTGTGGCCGACAGGACCGCTATACTGGACTTGAGGCGTTAGTAAGTGGGACAGGCCTGTTCCAGGGTACTTAATCTCAATCCACCATTTTTACATTGAATTAGGTTTAGGGTTTAGGGATGAAAAAAATTCAAGAAAAAAAACATAGGAATTCCAGCCTGGGGAGAGAGAGAGAGAGAGAAAAAGAGAAACAGCCTTAAATGCAACTGCAAGGGTGGTGGTGTCGACACAACAAACTCCTAAACATGCACCCCAACAAATAATAATACCACTCAATGGCCAGGGAGCAAGTTTCTGTCAACTGGTTATGAGCTGCCAACTTGGAAAACCATTCAGTCAGTCAGAGGGGTAAAGGTCTCAGTTGTCAAGTATTGGAGGTAACTTGGAATTACAACTGTGTTGAACAATTCAATTTCTCTTTCTCTTGAATGAATTTGAATCAACTTTATGGGCAAACAACTCAGCTAGCATGTAACTAACTATCAATTCTCCCCGTGCATTGACACATCACTACTAACACCTAATACGTGGCAAACTGGCAAGTAAGGATGTCCATAGGTGTCACCAATTCCGTTGGCTGATATTTTGCAGTACCAGGCTAACATTATGTTCTTTCTCTCCATGTTCAGTCACTCCAGAGGCCATCATCATAGCTACTAAATGGTCTGCAAATGGCCACCAAACATACAAAATGTAACCTTCATGAGTAACAACCCAATATATTGAGTAGACAATGAAGATAGATTCAAGTGCTCATGCACAGGAGGTTTTATGTACTGAATCTGGTGGGTTACTTTTCTTTTCTGTTTCTTTTTTCTTTTTTGGGTTTGTTATTCATAACTCTGGCGACAACAAGCTTCACCCCTAACCACCTACCAGGATAGCTTATTGTCCTCACAGAGCATGAGGAGAAGGGGGGGTCCAGTTGGGATTTGAACTCACCCCTAACCACCCACCAAGGTAGCTTATTGTCCTCAAAGAGCATGAGGAGAAGGGGGGGGTCCAGTTGAACTCCCAACTGCCATCTTTACTGCATCACCCATAGCCATGAGGGTAGCTGAATGTCCTCCTCTGGTGGGGGTACTTCTTTTATGTATCTCGTTCAACATGTTGCCCAAAGTTCAGTTATAAATGTACACAGAACTACATGGTCCCAGGTGACAGTTTATTGTACAAGAAAAGCAAGAAAACCTAAATTTCCTATAAACTTAGTCTCAGTTTTGGTCCGAAAGACCAAAGTTCAGTTTGGTAATGTCTATGATAGGGTACGTCTAAAGCGTTTCAATTACCCAAATAAACTCACAATGACAACCCTCCACGTTTTACAACGTGATATGTATCACCATAAAATGTAACCCTGGTCAAGGATGTCTTATGATAAGCTTAACCTTTGGTTTGAAAGGTTGTGAAACTACCTACGAATGAATGAACAAACGAACGGCCATATACAGTGAACCAGCAGCACTCACCAGCACACCATCCACTGGATGCCTGTTATTACTCAGTTGCAGATGAACTCCAACTGAATTAATATTTGGTTTCACCTTGATAACCGCTTCTGTAGGAAATAGGTCTCATATATAGGTAGATAGGAACTGGAATCCAACAGAAAACTGTTTTATGATCACTTACCATTCATCCTTCATGGTGCACTGGTGGGTGCTGGTTCACTTTGGCCTTAAAGCATCCTTTTTTGGTTTAAATAGGTATATACTATATACCTTCAAACCTAACAAAGGCCAGCTCCAGCAATGCGCCCTTTTTATCAAAATTCATCATATCCAAGATTCACTCTTAATTACCTATTCCCCTCTCACCACCATTGGAGTGAAAAACTGAACACTATAAACTGAGAGACCATTTAAGTCTCATCACCTGGCCATTTGTAATCATTCGCCAATGAAAGGCAGTCATTTTTTCTTTTGGTGCAGCTCTTGCAGGTGTCACTGGCCTGAAAAATTGTGTGAAAATGGCAATTTCAAAATGTTTCAAAATTTTGAAATTTTGCCAAAATGAAAAATTGTGTCAAAAGGCAATTCCACACAATTCGACAGCAACACTTCATCTGATGTTTGTGTGGGTACTGGAGTTCTTACTGCTATGGGTGGAGAGAGTCTGGAATGGTCCAATGGAGTTCTTTTAGCAGAGAGAACTATTGGAGGGTTATGGAAAGTGGATTTCACAAATGAAAACTTGGCAAAATTGTGCAGCATGGAAAATTGTGAATTTTCAATAGCCCACCTAAACCATCCAACCAAATGGCACATCTCAAATGTGCTATACCTTAACTCGGTTGGCAAATTAGGAGGTACCTCATCAGCCTCTTCATTGTTGTCCCTATTGGGAATGGCCATTAGATAAGTAAATAGCAGATTTCAATGCTGTGGCGTTTGGAACCCAAACAAACCTTAATGGTGCTTGCCAGGGTTTCATCATCAATTAAGGTCTTATTACGACGATCTCAGAGTTATACAAAAAGTCCCAAGATTAGGGGGCGAGAATGGCCAGTTTCGGCATAATAGGGCATCAAATGTGTAGCTTGGAATGAAAATGTTACAAAGGGACATAACTGGGACCCAAACTAGTTTTTCCACCAAAATAGTGGTAAACTGAGTTTCATCCTGTCTTTCCTTCTTCCTAAGCGCCTCCGCTGCTGCTACATATATTTTCACTTTCCTGACGTGTACAACTACTATAATTACTTTCGAACCTTGGCCATTAAATGCAGAGATCTAATAAAATTTCATTACTTTGCATACACCCTTGAAGGAGGGGATAGGCAGGCCCAAAGACAGGGTGAAGACAGGGTGACTTTATGGATAACTCCCATGCCTTCAGACATTTCTCACGTTAGAGTATAACGGAGGCAGTTGTCACAAATAGGTGAAAAGTATATGTTATCTCATAAAGAGTTGATGAGACTGTAATTTGTGATCACGTCTGAGTACAAAAATCTGGGCCGTATTGAAGCACGTCCCTACTACACCATTCATTGATTTCAAGTGAAGCCACACTCTTGAATTAGGTGGAAGACAATAAATGTCGTATCTTGATCTTCTTACAATTAATGGAAGATGGGTGGGCTCCCTGCCAACTCAGGTCCCAACAGACAGTATTAAATGAAATGACCTTTCTTGCTTAACAAGAGGTCTGTTCCAACTTCCCATTAGTGTTAGACAGTACTCACACCTCAATTTCCATAAAATAATGCCTCCCCACCCCCCAAGAAGTGAAGATTCAGAGTTTTTTTTAAAAAATCAAGATTAATAAGAATTTCCACAAAATAATGCAAAAAGGTGAAAAGAGTTAGAATAAAAAAAGCTCCAAAAAATCATTCAGACAATGAATTCTGGTTATTGGGATGAACATGTACCCACTAGACCACAATACATTATATCATGTTCTGCATGGATATAAGTTCACTTGTATAATATTCTTTTTCGGATTATTGGGGGGGGGGGAGACATGCACCTAATATTAAGCCACATAGATAGGTATATCATCTCTGCATGTATATATTCTTGTGACATTGTTTCATCAGGTTTAAGGAGGATGGGATTTTGGTGATCGTCATTGTGACAATTTTAAAGTTGTTTCAGATTATAATTCTTTGTAGATCAAATTTCATTTGAGAATGGTTTTTTTTGTTTGTTTGTATCTTGTTTTATGTCTTGCACCTTTTCAATGTTTTTGTTTTGTTTGTGTTTTGTTGTTTGTCTTACATTTTTTCAAATTTTTGTTTGTTTGTTTGTATTTTGTTGTGAACTTTTCTAATGAATCAGACTTTTGTTGACATTTTGCTCAACAAATCAAGAATGTAAAAAAATATTAATGAAACAAAATGACATCTAATGAAATTTACAAAATTTTATTTAGAAAATAAATAATTACAATAAAATTATTAGGTCCACACAAAATAATTTAATCATCATCACCGGTAATGTGAAGTAACATGGAGCCCAAATAAATAAATAAATCTCTATAAGGATTCTATTTGTTTGTTTGCTTTTAAGGAGACTTCCCAAGGTACCAACCAACAACAAGCATGTGCGTGAATAGGTACCAAAGCAGCAATAGATTTTTTATTTTTAGTTTTATTTTATTTTTTTCGAGAACTTATTTTAACTTTGGTGATTTCAGAAATGCGAAAAATTGAGTGTTTTGGGGGGTTTTCTATTTGCCAATCTCAAAAAGGAAACTAAAATCCCTAGAGTCTATATTAGGTTCCAGTAAGTAGCTCAAAATATGGAAGAATGCTTGAATGTTTTTACTTTCATATTTTGTTAATAGCCAAATTTGATTAAATTATCTTATATATGGTCTACCATTTTGGCTATGTCAAAAAAAAATTAGGGGAAAAAAAACACACGCACACAAACATGCACAGACACTGCTGGTACACAGTCTCCTGTTTCCTTGGAATTAAATCAAAGGCTGCCAGACTTTTTTTTTTCTTTTTTCTTTTCCAAATTCCTCAAGCAGGTCCACTGGCGAGGATCCTCAGAATTAATTAGCATTAAATGGCGACTGTCCAAGCTGGGCTGTAGCATGTTTGCAAAAGTGCTGCTACAAGTGGCGACCTAGGAAGTGCCTAGGTCTAGAAGTGGCTTATTTTATTTTATTTTTTCAAAAAATGGCGAAAAAAAAATCCCTTAAAATCACAAATCTTTCTGTTTGTTCCATTTTCTAGAAAGAAAAAAATTCGCCAGAAAAAATAAAAATAAAAATAAAAACAATGCTGCTAGAGTCTAATAAGATCATGTGAATATTGTCTAAGGAAGAAATCTTATGAGGCTGCAAAATAATTACAGGTACTAATTAATTAAGTACATGTACAGCCCAGAACTTATTCCATTAAGTACCACCACATTTGTAATTCACATTGTTGTTCCCAAACATCCTGTCTGCTAGCTGGGCCTGTGGCCTGGCCATTGTAAATTCTGTCACCAACTGTTCCAACCACAATTGCTTCCGACAACCCCTAATTGGGTGAACCAATACCCACTGTTGGTTGGTACCATGGTTTTTTTTTTTAAAAATCCCAAATTCCATTTAAATTATTTCTATATAAATATTACAAATATCCCACGCCTAGACTAGACCAAAAATATAGGGTCTCTGAGGTTCAAATCTAACAGTTTTTGGGCTTTATGTATGGCCACTTTATAAGAGGCCTCATTCAAAAAGGTGAAGGTACCAACATGGGTGCTGGTTCACTCTGGCCTGCAATAACCAGTGGACAAAGGCCCCCCAGTGCCCACTCCCGTACGTACTAACTGGGTAGTCTGGTAGGTAATGAATCCAAGGGAATTGGATGAGCCTAGCAGAACACAGCTCAAAAGTGAGCCACGTGGATGATTCTCTACAAGATGTCAGCACTCTGATGACGCTAGTTGATCTAAAAGATTCACCTAGTATCATTCTGTTGATGGATGAATTTCATGCAAGTTGATGAGTGGGAAGAGACGAATCTTGCATCTGGTGAGAGACAGAAAAAAATGAAGTCAAAACGCTTTACCAGTTATGAGCAGGTCACTCGTCTCCGTCTGCGAATGTTGCAGAACTGGTTCACCTGGAAACCAGTGGTACCAGAACAACTTGCAGAAGTCATTCACCTGATGGCACCAGGGTGTCCGAGCACCCTGCTGCCACAAAAAAAGGTTCAGGATTACGTGATGAATTCAGAACAAAACCAGCTTATGCCAAATGGCTTTGCCCTATATGGCAAGTTCAAATAGAAATCATGAGGAATGATGGAGGTGTATAACATACTTTTTTTTGGAATGGCAAAAAGGTCATGCTTTTGCTAAGCCATTGTCGATTCATGTTCATTGAATAAGAGTCTAGTGTCTAAATCGATGAACATGAATGGGCGATGGCTTAGCACAAGCATGACACCAAAGAAGGAAAATGCTAGGTGAGCTCAAATTTCCTTGTATTTACATCATGTTGTTCACACAGATGAGGAGGTTTATCAATTGCTTGAAAAGATAGGTCTAATTTTCCATGCATGCATATCTAGCTTGGGTCAGTCATCAATGAAATTTGTGAGGCCCAAACATACCAGTATAACACATTTAAAAGTTTGGACCCATGTCAAAAGCACGGGCTCAATGTCAAAATCTCGAGCACCATGCCAAAAACATGGGCCCAAGTCCAAGAGGCCTGGCTTCTCGTTTACCACCTTTACAAGGTAAGTTTTTGTGAAGAGATGTCTGAAGAAACAAGGATGAAATCTTTGTATTTGCAATTGTTGTGGAGACAAGTCCAAGAGGACTTGAGCCCACATTTCCTTGGTCTAGAGGTTGCTTCCTTGGAATACTAATTTCTTATTAGACAAACATGAATGGGCCATGGCTTACCCACAAGCATACTATGGTACCACATTCAACTAATTGACTTATGGTGGCAAATCAGCCAATATTTTTGAAAGTTTGGTGAAGTAAATAACAGAATAGTGGCCGTATGTACAGCCAAGGGGTATGTACAGCCAAGGGGATTCAGGGCAAGTACTTTCCCATACAACCTGTCTCCTCTTGTTGTTAGGGATCTAGTCTAACATATGGGTTGATGCGTTCCACTGTGTAAGTTAGTTGGGCACATAGTTCATCATGCAACAGTTGTCATCTTGACTTTAAGGTTCAAGTCGATCTCTTGGGTCCCAATTCATGATCTAGTTAGTGTCGTTTGTCGTGGGAAATTCCAGATCTGCAGTTTTGTTAAAACTTAGGTTCGTTGTTGGACTGCCACAGGTCGTGTAGAATTCCACCCATGAAGAATTTCACCCATGTGGTAAGTTTGTGTGGGAAAAAGTGTAATGTAATGTAGCATTATAAAAGGGTGTCAGATTATGAGATATGAAAGTAAGCATTCATATATGCATTTGCTTGTGACTGCAAAAAGTGATTGTAATACATAATCTAGTAATGAAGTGGCTAACAATTGGGAGACCCTCCTCGAGTCTATTATGCTGAAAACCTGCACAACTTCATTATCCTGGGAGGCAAGTGATTGTGGAAAACAATTTAGTAATGTGAAGTGGCTAAGGATTGATAGACAGTCAGTAACAGATCACCTACTACAGTGAGATGCTGCATAACATACTGTGCATAATATAATGAAATGCTGCAGGAAGTGATTGTGGAATATAATTTACAACCTTGACATGATTCAGGATCAGGTGTTTTGTTATTAAAAAAAAAGTGATGAAACCCTTTTTTATATAAAGGAAAAGCAAAATCCTAGAGCACAGCAAAATCAAGCAGCTCATCACATAATGGCTCTGCCCTTTATGACAGGGTCTTTTTTTTCTAGACCATAAGAAATGATGGAAAATGAACTTGATAAAGAAACAAATTCAGCCTAGAGAGTACAACTAGGTCACAGATGTCACCCCCCACACATTGGTTTTAAGTTAAAGCCAAATTTTTAACCCATATCCCTACACTGATCATGTGAAGTTTCTACTTTCTACCCTTTGGGCAGAGCCAGTCAAAGATCACACCCAGGGTGAACCAGCAGCCACAAACCCAAATGGGTGCAAAAATAAAGAATCCGATCCCCAATAATATGAGAAAGAACATAGTACTAAAGGTCAGTTCACACCAAGTGTTCACTTAGCAATTTGTAAACTTTGTTCAAATTCAACATTGGTTTTTGGTAAGTAGTATATGCGTCATCCTGGTATGGCACACTATCAATAGTGTTGTCACTATATGATAGTGTAAACACTAAACTATTAGTGTCTCAATTAATCTCCAAAAAAATATACATTCAGTTGCCTGTGACAAATGCTAACGTATCAAATCTTGCACCTATGCTCAAAAAAATACTAATCTATCGCCAAGCTTCTTTCTTGTGCATCTATCCTTTTGAACTATTTAAACAACTCTCTTGTGTGCTTTTCTAAGTTTTTTGCAACAGCTTTGCAAGGCAAATATAAATAGACGATCTTTGCAACAACCTTGCACAACAAAATCCTACCAGTTTTTGGGGATGGATAGTTCAAATTTTCAATTGTAACAATAAAATTGCATAGGAAGAGGGAGAAGGAAAGGCAAGGGAAAAAGGAAGATTGACTTGGATGCCACCTTGTCAAGCACAAACAAAAGTAGGTGTAGTGCCATGTGGAGCAATCACAATGTGAAAGAAACTATACCACTAAGAGCAACAATCACAAATGTTACACTTTTGTGTTGAAGGCAAGGTAATTAGCTAGGAACACTCAAAGGCTTTGGCATTGATCCAATGCAAGAAATTGGAACACGTAGCTTTAAAGGAACAAATTGATCCATGCTTTCACATGTTACCTACCACACATAAATGGGATTAGATTATTAAAGAATTGTAGAAGGTCACAAAATCAAAAGTCCCTTGCAATGGGAAAATGTGCAAAGATAATGGAATGGCCTCAATTCCAACTATAATAAAATATGATATTATCACACATGAACTAGACATTACATTATAGGTGTTGACAATTGAAGAATGCAACCAACATTATCTTCCAAGGCAATTTGACAAGGAATTCTATAACACTACCCAAGCATTTCACACAAAAAGGATGATCAACACATTCAATGATGTGAAAGATGGTCAATTTGTCGGAAATGCAACTTGCATGTAACCAATTTGATATAGAAAACATTTTCACACTTCAAACATTTATGATACAAGACCTTCTAGGAATTGATGACATTCATGAAAAACATGTAAATGAAGGATCACAAGCTACAAATGTAGGAATACAAGGAAATCAAGTAAATTTCATAAACCCATAAGATTACTTGTAATCCAACCAAGGCAATTAACATTGTAGTTTCATCAATCTAGTGAAAACTTCATCAACTATAACACTTACAGGTCATCTAGTAACACCTAAATACATAAGATCTAATGTTTTCTCCTTAGTCATTGAAAATTTAGATTAAAATAACAAAGTCATTGTTGACACTATGGAACACATGAATTTCACACAATTGGAGATCAAAAAACATAGAAACAAAGTTTAAAAGTAGATAGCAAAGCAACAACTATAATATTTCAAGGACAAAAACATGACAATTTGTCACACAAACAAAATTTGGTTAGCATTGTGGCAAATTTAAGTTCGACAATGTGTCATGATGTCATTTAGCATAAAACTAAAATATTTCCACCTATGGAACACGTTTTTAGATTTTTCCAAAGATGCAAATATAAAAGCCAACATACATGTGGTTAACAATGATGATAATGAAAGCAATTGAAATTTTTTTAATATAGTTTAGTGAGGCAAATGTAAAACATTATGAATGTCCATTTAAACTTCAATTTTCAAGTCAAATTTTCAATATGATAATATCTTAAGATTTATTTGTGTGTGCATTCTAGAAAAAACAAAGTCGCAAGCTATTTAAGGTGAAAACACACTACGGGCAAGCCACTTTTCACCCAAAAAAATGATGTATAACAAATATGGTAGGTATGTAGTAAGCTACAATCTTGATGGCATTTATTGGAAAACCTAAACATAAGAAAAAAAAAGTTTAGAATGTACATGACAACATTTTGGAGTTCAAAGCTCATTTTGAATGAAAGTTAAGCTTGATTCAATGGTTAGATGAAGAAAATTAAATAAAATCAATGTGCATAAAGTATATAACATACATGTTTTCAACGACCATAAGGCCTCATCTTTGTGATTCATGACACATTACCAAACCAAAGAAAAATGACAAAAAAAAATGTTCACTTATAAAATCTCTTCCTTTTTCCTTAAGGAAATGGTTTTTTTTTATCAAAAATAAGAATTTTATTGCTCAATAAATGTTTAAAACATATTTTTAATGGATTTTTAACCAAAAATTTTAAACTTCTAAATGGTCCTAAATTTAGTTTATATATATATATATATATATATCAATATCATTCACCACCAAAAAAAAAATCATTACAAAACTCCACCCATAACCTTAATTTTGAAATATATTTATAATTTTTCATACCATGTGACGTATTTATTTTGACACAAATATACTTCATATTTTTACTTTAAATGAACAAAAATAATCCAAGATATGATGTCTACATGTACCAAAAAAAACCAAATGCAAAAAAAATGTTGTTGTGACTACAATTTTTGGGGGGCATAATTTGTTTTCACGCTTTAATGCCTTTGACTTTGTGACATATGATTTCCAAGATATTATTTCAATTGTGTCCATTGTATTGTTCCAATAATCTCATCACCTTATAAAAGAACCTATTCAAATTCAACATCAATGCTTACATTTTGTTCTCCATCTCTTCTCCTTGCACCTAGTTTTACTCAATTTTCAACTTCCAATTGGGCCATCTATGACTATATATTCTCATCATTTCCATTCATAATCAAATTATGTAACATATAATAACACATTACAACATTAGGTAGAAAAATGATATGTAGGTTTATCTTTTTTTGTAGCTCTTGAATCCTTGAAACACCTTCAAGATTACAAAAACGTTCACTCCTACAATGACACAATTGTTGATTCTATAACAATTCAAAAATAGTATGCCATATGCCAATTTGCTTGGAAGACATTGTCAACCAAGGCAAGAGGCGATACCCCTTGTCATTGAGAATGTATGGCCCAATTCCTTCTTGTCCACAATCTTGGGGAGGTTACTTACATTAGTTACAAATGACATCATTTCAAAATGAGGTTTTTTATTATTGACAATTTGGAGATAAATTTAATAAGCATTTACAAAATAAAACATTCCCATAAAAATTCTTGAAATTTTTTATAAACAAATAAGAAAATAACAAATATTCAAAATTTACCCCCATAAAACATGTAAATAATGTCTACTTGTAATTATATGTTACATCATATGTATGCACGCACACATGTTCCATAATTGCAATTCTACTTCTCTTCCTTCCAAAAAAATTCTTCTTTTTGCTTTCAAATACCTTTCCAACCAAAGGTATATTAATCTCAAGAAAATTTAAGAAAAGTGCAATGCACTCGTACGAAATAACAAAAGATGCATTTGAACGTTACAACATGTAGGAGTATGTGGCCCATGGGTGTATGACCAAAATGGTTATGCTTGTAATGCCTATAAATGTTTTTCCTAGTCCATCCTATTTGTGCAAAAAGTCTTGCCTTTTTCCTTTGTTCCAAATTTCATTTTCTAGTTTGTGTAGTCCCAACCAAAAAATTTCATAAAAAAATGAATGTCAAGACTTACTTTTCAATTCTCATGCTATAATTCAAGGAACACTCATGGTATGGATCAAACGATATTGTTATATTCAAGGGTAGTAGGACATTTTTTGGGTTGGCCTTTAGAACATGAAGGATGATATTTGATTTTTATTAAATTCAAGTTTGAATTCATGCACAATTGGAAAAAGGTTGGCTTAAAGGAAAGTTTGAAAAATATAAGGGGCTCAATTAAAGGGATTTATTACATTTATAAATAAGCTTAAATATTTTTCAATTAGCAAAACTTACCACGTTTATTGATAAATCAAGGAATATATAAGCATTCGCTTAATTTACAAATGCATAGCAAAATATAAGTCTTTAAACATAAGTTGTATCCAACAAATACATTGAATTACCTCCATGAATCCATGGTGAATAACAAAAAAATTCTATCAGTAACTTGACAATATAATGAAAAAAGCCACAAGACTAGGGCATCATTAATAAAGTTCGAAATATCAGCAAAGTCAATGTCCCAAAACTACCTTCAAGATCATGATCCACTATAGTTTGCATTTGGATTTGTATACTTTTGACTTGAATAAATGGTAATCAACTACAAAAATTTCATCCATTGCCTTCTACAAATATATTTGTGTTACATCTATGGTGCCATGAATTAACATCAAGCTCGAAAAATCTTTGAATCTAACCATGATGTTGATCATTTCACTCCCCTCATGCCATTTGAATTGATTATTCAAAATTGTATTCATACTAGCACATGCAAAGTTATGTAACACCAAATGCATAGTAGATTTCTTAACAATGAAAAACTCATAACAATATAAATATTAAGATGTGAACTTATACAAGTTGCAAACCACAATGGATACTCATAGGCATTACAAACCAAAATTAAACTTGGTATTATTCTTTTTCTCCAAGATAGGGTTCAACTTTTGTGTTAGATGTCACACAATTTGTTTATTGACACAAAAATGTTTAAGACAACAATGATCAACCATAATATTGCATCATCATGAAGTGGGAATACTAGGTGGTGGATCTCCATTAACTTAATTATCAAGCTTCTTGCTCCCTAAGGGTTCATATACTTAAGAAGTCTAAAACTAATGAAGAATCAAATCATACATCATTTTATGGAAAAGAACCATGTAAAAATGACTTGCCTCATGGCCATGCATGATCAAATTTTGCATTTACAAAACCAACTATAAGAATTACACCCAAAAAATAAACTTCAACCAATGCATTGCAACTATAAGAATGGTGATGAGTAGAGAAAACTAAAGAGTTGACAATGACAAACAACTCAAAGAAATTGAAATATTTGACACAAAAAACAACTTAAAGCAATTGAGGACTCAAAAAATTCAAAGTAATTAAAGATGAAAAAAACAAGATCCAATGTCAAGGATACGAAGGACCACAATGAAAAGTTATAAGCACATAAAGGATCCAAAGCTTTTAAAGTGATGAAATAGTTATGCTTCTAAAATGATCACATAACTTTTTAAATGATTACACATATGTGCTTCTAGAACAATGGCAGCACAACACATATGTGGTGATGACGAAGCTTTAGCCATGAAGATTCATCATGAAATTTGAACAATGATGCACAATATAAATAAATTATAAATAGGGACAATAGGTAGGGCTTAAATCATTTGGAGGTCATTTGAATGGCAATAACCCTTTTGGTTTTGAAATTTTTATTTACTTGACTAGGTATATCATATGTGTGAATAATGGTAATGAATGAGGTTAGTTAAAATTATAAAATTAATAAATCACCCATTTATTATCTAACTACCATTTTTGTCTTTTTTGGTCAATTAAACTAACAAGTGTGAATTGGCCTTAAGGTAGGTAAGTTTGGTGGCTCCATAGCCAAGATTGAATCAAAACCCATTGTTTGTAAGTCAATGATAGTAAATAAGGTGTTGTTGAAATTAAACTAGCCATACCACCCTTATGCAAATGATAATTAACCAATATTGCATTATGAACCAATGAACTTGTTATAATGAATTATACCCAAATGAATGTTCAAAATGTGTAAATATGTAATTAATAAGAGGTGTTTAAAAACACTTTCTACTCAAGGCTTTTAAGCAAGTGTTTTAAGTTTTCATACTTCTACACAAAAACTAAACCTTAAGTGAATGATTGATCTTGGTTCATGACACTAAAATACATCATCAATGTGGTGTGGGTATTTATCTTTCTAATTATATCTACTCATCTACTAAAATGGTCTATTTGAGAAATAACTATAGGTTCAAAACCCATCTTGAACTATTAAATTGTTAGTTTTTTGAAATTTCAAATTTCCTTAGCAAAAAAATGAAAAAAGGTGATTAATTTATGTATGAAATCAATCAAACATTCACACTACTAATGGAACAAATACCATCCTTGAAGGTGACAATATCAATCATTATTTCCAATTGATTTGGGCTACATTTGAATTAAAATGCCATGAGTTGAAATTGTGTGATGAAGAAGATTAGGCTTTTTGGGGACCCTAGCCTAACAATACAAGCCAATGTTCATGCCATCATTGAACAAAAAAATATTAACCCAACAATAACATTGAAAAGATGATGACACGAGGATGCATGAAATCAACTTTTTGACAAAAGGAATGAAAGCCATCATGAATTGTGGCATTGTTAATCTTTATATTCATCTTCATTTTAAATATAAAGTTGGATTTGAGACATGAAATATAAATATTTTTATTAACCTTCAATTGAAATTAGACCAAAAATATAATCCCAAGTGTAAAGAAGTTACAACCACCAATTCGCTTGAAAGTCATGTAAAATGTTGGAGTTTTGAAAATCATATTATTGAAGTTCTACATGACTTCAACATAAATCTATTGAAACATTTGAATTTGGTCAATGAATGGAAAAATCACTTTGTTCAAAATGCAAGACTACTAGTTATAGGCAACTTTCAAATTTTCACGTTTTTGGAGAATTTGATTAAGTTTTCATTATTCATTGATTGTAAAAATGATAGGGTAGGTAAAAGGCATCCATATGAAGTTGATGAAAAAAAATTTGGTCCATTTGGACTTTGGATATTGAAGGATAAACAAATTGTCAAATATGCACACCCAATGGGCATACACACAATAAAAGAAAATAATTTTTTTTGACAATTTTTAAGCACCTTGATTTGTTCCCAACCTCTCCCACATTCCCCAATCAAAAAGTGGTCCATTTGACCTTCAATTCACATATCCTAATCTTGAACACCCCCCACCACCCCACCCCCTCCAATTGGGAACACTAAACACATCTAGCACAAGCATATAACATATATTTGTCTACTCAAACCTTTTTTCAAATTGGTTAGGTTGTTCCCTTACTAGAAAGGTCAAAAGACGTTGGTGAGATTTTTTTCTTGTTTGAAAGCTAAAAAATTCATTAAAAAGAAGGTTGAAAAACATGGGAAGGACATCACAAGGATGGGAGAAAATGAACTAAGTGTTTCCTACAACATGTGCATTGACATGTTCAAAAGAGTTTAGGGTTTTAGGGAATTTTTTATGGCAAGGTTTTTTTAAAGCTTGGGCTTTAAAACCCTTGAATATAAATATTCCCATGACTAGGGTTCAAGAAACACATGTAACATGGAAATATTCTATACAATGGGTTATGGTTAGTGATAATAATATTTTTGTTATTCATGTATGCATGTCATCAAGGTGGTCATTTTCAAAAAACTTCCAAAATTCACTCTCAAATTAGGACACATTGTGTTTCAAATATTTAATATTTGGAGCATTATGAATCTTTCATAGCACATTTTTTAGAAAAATGCAACCCCACTTTCCTAAAAAAATCAAAGATATCTTTCCAATGAGTCAAAATTAATCTTGACTAGTGTTTAGAACATGATTTGAAGATGATATGGAATTTTAGTAATTTTGGAAAAGCCACTTCCTTGTTCATATTGAAAGTTGATCACATACTCAAGGGAGGGTTGACAAGCAAGGGTTGACACTGACATGGAGAAGATTTTTATGTTCATACCATCTATAAAAAAGGTCTATTGATAATTGGAAGAATGAAATAAAGGAAAGGGATCACAAAAAAAATAGATCAAATTTTTAATGACCATGGGATGGGTTGTAAGCAATAAAACATGGCACCACAAACCTAGAAAATGGTAGCATAAAATCTTCATAGGGACTTAATTGAATAGCCTATTCCAAAGAAAATGTCACAACTACAAAAAGGAAACCCTTTAATGTCACAATTAGAATGAAGGATTTAATGATGGAAATGTGTAATAAATTTTGAAAAGGTTCAAAAGTGACCTCATGCTTGAATAAAAGATTACTTAGACCCTTGCCTTGACAAATATCCATGGCAAATGAAATAAAGGGAAAATCTCCATCAAGGTTTTGAAAATCATGAACCAATGGAATTGATACTGTCAAGTATCCATTGCTTGCTTGTATATCTTGAATCATAACAATTTGATGACTAAGTTAAATGAATTGCAATGTTGATTTGCAAACTATCCAATCCATAAAATGGTAATAAAATTGAAAGCATCACATGAAAGATTGATTCACCCCCTTTTAAATGGGTGGATCATATTAATGACACGAGGAAGTGAAATTGTTAAAAAATGAAGGATATAACTTTTCTAATAAAATAGTTCAAAACTTACAATTTATAAGGCACACATGACCATTGAATAGTTTAACCATGAAAATACAGTTTCCAAATATGTATATAATTTATGGATAAAGGTGACATGACAGATATTGTGAAAACATAATTCAAAGATATGTCATGGTAAAACCAATTGTAAAATCAATTCAATGAAAACAACCAAACATATGTTTTTATCATTGTGCCCTAGTGGGGAACTTGTGATGTGATCAAAAGAGGTTCTAAAATATTTTTAAAAAAAATTTGAATTCAAAAATCATGTTGAAGTTTCCCATAAATAGTGGAAGAATATGTCACAAATGGCATCCTATAATTTACCCCAACATAGGACAACAAAATATATATTAGGATTTTTTTCATTCACCATCATATAGCTCATTGATCATGAATGAAATTCATCCATATTGAAAGAAATTCATCAAACAATGTACACCTTCATCCACAAATGGATAAAGTTCATTGACCACTATCACCAAATCTTCACAAATAAAATATTAATTGTGCACTCAAACATTAGTTTTCACACCAAAACATAAGTTCATAATTCTTAAAAAGAATTAGTATTATGTTATATTATTCAAATTGGTATGTAATCCTTGATTAATTTCACCATCCAACACTAATAGACACCCATCTAAATATATCATACAATTTTTGATCAATTTATTATATAGTGACCATTACTAAATGATTTTTCACATATGGTGATTGATTTGTTAATATTTTGTTTTTGCTTGTGTATGTGCAAGTAATTGAATCTAGCTCAAAATGCAATCATGACATGATATTATTAATCTTAAATGACATTGCATGTGTACCTTATAAGTTTTCATATATTGATTAAAATTAAAGTGCACAAAATTATTCATGAAAAATGGAATTAATCTTATTATGGTTATTAACATAAGACTTTTGAAATGTAATGAAATTATTAATTAAATTTGAATTACTATGCTTTAATTGACATCTTGATTGTCACATCTTCTTGGAGAGCGATCAGAAACATAATTTGATAATTTGATATTTTTCATTTTCAATTTTCCCTTAATGAAATTATAACACTAGAAGAAAAAAAATGATTTGCAACCAATTTTTGCGATTAAAACAAGTCATTTACAACTACTTTTTAGTTGCAAAATTAATTGCAAATAACATTTTCTCTTTTAATGTAATGTTACATGCCAATTTCCATTCCATATTTAATTTACAAAAATTCATTTTTCATGCTTGTAAACTTAATAATCCTAAAATCCAAATTATTGATTTTTTAATGTACATGTTTACTAACTTTGTTAGTGCATGGTAAATGTTCTTCACACTAGAATAAAAATTAAGTACACTAATCCATGGTTGCATATCTTTTGAAATGCCATGTTAATGATATTGATCTTATATATTCCACAATAATATGCAATTTATATTCTAATAATAATTACACATAACATGTATGATTAAAATTATCATAAGTATGATAAAATACATAACTTTACATGAAAATGAAAAGATTTCAAAATGGAATTGAAAAAATTATATGCATATTTTTGTGAAATAAATCATTTCAAAATTGTAATATATATATATATGATTAACTACATAATGTAATAACCTTTAATTTATCATGTTGAATTATCTCTTATCGTGTGTTGCAAAAGACTTGTAAGCCTTGGGTGTGTTCCTAAAGGCTTCTTTGTGTTGGAACAAGAGGTGGTGTAGGAACTTCAAAACAAGATTAGGACAAGGTTTTTTTGTTCACCTTTCAATCCACATCACATTGAACAATCCCAAAAAGAAAAAAATGAAATTAATGCAATTCAAACCAGTTTTACTTCATGGACTAGTCATGGATTCACAAAACTCATCATAGTCTAGATTTGTGAAGATGTATCACCCTCCTCCCTATAGAATACAGATCATTGTTGCTCATGTGTTGACATGACAAATTTTCCGAGACTTTAAAGACCATCTCTTGAAATTGACATTACTTTTGTCACACCTTGAGCTAATTAAACTTGCAACTTTACTTTGAACTTGTGACGAAGGCTAGGGCATGACAAGGTAAGTGAGTTAGGAAAGTGTCTTGAGATTTAAACATGCTTTCACAATTGTGAAAGCTAGAGTGCAAGAAAGCGAGTCCCAACATTCCCAAGTGAATATCCATTTTTGGGAATTGAGAATTTTGAGTTGTCTCAAAACTTTGGAGGAAGGTTTGAGGAATCAAACCTTGTACAAATTAGGCATTATTTGGAGTATTGGAAAGGTATTGAAGATTACAATAGTTTAGAGACGTCACACTGAAAAAACCCTAACTTGGCACTAAGGAAATGATGATTTCTCCCCAAGTTCAAACCATGGTGTCTTTTAAGTATGAACTATTCATGGTTTGTCCATGCACAATTTTGGCTCCAATAAATGCACTAATCATTTTTTTTCTTGGTTTGTGAAAATTGACTTCACCTTAAACTCAACTTAATGAACTTGTTTTAGTCCCATCCCTCTTTCTTTGCGAAAGTTAAATAATCCACCATAGGTTTGCATTTTGTTACAAAATTAGGAATCTACATTTTTTAATCCCCAATTCCATTTGACAAACCTAGGGGTGCATCACCTTTGTTATTTTGTGACTTTGAAGGCCCACGACTTTTACACACCTGAAGGGAATCAACATGTGAATAAATTACATTGTAGCCCTTGAAAAGAATTTTCCAACACTATATGAAACTTTGCAATTAAACATCATTGGGTTCCTCAAATGCGGTTTAAGTGTTTGTGATAATCTTGGTAATTTTTATCCCTTTAAATGGCCATAAATTGTATGGAACAAATGGTTTTTATAATGCAAGCTCACTTTCTTGTAGTGTTCAACAAGATCTCTCCAACAAGCTAATGAACACTTGACTTGGAAAATATTTGGTCCTTTAAACCTTGTGCCAAAAAGATTCCCAAAGTGGAATTGCACCTAGGATTCATGAATTTTTTTTCCTTTGCATTCCCGCACATTTCTCATTCCCCTTGAGAGTGTGTTTGAACCTTGTTGTACCAAGCGGCTTCATTGTCGACCCATTTTTTTGTTTTGGCCCAAGGCCAAGGATGGGAGAAAAATCGTACACATGACAAATTTATTGTGCATTGCCAATATTATCAAAACCAATAAAATCACACACATTGAACATGCATATCAATAAAAATGTATTCAACTACAATGACAAGAATTCAACTTCAAATCAAAAACAAAATGTAAACAAAAATTTAACATTCACCATTCCTCCTATTTCTTTTGTATCTTTTGGAATTTTGAAACAATAATGAAGAGGCTCCAAAGACACACCTTGGGGGTAAACCTCCCACACATGAAAAAATTGGAACCTGATTCACACTAAATTATATTTCAATAACAAGTAAACCCCTATAAAAAATTAATTTACATGTTTTGCGATGAATAATTAACAAATTAAATCAAATTGTAAAGTTGGACAATATGTGATTTTGATGAATCACAATATCCTCAAATCTCTAAATGTTAATTATTAAATGTTTTGAACAATCAAAGTAAATTTTGTTAGAATTCATTCCAAGAAGATTTACAAATGCATTAAATGAGTCATACAAACATATTTTTCCTTCAATTTTATTATGACCTTTTTCATTACATAGAAAATTTTAAATTTTCCCTAGTCCCATAAAATACACCTTGAAAGATTTTATGAAATCAACTTTTCTTTTGCTTTCAATATGATATGAAAGATTCAAAATAAGCTAAATTTTGTCAACATAATTTACATTTAAAGTTAAACGAATATATTTTTTACATAAATCTTGAAAATAAGTGTTCAGTTGTATTATTTTAGCAAGATATGGGAGAGAAAATACATTTCAACATTTGGATATATAAAACACCTTGAAATGAACATGTTTACAATTATGTGTTGACAATTTTGTCATGACAAGGTGTGGTGAATTGATTAAAAATTTGGTTTATGATTATGGTTGTGAAGGGCTCAAATTTTTCTTGTGATATCTTATTATTTTAAATTAAAATATGTTTAGGGGGTTGGGATTCCAACTTGACCTATGACCTACCTACTCACCTGCCCACTTGCCCATGACTTACTTGCTTGGCTACTTGGGACATAATTACCAATTAAATTTTTGGGTTGTGAATTTTTAAAATGTACATTTTATGACCTACCTACATCTATTTATGAAGTACTTATGACCTTTTTACCTAGAACCAAAAAACATTGTTGAATATTTTCCAAAAATAAATGAATTAATTTTTAGGCAATAATCTTTAAAAGGAAGAAGTTAAATTGTATATATATATTTAAAATTGTTGCAAGAAAAAATCCACAACCCAAGTTCGATGTTCCAACATTTCCATCTTATGAATCAAACTTATTTGTTTGTATTTTTTTTCATACTTCATGATCTTTGTTTTAGGCTATATTTTGTGTGTGATTGAATTTAACTTTATGCAAATGCTATAACATCTCAAAATCCTAGGGGACATTCCTTAGCTCCTTGTAACAACTATTAGGGGTGAGAATTTTGAGATGATTATAAGATAGAGTGACCTGAAACATGCACCCTTTTGTATCACTTCAACTACACAAATTGATAAATGCAAATTTGAAGCAAAATTAGGTCATGGATTTGCTATGGACTTGTCCCAATTTTTCAAATGGACATAACCATATTGATCAAACAACTTTGTCTTGGGAATGTAAACCTTTGTTATAGTGTGTTTCAAAACATGTTTAATGAATTTAAGATCATTTGATTTTTACATTGTTTGTGTCAAAACCTTAAGTGTCCCAAAGTGGAGTGCAACTTGGGAGTTTTAAGAATGTTTTTAATTATTTGCAAACACTTTCATTTTTATCACAATGATAGTTCCAATCTCACCATGTCTTGGGCTTAACTTTAGCCCAATTCCTTCATTTTGCCTTAGCCTTGGTTATGAAGCCAAAATCAACATGACAATATCCAACCTTAGTATTATAGTAACACCTTTGATTGCCCTCACACAATAATTGTCATTTTGGAATAAATAAATTGTAAATTCATTTTCAAATTATGATTTTTTAAATTTGTATATTTTATTTCAAAAGGGGTTCAAACGTATGTATGTAGGGTTAAGATATCATCTTTTATGAAAGGTGACATCAATGAAATGGATAAAACTAAACAACAAATATCAAATTTTCATTAGGAATGTAATCGATGATATAAATAAATGACCATCTAGATGATGTTTATACAATGATGAAATTAATTGGATGAATTAGTTTGATCATATAAATGAAATTTATGGCCATGTAGATGATTCATGACATTATAATATTACATGGAATCACATATAAATGAAATTTCCACATAGATGAAAATTTGTGTTATATCAATGAAGTTGAATCTATTAAGGAGATTCATCACGTGGATAAAAATGAAAAATTAAATTAAATTAAAATTTCAACACATCAAAACTTCCAAATATATGAATTGATAAAACAAAAAAAATGGCCAAACATACAACCTTGATGACATGGATGAAATCAAACATATGGGAATGCAAATGAGATAACATGAACCACACCCACCCCTTGGGTGACTACTTATTGGGTGTTTATCTTGGAATATTTTGAACAAAAGTCTTTTAAAAATCTTGAAAAATCTTGAAAATTTTCATCACACTATTATGTTATAATTTACATCAAATTTTGTTAATATGTCAATTTCAATAAAAAAGAAAGTCCATTTACAAGTATTTTTATTGTTTAAAAACATTGGTTGTAATGTTTTCAAAGTGTTTTTGGGTATTTTTCAGTCATTAAATGGATTTCAAACTTTTAGAATATATATACAAATACATTAAAAACAACAGTATATAAAAAAAATTTGATTTGAAGTTATTTTTTTTCCTAAAATGCTATATACACAAAACCAAACATTGGTTACACTTGTTGTGGTATGTGTTAATGTGACTACACCCATGGTTGAGAGTTAAATGAAAATAATTGATGAATTTTAAATGTTAATGAAATTCATCATACAAATGAAATTGGAATATGCAAATGGAATCACCACTTGAATGATGTGGGAGATAAATGAAAGATGAATTGAATAATAAACATAGATGAAAACTTGGTGTTGATTCCTAATAATGGTTTTGATGGTGAAAATATTCCTTTTATTTGTCTTCTTGTCATGTTGGGATTGTTCCCAAGTGGTTTCAAGATTAACCTTGGCTTTTGGAGTGGTTTCCTCCATGATGATTTCATGTTCAACCTCGTTCCTCTTTCATTTGGCTTTTTTAGCTATCATAATTGGAACAAGCTTGGTTCTTAGATCAAAACTGCTACCAAAGATATAATATCAAGTGATGCACCTCTAGGTTTGTCAAGTGGTATCAAAAAAATTTTAAACTTGTTGATTCAAGGTTGCAATAGAATGCAAGCCCAAAGCTTGTTACATTCCCAAGCTCCCAAGAGAGAAACAATGGTGGGAACTTTAAGATGGGATTAAAGCAAAATCACAAGTGGGAGTTCAAGGTGAAATCAACCAACACAAATTAAAAATGAATTAATGCAAATTGAGCCAAAATGGTGCATGAACAAGCCACAAGCAACCCAAATTCACAAGACACATCACAATCCGAATCTCGAACTTGGAGAGAAGCCATCACCTCCTCTCAATCATTTAACTTTTAGCTCATAACTCCAAATGGAAAATGTGGGCCCATTTGGAATATCCAAACATCAAGATATTTCCAATGGTATATTGAGGGCTCAATTTGGATCAAATATATTTATTGCCTACAATTTTGTCCCAAATATTTGAAACTCCAAGAATTCCAACTCTCCAAGTGGGAAAACCACTTAAGAGTGATGGTAATATTTCTTCATTTGAATTGCATGACACTTTCCCAACCCACCTTTTTGTTTTCCCTAGCCTTGATCACAAGCCTAAGTTTAGGGTTACACACAAAGGTTTGTCATGGGTGATAAATTTACACAAAACATGGTGTAGAAAAAAAAACCTTGGGCCATAAGTCGGTAAAAGCACATTACGATGAACTTTTTTGGATGCCACGGTGGTAGTTTTTATGAGTGGGTCAAATATTGTTGCATTGTATTCAAATATATTTGAAAAACTTGACAAAAGTGAGATGAAAAATTAAAACCTACATTCTAATCTTTCAAACCCAAAAAGAATTTACCAAAAGGATAAATGTTCAATCGAATGTGAACTTTACAAAGGATGGTACATCCAATATCACTGTCCAAATGACCCCAAAAAAACTATCATTATGGACTTTTTTTTTCTAGTGGAGTTGGAAACTAAGCCTACAACTTTTTACTACCCCACATTGGAGTACCATAACACTTAAGATGAAAAAATCAAGTAAGAAAAAATCTATAAAGAATTTTGAGATTTAAAATGAAAATTTCAAATTTGTAAATTCATTTCAATATCTACATTGATTTTTTCAAGGGCCCATATTTTTAGAGGTTTTAAAAAAAGGTTTAAATTATGGTGGTATGAATTTGGAAATGGGACAAAATGTGAACTTCAACACCATTTAAATGTTTTAAAAAAAAAAAAAAAACTAGATTTGGATTCTAAAAATGGACTTTGAACTACCAATTTTGGTCCAATGTAGTGTGCTTTTACCCAAGTGTTCCAAATAAAAATAGCATGGGGGTAAATAAGAACATAGGACTTGAAATGGTTTGCAAGTCCAAGCAATGTAAAAAATAAGAAGGCATACCCATTGAAGAAACAAATAACCAAGATAAAAACACTTGGGGAAATAGTTTGTTCAAAACATAACATTGATTAAACAAGGGGGGGAAGTTTGGAGGAAATGTGTTAAGTGTCCTTGCATAAAATAAAAACCAAATTAAATGGACAAGTAGAAATTGCACAAAATGATGGGGTTGGGGAAAGTTATATATTGAAAAAAGTGTACAAGAGGACTCAAGTTGATTTGTATGTGACAACTTGAAAGTGGATAGGCACATGCCAAAGAAAGAAATGGAAATGAAGTGGTTGTTGGAACAACGTAGATATTAAAGAACAAGTCAAGGAAGGGTTGTGAAATTAAAACTACGTCATGTAAGGTAACATGGATGGTGAAATAGAAAACACAAAAATACAAAGAACATTATTTCAATGAATGAAAATGCATGATTTGAACTAGGAAAAGTTATAGAAGCACTGTCAATATTGAAGATGATAAACAAAGCTAACAAGATTTAAGCATGTTCCATAATCCAAATTCATAAAAATTTGCAAGCATAAAATCATTGTCATTGGTCAAGGTAATCTCGAAGTTGTTGAGTTAAGGTGCCTACTTAACAATATTAGAATTGTAAATTGATGTTGTCATTGAAGTCATTAGTGGTTGATTAAATATGTTTCATGTTATGTGGAGTTAAAACAATGGGATTAGACTTGTAAGAGATGAATAAAACCATGGATGCCATTGAAAATTTGCGAATTATGTGGTAAAATGGCTTGCATTGCATTTGAAATTATTGGATGTGATGCAATAAAACAAAGAACGACAAGATGTGAAACTAGTAGTTGAAGAAGAAAGAAGAAAAATAAAGACAAAAGTCTAATTAACACTAAAAACAAGAGATGAAAACATCATCTTTTTAGTTGGAGCTATGAAATCTTTTTATTTTCATTTTTATTTTTATGCAAACATGAAGCAAAGAGCTAAAGTAGTTGGGACCCATGCTTGCTTGCAAATGGTTATCAATAAATCACCACTAGACCATTTTAGATGTTGCCTATTAAAACAATAAACCTAATTGTTTTGTCATTGAAAACCATGTGGATATGTTGGGTTGAACCTTGCTTGGGCATGTTTGGCAACTACATTGCCCCCATTATTACAATTAGAGGATGTCCAAAACGGACATAATATTGATCTTGGAAGAAAGCCACATCAATCATGTTCAATTACCGAACTAGATATTAATGTTCTTTCTAGTGCATGATAATTGTACATGTAACTCAACATTATCAAGTGGTATATGATATCTTTTTAAAAAATAAATAAACTATGCTTGTGGAATGGGGCCATCATACCAAGGAAAATGGATAATGTTTGATGTAAAGTATACTCAAAAAGTTGGTGAGAGTAAACATGGATGGATCAAAATTTCATAAACATTCATATGTGCATGGAGTACCACTATATTTTTCAATGAAAAGCTAATCCCATTTAGTGGTTTGCATTAGGTATATGCCTTAATCCCCAACCAACTAACAACATGTCTAGATTGTTGCAAGAGCATTTAAGCTATTTATATTTTGAAGATAAATAGGTCCTCACTTAGTTATCCTCATTAATACCTTTTGTTTTTGAAAATTACCCTACACTTATGAAACCCATAAGAAATACTACATGTGAAAAATGTTGTGTGCCCTTGATTGATTCAACTACTGCTTACCAACAAAATGTTTCATGAATAACATTCTTCAAATTATATCACCCTTATTGTTTTGCACACACTTTGGGTATTGGTTCATCTCACATCTATAGAATCTTGCCTTATTCCTTGAAATGTGTCAACATGGTAAGGAAACCTTTTTAGTCCTCCTCCTTTGTATAATGGTAACCTTATTTTAACAAATGGCCATTCTTCCCTTCAAAGTTTACTAGCATTATAAAACCACAAAGTAAACAATAATAGTGGGTGCATTCACTCTAGTAATAATCACAAAATGCCCTTAGACAAAGTTTTTATAAGGAGCGAACTATCTACTCAAATTGACGTGGCATAACATCATTGATCATTTGGGGAAAATATTTTTATAATCATGATTTAGAAATTTTGTTTTTAAAAAAAAATGGTTATGACCCAAAAACAAAATGCATTATAATATTATGCGAAGTTATATTTTTAAAAATTATTATAAATATGTCATAAATAAATATGCATGGAGACTTTTTAGGAATCCTTTAAGAACAAAAACATTGGTTATAGGTACATTATTGTGCTTTTGCATCCCATATTTTTGTTGTCATCATATTTTACTTTGGATTCTAACAACATAATACATAATAAAAAGCCCCATGCAAAAACAAATACAAGATTATATCAATGCATTAATTTTGAATCATAAAACCTACAAATTTAAACAATGGTTGTTGCCAAGGAGACTCCTAAAAAAACTAATGCACCCAAATATCCTTTCTCTTGCTTTGTTGGCAAATTAGGTTTACTTCTAAATTTATCAAGTATTTGGGTGTTATAACATATGTAGAAAATATTTCTCCTAAATGCAATAGGATAGATAGGTAAATGAACAAACATTTAAATATTTAGAGAAGTTGGTTTCACTAACCATGTAATTTATGAACATTGAGTTCACAAACTTTTGGTAGAGCTTATGCATTTGCAAAATTAACCATTCAATTCAAGTAGGGAATGCAAAATATGGCTTCCCATAATGCCATGATTTTTTCATGTTGAAGTTGCATGTTTTGAACACATTCAACTTCATCCATGATTTGCAATATATACCTTATAAGTAGACACTTTAAGTCCTACACAATGACCTCATCCCCCATCCCCCCCCAACCAACCTTCATCATTAGCATAATCATATTTGGAATACAAAAATGTTGTTTTGTATTACCATTCACATTTGTATGATAAATGAAAATTTGTCCATAAACCTACAATAAGCACATAGTCATGGGCACGTTAGTGTTCTAAAAATGGTTGACTTTTTAATTTGATTAATACAAATCTCCTCTTAAATTTGCTACTTTAAAATCATGTGAATTTGGTGCCACATGGGGCCAACCATGTGGACATTAAACTACATTTACAACGTGGGTTCTTGTTTACACAATTTCCTTCTTAGGGTTTCATTAAAAGAAAAAGGCCATTTTTTAACCAACTAGTTTTTGACTTCATGTCAGGCTCAACTTGCCTTTGACTGCATATTTATATTTATTTCAACAAATTCCATGTGGCCCACTTCACACCTCAACTTAGTCGACTTTTTGATTAGGTTGGTAAATGTACAATGTTGATCATCACTACCAATTAACCATTGATTTTTATTTTTAATTAATAAATTCATAGTCGAACTATAATGGAGAAATCCACTTTCAAAATTTGTCAAGCTCCATCATGTCAACTATTTCACTATCTTGGTTAGTCTTGTTTATGGATGGATAAATGTTGAAAATTTTGATGGATGAAATAATGTCTATGTTTTATACTATAGTTCAACTTTGATTTGACTTTAGGTTCAACTTAATTGTGACTTTTTTACAACTTTGTTGTGATTAGTTTCCAACTTTGGTAATTTCAGAACCCCTTAATCTTGAAATCAATAATTTTCATTACACTGCACCTTGCCACTAGAAACCCTGTGTTTGTTGGAATTTTTTTTGTTTCATGGTGTTTGGAAATGATAGAACATCAAAAGTGGGAGAACACAAATATCTTCATCTAAAGTCATTGGGCATGGTATTGGAGTGGTTAAAAAATGCGGAACATTAAGTTGACATGTCCTTGCTTATTGAAACAAATGTTTATTTCCCAGAAATTCTTCCTTGGGATTGTCTTTCAAGGCAAAATTGCTTTGATTCATTGAGTAATAGTGACTCCTCCTTAGAAAGGAATATTGCACCAACATTACTTGGAATGGTTGGTGCATTTAGCATTTCCCCTTGTGCATCCAACACATTTCCATACTCATTTGTGTTAATGTACTCCCCATAGGTGTTTAGGAACACACATTTGCTCCGTGGTTCCTTATGTAATATAACCTTCCACCATGGGTTGGAGCATCATCCGAATAGAAAACTTCTTGGACTTGTGATGAGAAGACAAATGGTTCATTGCCATTCACCAACATATGCCAAAAGTTGGCAATTAAAAATTTGGCCTCATTTCATTTATAAGTTGGATTACCCCATCTATATAATTATGGTTAATAATTAATATTTTTTAATGGTTAACTATTAAAATAATTAACTATTCATGAGTTAAATTATTTATTTAATATTAATTATCAATTAAAAATAATTTAATATATACAAATTAATTTATTAATTTATTTTTTAGATAGTTAATTAAAAATATAATTATTTTTATTTAATTGGTTGATCACTAGAATTTTTTTAAATTATTCTTAAAAGTAAAAAATAATTTTATTTAAATTTTAAAATAAATAGAGAATTTTTATTTAAAAAATAATTTCCAAATAATTAAATACATTATTTTTAAAATAATTAATTTGATTTGTGAATTAATTAATTAAATACTAAGTACTCGCACACATGGCATGCACCAAAGGTTTAGGCATGGTCTAGCTAAGTTTAGCCTAGGTGCTTCATGGATTAGCCTTAAGTGTACTTTATGTGTCACATTAGACATGTAATTAACTTTAGATGGTTAGCCCTAATTTAGCCAAGCTTAGGCACCATGTATGTTAAATTAATTAATAAGAATTGACTATTAATTATTCACCTAAATTAGGATCATATTATTAATTATAAAAAATATAAAAATATAATTAGCCTAGCTTAGAACTAATTATAATTTAGCAATTGAAAATAATATTAGATTAATGTTTGTATTTGTCCCAATCTTTAAACATATGCCCACATTAGTAATGCTCTACAAGGCCATAAAAAAGACCATAAAGTGAAATGATTGTTTTTTTTATTGGCCAACTAAAATGAAAAAGGAAAGACAGGAAGAAATTCAGTTCAACACCAAATTTGGTGGAAAAACTAGTTTGGGTCCCAATTATTTCACTTTAACAAAAATTTCATTCCCAGTTACACGTTTGACACCACCCTATTGTGTCAAAACTGGCTATTCTCACCACCTAGTCACCACCTGACTTTACAAATAATAACTCTAATATATGTATATACTACATATGTGCAAGAATCATTTCCCTAGTTCTGGAATGCCAGGCCAGTTGCTTGTAAATAGTGAGTTACAAGGAACCAAATTCCAGCAAGAAGTAATGAAGAGCTGACACTGGGATCAGAGTCAGAATCCATTTGCAATGTGGAAATCTAATAGAGGTGGTGCCACAAAACACTTATTCTTCCCCAAGTGTTTTGTGGAGGTCATGTCATTTGATCCCCAGAGATAGATGGAGGTGAAACATTGACAACAAAGTGGTGCTCAGCAATGTGCAGCTTTCCACATGCTCATGGTATGGAGGACTCCTTTCCCTGGCATTATGAGTGCCTGAATGTGCCTGGCTATCAGTTTGAAACCGTGTTGGGTGGGTTCTTTTAAGATTATGAACAACCTCCTGTTTTGGTTCTACAAAATGAATTAGAACAGTTCCAGTGGAACCGACGGTTAATTTCTGGTTAAATTCCAATTAGCCCTCAGTTCTAGTTTTTCGCACTTTTAGTTCCCACACATAAAAATGGAACTGGGAATCTGGTTCTTTCAAAAGTGTAGATTTTGTTTCTGGTTTTGGAAAATGGAATCACACCCAATTTTGATTTGGTTTTTGCTAACTAGTACCTGAACTGAAAGTGACAATCTAACCCTCAAAAGCAAGTAATTGTTCAACACTCGTTCTAATTAGTGTTGGGTGATTATTTGAATCTTGTAAGAATTGTAGTTCCAACTCTTTCAAAATTCACATTTCTAACAACTTGAGGTTTTCAATTTTTAAAATTTTTAGGTTTTTGGAAAACCTATGCAGTTTTCTCTCTATCTTTTTTTTTTCCCCCTTTTTTTCAAATTTCATTCATTTAGGTTCCTTATAGATTGATTATTTCAAAACCATAAAAAGATGTGATTATATCTAATGGTTCTTTAACCTAAATAACCTCGCCATGTTAGAATTTTTTGTTGGTTCTAAATTCGTTCTTGAATTAGCAAAGAGTTTGACATAGAGTTTTTATATTGCAAACAAATACATGCAAATAAATAAATGAAAGACACATTCACATAATTCATAGCAACTGAACTTGGGAGGAATCATCATTCTTTCTTTTATAATATATATTGTAAATGGTGGTGGGGACTACATTGAAATGACATAAATTCCTAGGACTCCAATGTGAGAATCTTGAAAATTTCAAGTTATGGATTACACTACTTTATCGGCTCATAACTTTCAAACATGAATTTTGATTTGCAAGATTTCACAAGAAAAATTATAGCTCTTGACAAGATATTTGCAAAGTTGTATTTCATGCTTTATCAAAGGTGATTTGACCTTTTTTGTTGAATGTTTTAGTAATTAGGATTTGAAATGTCAATTTGATTCCCAACTTTTCATTTGGCCATAACTTATGGTTTAGATTTCCAAATGGGGAATGTCACCCTATTTTAATTATCTATTATTTAAGACCCTTCCAACATTTAGAAAGACACTTGATTTGAACAAGGCTTTGTCCCCAAAAAATTGTTCAAAAAATCAAAAACATTGCAAGATTCCAACTTTTAACATGGGAACCCATTGGGGAGTGACGCAAAGTTCATTTTCTCACACTTGTGAAAGTATTCTTGAATGCTAGGACACTCTTTTGATTCACCCCTTTTGTATGCCTTAGCTTTAGTTGTAAGCCCAAGGTTATGTTGCAACAAATAAATAACACATTTGTTCTATTACAAAACCACAATGAGCTCCTAAAGATAGATTGAACCACCAAAAGAAGACAATAAGTTGAGTAAGCAATAGATCCTAAAGGAAAGAAAATGATGATATAATTATTATTACAATGAGTTCATCTTTCCAATACATTTGATCTTGCATCTCAAGTCTCCAAAGTAATACATTAAAAAAATCTCTATTTTAAATAACCAAATGTTAAAACAAAACATAATAGACATCATAGAAATGCAATATTGATTGAACTTTTGTTTCCCTATTTAGGTCAAAGAAAAACATGATTGAACATGTGAATTCACTTGACAAAGGTTATAGTTTAAAACTACCATAATTGTCAATTTCAATCATTGTCATTTGGTTATTTTTATTTTAAAAATTTTACAATCAATCCACCTCCCCCCATTGCCTTAGTTTCCACCAATCTCCTTAATGCTAATACATATGCAAACCTTTCAAGCCATATAGACTCACTTGGAAAAGCCCAACATGAGGTTGTTCCCATTTCAAAGAGAATACCAAATAGAGAATAATAATGGTCCCTTTGTCCTCGTAGAAGAAAAAAGGATATGTAGTTTTGTATTGCAAAGATTAAATAACCTTGTATATGATTGCAAATCATCAAATTGGACATCAACAAGTATTTCCATTCACAAGATCATTGAATTTTATGGGCACCATTCAAGCCATTGGAAAAGACTCTCGTAGTAGCTTTCTCCATGCCTATTACACCCATCATTGCATTAATCATCTCTCTTGCAATAGCTTGGAAAAGCTTTCACACACAAAACTAATGATCCACAAACACTTTCAATTCAACACTTCACTAGGAGATTGTTGTTCTCTCTTTCTACTAGAACATACATGTTGTCACCATTGTGATGATGATGTAACATAAGTGAGTGGGGTCTTTCATTGTGTTTTGTCATCAAGGCCAACATAGACTCAAGTGGAGTTTCTATTTCCCTTCAATGCAAGAACCGGCCACAAAATGTTGCAAACCAAACTGGAGTTCATGCAAATGTGCAAGATTTTTCAGTTGGTGGTTCTCTTGTTTGCACGGTTCTTTCAACCATTCACCGGAGTGGTTCCTACCACGTCAGGTTTTTGAAGCTTTCACCTTAGGCGATTAAGTGAATATATGCCTTGATATCTAACCGCTGGAGGTCTCTTGCAATTTGTATTAACCACTCAACACTAACTATCTACTATGTGACAAATTGGTGCCTTATGGGTTTAGGATGAAGGAAGTTGTAGCATTACTTCTTATTTATATATATATATATATATATATATATATATATATAGAGAGAGAGTAAGCCTATGATACTTATGATGATTTTCAACATGTCAACTTCATATTTTCACAAAAATTAATTTCACTATTTTGAGGATTATTTAAGAACAAAGCTGACCTTAGGGTAAGGTAGTAGCAAGTGATGATCTTGGAGAGTAGTACCTAGTGGCCTCATCAGGTCCACCTGATGTCTGCTGTTGAATCTAGGGCAATTTATTTTGTTGCCTAAGGTCCACTAAACTTCTTTTCCCCTTGTGATATGTGCTAGGTACTCACTGGTGTTGGCCAGTTGCTGAGTTTTGACCCGGTTAGCAAGCTAGTTGTTAATAACCTATCAGTCGGTTCTTGATTTTTTAAAACTGGTTAGATTGATAGCCTACCTGGATGCCTCGATACCTGGTATTATCATCCACGCAGGTTATCAATCTTTAAATACTAGTTAAACAACAGAATAAATATGATTTTAATTTAATTTTTAAAAACCCTATAACTGATGTATAACCAGTGGTTATTAATTGATTATTTGATAACCTACCCTTATGCATAATCATCAGTTATTACCCTTTTTTTTTTATAACTTACTTGGCACCCAATTTCGTTTTTGATATTGAAATTGATAACCTGTGTGGTTTCAAAAAAATTCAATAAATAACCTACCCATGGGCTTGACCCAATGGAAAGCAAGAGGAGAACATTGCCATGAACCTAAACATACATAGATCTTGATGTTCAGCAAGTGAAGGGTTCTTACACAAACTCCTTAAGAATGAGAGGGATAGCATGGAATGAGGGGCTGCCCTTCCCCTTTGTCAAACATTGGCCTAATTTGGAAGGAAGAAGGAACCTACTAGGAGGCCCTTACCAATTTGCAAGGTACCTCCCGGTGTGCTTGAAAGTTGTGCCAACGGAAGTAGTACCTCCAAATAGATAGGAAAAATTAGGTCGATCTTTTTAGTTGCCTACCATCAATTTTCTTCTTAACACCAATGTTATTAAACTTGCACATTATGAAACTTCTAACTTAAGTTCATTTGTTGATTTTTTAAAATAGAAGTTTAATAATGTGCAAGTTCAAAGATATGTATAAAAGGGAGCAACCTTGTTGATCCTTCAGTGTTTCCATTCCAGAAGTCTATATAACCCACCCATCTTCCTTGTGGGTTGAACATATCTCCAAGGTCCATTTTCATGTGCAAAAGTTGCGAAGAAGACTTGCTTTTTGTATGCCTATATCAGACTCTCTACCCACCATAAGAAATAGAGATTATTGTTATTTTTTAATTTGGCAAATGTTCAGGTTTGGTTCTTTAGTGTAGAAGTAGGTGGAACCTATATGTGCTGGAGAAAGTTTTGCATTACTCCTCCTCAATGGCATAAAAAATGTCAAATTTACACTGAATGATTTCACTTTTTTCCCATTTTGTCTCCATTCTACATAGTGACAACGTGCAAGAACCTATGGTCTAAATATAGTGATTTCAACTTTTTTGTTCCCCTTGAAATATGGTGACTTTGGGGGAATTTTTCCCAAAATAATTCTTTGTACAAGTCATAGTCCCCCCTTTTTTTGGTTGCCAATTGGAGAAACTTCACCACCACATATCAACACCCATATGACCTATATGAAAATATGAAAATTTATTGATTTTTGGTGATGACTGCAATATCTTCTTCAACACAGATTCGAGTTGAATGTTTTCTTCAATAAATGAAATACTACTCCCAAGACCAAAAAAAATATGACATTGAAATTATGTTTTGGGAGTTTAGTTGAATGAATGTTGGTTTTTGAAAGAAAAAAATATCAAGAAGTGCACATAATGTTTCAATAAGTCATCAAATCCAAATTGTAATATTTGCAACAAATTTGATTTGTGCTCTTGAACAACATCCTTTGCTTGTAAATCAATCATGGGATACTATTACACTCATACAATATGTGCCTATACAACTTTGTATCTAAGACAAACAACATACACCAAGATTGTGATCATGAACATCATACATGAAGTCAAAAGACCCCGACAAAATGTTAGTCTATAATCACATAGACCAACCATTTTTTCATCAAAATTTGAAATAATATTAACATGAGTGTGATTGCAAAATAGACGGGAAAAGGAAAACACAATCGAGGGCATCATGTGGAAAATAAACATGTATTCAATGTGGCAGATTGAAAAAATTAGAATATGGCCATGTTCATCAGATGGCCATATAAGATCAACCAAGCTGCTTAAGGACACTACCCTTGTTGCTTAAGGATCACTACCGTCGTGTCGTCACCAAATATGATTTGCACCATGGGTCCTTACTTTGAAGACTATCAAATAGAGCTAGCTACAAGCAAATATTAAATCCAACATGTTGAAATAGCTAACCGAGTTTTTTTTCATTGCCCTCCCTTGCTCTAGGAATGGATTATAAAAACTTGAGTTGAGATCCCAGGCCCCTGATCCCACCATTACCATAGTGCATCATGGCATCCCTCCATGCATGCATGCCTAAATTGCAAGTCTATCTGGCTCCGGTTCTCAAGCCAGTTATTAACTATAAAGTTTTCAGTTTCAAGGTATGCATTAACTGGACATGGTTAGGACCTTTACTTACTTACTTACAATTTAGCGTCATTAAGTGGGCCAAACAGCGCCCGGGCTAGAACGCAATTGACGTTAAGTCTGATGAAGCAATTCAGATCTAACTGTCTGACATTGCACTAATAATTTAACAAGGATGCCTTGTTGTTGACAACTTAGCAATTCAGCCAAAGGTGTGATGGCAGTTAGTGGCAATGAACCTCTAAACCTCTCTCGAACACTTTGATAAGCAGGGCAAACTAACAAGAAGTGGTCCTCATCCTCAACCACACCCAAGTTGCATAATTTGCAGTAATGCTGCTGCACCAGCACCTTCACTAGCTTGACTTGCCTTCCTAGCTTAATCTGCAGCTTGTGATTCGCACAACAAAAATGTGCCAAGCTTATCCTAAGATGTGCATTGTCTACCCTGAAGAGGTATTCTTTGTACCCATACTGCGCTGAGCTATTCAACCCCAGATAGGCTCTCACCCTGCTGGAGTCAGCTACAACCACTTGATGGTGTACAATGTATTGCCTTTTAGCCAATTGCTTGAGGCGAGCACATGGTGGCAGCTGATCGCTATCGATGCACAAATTGTATGTCGATAGTCGTTCATCTACTTGTGCTAGCCAGCAAGCAGGCAATCGACTCTTTCTACCCACAGCACTCTGGTTCTTGAGTAAGACTTTTCGCCTGGCTACAAGCAACTGCAGCTGTACATCATAAGCTAGCCTGAGCATGCAATCTGAGTCTACTTCAAAACTGACACGTGAGAGAAAGAGCATGGTCTGTTACCACCAAAACATTTTTAGGGGAAACCTGCCAAACTCTGCCAACACGACGTAACTGGATGTTGTGGTGCTGACCCCCAGCGACAACTTCAGAAAAGCCCGATGAACCACCTCTAACTGTTCGTGTGCCATGTGGTCTAACTATACTTCACACCCATAGCTAAGCATTAGTTTGACTAGTGCATCAAACAATTGGCATTATAATGTTGGGTCAAAGATGTGCAACTCTGCGCATCTGCGCCGCAATGCAAAAATTGCCTTTTTCTCTGACATTGCTAACCGATGTATTGTCGCTTGCATACCTGTTGTGATGTGCAGCTCAACACCTAGATACTTGAAAGAGTTTAGTTGTTTTATAACTTTGCCCTCATACTGAAAAGCCTGACACACAGACTTGCGTGCTTCAAACACAACAACCTTGGTTTTCTTAACATTCACAGTCAACTGACGTTCACAGCAAAAAGCTTGCAAGACATCCAATTGCTTCTGCAATCCAGTAGGAGTGTGTGACATGAGAGCTAAGTCGTCTGCATACAAAAGCAAACGAACAGCTAACTGTCCCAACATTGGTGGTGTGTCACCCTCCAAAGCATTCAACCGTTTCTTTAGGCCATCTATGAAGAGGCCAAATAGGAGCGGGCTGAGGAGGCATCCTTGCTTCACTCCGATGCGGTAAAGGAAAGTGGGCGTGAGCCCCTCCTCAGGATGGTGTAAGCAGGCCTAGTCTTAACGGTACATGGAGCGCAAGCACTCCAGTATCTGCCCATTGAAGCCAAGTCCCTCCAGCACCTACCACAACGTCCTTTGGTACTATATCAAAGGTTTTTTTGAAGTCCACAAAACAAGTGTATAACTTTTTTTTTCTGAAATCTGGCTTGTTCGGTCAAAGTGCGAAGAATAAACAAGTTATTTGTTGTCTTAAAGTCCTTTCTGAAACCAATTTGTCCCTTTGCGTGTAAATCATTGGTCTCCACCCATTGACTGATGCAGGACTCAAGAATCATTGCAAACACTTTGGCTAAGAATGGTCCTATTGCGATCCCCCTGTAATTATCAAACTGACTACAGTTCCCCCCTTTGTACAGTGCATGTATGATCCCAACAGAGAGTGATTCACAATAGCCCTCGCGTAGAATTTTGTTAAAAGCAATCAATAGTGGTTGTTGCAGGGCAGTAGTCGCATCCAAAAGGAACTTTGGTTTGATGCCATCAATGCCTGCAACTTTGTGTCGTTTTAGCTTTTTGAACGTTTGCTGTACTTCAACTAGTGTGATGTCAACATTCAACTGTTTGCAATCAATACCATTGGGTGGAAAGGAGACCACCTGGGCTTGAATAGCGGCACCTATCATAGCTCTCGTTGTGGCTGGTGCCACCGGAGGCTGGAGCAGTTGCTAGAAGCCATACCTGAGCGCTTTGTTGGTGATGCCATTGACACCCTCAATGCACTTGCGGTACCGCTTCCAAAATGCTACAGGATCTGCCTTCGCTAAACCACATAGTTGTTTAGCCTTGAGCACATCATAAACATGTTTCTTCCTTTTGTATAACTGTTTCATTTGCTTAAGTCTGACCTGCCTATCTGGGTGCGCATGTGACAATTTAGCAAATTGGCTTTTGGTCTAGCAACATTCTGTGTTAAACCAGGGTTTGTGGCTGTGCTTTATTGCTTTTCCTAAGGCCACTTGTCTATTTCCAAACACTTCTTCTGCAGATTGTATGATGCATTGTTGTAACAAATTAACTGTTGTTTGTACGTCAAATGCATCAAATACATCTGGGCTTGCCCAGACACTAATGTTATGCTGTACACTCCTGCTAAACTCGGCTACTTTGGTAGTGTGTGAGGTGACTTTCCGTCCCTTTACTCCCGGTTCTACGAGGTGATTATGCATGAAAGCACAAATGCTACTAATGAAGGAAAAATACAAGTGTAATTCTAGAAGTTAGATTACGTTTGTAGTTGAAATTAAGTAGCCCACCTTTTATGCATCATTTATGATTAGAACTGATGGATATATATTTCCAAGTTCACCCACTACACATCCTAGGACTTCATGTCAAATTGTCATTTAATTAAACTAATGCTTAAGGATTCAAGACCATGTCCAACATAGCTGCAGACCACTAGTTACTTGAAATGTTATTCCTCACACATATGTCATTCAAATCCGGCTTGCCATAGCTTTTTAGAAAGTTAATAACAAGGTGCATCTTGCTACCAAATCCTAGGCTCTACAGTTAAACCAGCAAGAAGTTATGCTACAAAACCCGAGAGGGTTTTACAAAGGTGATAATTCAACTTGCTGCAGACCATCAGTCACTTAAAACATCATTTCTAACACATACATTGTTCAAATCCTGCTTGCCTTAGTTCATTGGAAAGATAACTACAAGGCGCACCAACCTACCAAATCTTAAGATCTGCAGCCACACCAGTAAGGAGTTATACTACCAAACCCGAAAGGTTTTTTATGAAGACAGTCGGTTCAACTTGACTGCAGACCCTCAGTCACTAAAAACTTCATTTCTAACACATACCTTATTCAAATCTGGCTTGCCTTAGCTCATTAGAAAACTAACTACAAGATGCAACTTGCTATTAAATTTCAAGATCTGCAGCTAAACTAATGAGAAGTTATGCTATGAAACCCGAGAGGGTTTGTGAGACTTTTCTCAAGTTTCAACCTTCCAACACTATCACTACCCACCTTCATCCCTTTAACACTATTACAAGATTTTAATTCTACTTTCCTTCCTTCTTCCCCCTACTAAGACTAATCATTATTTGCCTCTTCAAGAAACTTGTGGAAAACAAGTATTCAAGATTGCGTGAAAATTCCTCCGAGGTAAGAGAGCCCCCAATGATCCGAGTCCGCCTTTTAAAGAGAAGGAAAAGGGAGATGAAGGTGGATCCAAAGCTTGGTGGCCAATGGAAGGTTCCATGCTTGGTGGCCAATGGAAGGTTCCAAGCTTGGTGGCCAATGGAAGGTTCCAAGCTTGGTGGCCAATGGAAGGTTCCAAGCTTGGTGGCCAATGGAATGTTCCAAGTTTGGTGGCCAATGGAATGTTCCAAGCTTGGTGGCCATTGGAAGGTGAAGGAAAAACACCTTTTCACCTCTTCCATTTTCCCCCAACATCTTTATTTACACCCTCAATTTTTTTCCTTTGACCTCACGGTTTTACTTTACCATGGTCTTAAACTATTACTCGCGCCTTTCTTTCCTTTTCTTTGATCTATAAATTACGATTGCGCACCTCAATGTAACAAGTCCTTCACACCTTCATTGTCAATTTGATTTCGATTGAAAATCTGACCTTTTTTCCTTTGCTTGAAATTATGGCGTCGCGCATGGTCACATCTTACGGGCCACAAGACGCACAAGCGAATGAAGAACTGCCTTCGGAATCGTCTCTAGATCTTACCCTAACACATCATCCTCGTGATGAAGAACCCGGACCTCGAGAAGTGCGTGCTCGTCTTGAAATCAAACCTCCTCGAGCCTGGTACTATCGTATTTCTCCGAACTCTCGCACCCT
>Ga0116231_10001161_pt1 | contig 52721 bp, 49 predicted proteins | sample S1TSphgellanicum_2_FD_89695 | JGI IMG/M metagenome (GOLD analysis project Ga0116231, IMG submission 89695) | Host-associated microbial communities from peat moss isolated from Minnesota, USA - S1T2_Fd - Sphagnum magellanicum MG | ecosystem: Host-associated > Plants > Peat moss > Unclassified...
ACTTGAAAAAGAAACATTAAAAGCACACATAAGGAAAATGTGAGAGTAGAGGTAGCAAATTCAAGTAATGCACCTCTTTCCAAAGCATAAGAGAGAAAGGTAAATGAAGAAAACCCATTCTATAGAAGTTTGAGAAGAAACCACAAAAATGACAAATGAGAAATAACATAAAAAGTTAGTTACTTGAATGATACATGAATGATTATGTACTAAATGTGACACTTTTGTGTGTTGAACACCATTTTCATAGTAATGGATTGTGCATGTTTGATTTCACATCTCCAAAAATGTATGTTTTGTTGTATGTGTTGTTCTAGCTCAATGTTATATGTTAGGTTTATTTTAACATTTGGAGGATACGTGAACATACCTTACCTTTGAATATTAATATATTCTACCTTACCTTAGTTAAGATTTACAAATAAAATTATATCCTTATTGGCTTTTACCTTGATGATTAATTTTTTTCTATATTGATGTAATTGGGACCATGCCAATATACAATGTTATCATGAGTGAAAAATATAGATTGACTTTATCGTCCATTCCAAAATGTATATGTGCAAAGCATGCATATAATTCATGTACATATTACAAATTGGAAAAGAATTAGTGATGGAGACCAAGCAAACGTACATGATGGACATGGATGGATGTAAGTGAATGTGGATGAAAATAAACAAATTGTGGCTATGGATAGAATAATGTGTATGGAGGTACATAAAAACATCATTAAAACAACATGGTGAAATATATAGCAAAAATGAACATATATGGATTAATTGATGGAACATGGATGAAGATATAAATGGATGTAAATATGGATGATGATGGAAGACTATGAAATATTGATGTGGTAGAAAAATGCACAAATGAATATTGTGAATTTTCCTTATTTAATACATGCATAAAGATAAATATGTGGATGAATGCACATGGATGAACATCATTACATAAATGGACGATCATAAATGATGTGAATGGACATAAACAAATACATCAATGAATGTGTGTGTGTGTGTGTGTGTGTGTGTGTTCTAGTAGTGTTTTAGGAGACTAATTTCCATGTTTTAATTAGAAATGTTTACATAGTATGTATACATGTTGATGATGAACCGTATACATTTACACCATATGTTCATTTTTTAAATGTATGGAATCGAATGATAAATGACCCCCCAACCTTAGGTTGACAAAATAATTTGCATGAAAATCCATACATTTTTATGAAAATTTATGGATGCATATATGTATAGATGCATATATTGCATTCTAACCATATTTATATGTATGGTGTAAGCATTATGCAAGCTCATATATATGTAGAGAAACATATAATTAAACATGCAATTTCATTGAATTATATGCAAGTTATTGTTAACCAGAACTCTTTGTGAACCGATATTTTAATTGGTAGTAACGAAACTGGTGACACTTGTTGAACTGGTAGTGACAATATAACCGGTAATAACTAAACCGATGACACATGTTGAACTGGTAGTGACAATATAACCGGTAATAACTAAACCGATGACACATGTTTTACTGGTGACATTTGTTGAACATGTAGTCTACAAAACCTGTAGTTGACAAAATAGGTAATTGGCAGAACAAGTAGTCTAAAGAGCCTATACTTGGCAAAACAAATAGTTAACAAAACAAGTAGTAAATTTTGAAAATTATGATTGTTTCTTACAGTTTTACTAGCTAGTTTCTATTAGTTGATTAAAACAAGGAGTTTTATCAACTAGTTATTGTTTAGGTGATTTACATGAGGCATTTCAAAGTTCAAACTTAAAATATAAAGGAGGATGGTAAAACAAGAGAGACATCATATCTTTACTTTTCATATTTACTTTCTGAAATCTCCATTGTACAGATTCTGATTTCTTTAATACAATTTTGTATTTTCGTTACAAGTTGGAATACTTGTTAGCATTGAGTGTTTGTACTTGTTTAGAATTTAGGAAAGGAGATTTGCATCAAGTAAAAGACTTTTGATGTCAATTTGATTTTGTGTTTTTCTTTCATTGAAAACATGAAAACATTTTTATATTTCAATAATATCTTTCTTGAAAGTATGTGCAATTGAATACATGTTAGTTTAAGAATTATAAATAGTTTTAATTTTATTAATTTAAATGTACATGTTTGTTGTTTTAAGAACTTGTTGTTGGAAAAATTAGAAGTTGAACAACTTTAATGGGAATAAAAAAACCTGTTAACAATTGTTAATGGGTACATCAAGTCATGATTAATGCATAGGACTCACACACCCAAAATGATTTGAAATTTTATTTCGAATGCAATTCCTAATCACAATTGCAACAACATATGGATGTGTCATCCTTGTCAAAAATTGTGTTTGTGAAACAAACATCACATGATAGTTTTGTAATTCGAAAAAATGCAACATGTTATTATTTGGTTTTAGATAGGAGGACATATGAAAGGTGTTTACATGCTAACCTCCATTGACTTTCAACTATGGTGTCAATAATTTCCACAGAGATTCTTTTTTTTTTATGATTTCTCATGTCACATCCTTGTTTGTTGAACATTATTTTGCAATGAATATATGGAACCTTTTGAAGGAAGTGCAATTGGGGTAGGTCTCAAAAAGGTGAAAGGTTTAGTAAACAATGTTACACACCCTTTCATAATTTCAAATTGATGTTTCAACTTTTCATCACCATAATCATGAATGCTAGATTTCACGTTTGTAAGCATTTCCTTCAATTCTACAACCACATGTAACAATTGTACATCATAATTTTGACTTGGGTTTAAGTCAATTGTTACCTCCATGTCTTGCACATTTTTCATGTTATAAAAACATGTTCCATCTTTGTTTCCAATTGATTGATGGAAGAAAAAATATGGGGTCAAAGAAAATGGGAGAATGTTCTTCGACTATCAAGTTCAATCCAAAAATAAGTCTACAAGATGATGAAAGAAAAGGACAATCAGAAAAATGAATGGTTAATGAAACATTGTACCAAGTATTGGGTGAACTCATCTTTGTTAATCAAAACAACAATTGATCTTCATCCAACACCTCAAAAATTCCTTGTGATTATGAGTCATAAGATTCAAGTATCCATTCACCATCAGCTAAACGGCCTTGATGAGCCCTATCATCTACTATTCTTGAATATTTTCCCAAATCACCTACATGTACATCACACACCAAAACATTAAAGATGTGAATGTATCTTTAGCATTTATTCATGATGTCAAGCATGTTATAGTTGTGTTATATGTTCCAAATTACTTACAAATTGATTGCAGTTGCTTGAAATGGTTTATAAGATTTGGTCCTTCAACTTTTATGCCATCAATTAATCACACTCCCCATGATGGTAACAATGAGATCTCGAATGCAATGATTCACCATCCCACTTAATAGAATATATTTGATCCATTCCCAATGATATTCAACATGGTTGGTTATATCACCACCTCCATATGTAAATAGTCTTCTGAAGGTTGGCCACAATTTTTTCCATGGCACACCTTTGTTTGTGCATCCTTTTTTTATGTAAAACACCACCACACCTTCTATATGCCTATATTGTTTATAATTTTTCAATTATTCATCAAAGAATGTTTCATTGGCACACTTCATCAAAACATGTAAACATCATCATAGATTGTTCTTGTTTTGAAAAAATACATGAGTCAAAAGGTTTTCACTTCAACCCCTCACAACATGATTGACATAACAACTTTACTGACAACTTGTTCTTTGTCAATGATACCATATTTCCAACAATTCACATCATCATGGATGATTTCAATGGCATTCAAGGATGTTTTGCACTTGTCAATAACAATAGTCAATTGTCTCACATTTCCAGTGGCATCAAAAAATTTGTCAATGCAAGTTCAATTGCAATACCTTCATATCCTTTTTCCTTATATTTGGAACATAAGATATAAAAAATAGGTATGCCTTTTCCAAATTGATTTAGAACTATTGCTTCATACAAAGGCAAATCATATTGATGAGTGAAAGTATGATTGGGTGGACCCACTAGGAACAACCTCAAAGGACAATCAAGGAACAAAAATTGGCCAAATAATATTCTTGGGCCCTTTTTTTAAAATGTTTTCATAATTATAAATGATTTTTTTCTCATTTTTATTTATTGAATGCCACAGTATATGGCTTGAAGTTTCCATTACAATAAAAAAAAAGGTGGAAATTGTTACAAATTTGTATTCCTTATTGATGTGGCCCCTTCAAGAATCTAATTTTTAAACTTTGGAAATTCATAACAAAATTATACCTATTCAAATAATTACCCAATAAAAAAAATCAAATAGAATACCATTTAAAGTACCTTAGAAAATTATATCCAAAAGAAAAACCCCAAACCTTGTTTGAAAACTATTACTAACCAAAAAGTTCAAGGAACATAATCACTATTACTTTCTTGAAACTTTGTGTGAATGTAATGAATAGGAACAAAAAAATTCAAAATATTTTTTCCATTATTGAAGTTTCAAAATCTATACAACCTAGTTAATTTATTCACCAAAGAAAATTACTAAAAACCTTTTTTAATGTGTTTCCTATATTTTTCCAAAGTTTGATGGGTCTTGAAAAATTAAGGTGTGATGTTCCTTATGTTACCACCCAATTATACTTTCACCTTGATTTGTCTTGAAAGTTGAATCAAATGCCCATGAATTTCTCGATGAGAATCTTTTTACAATGTCCATCATGAATCCATTTTGTATAATGACCACAAAAGGTTTTTTCCTTGGATCCTCATGGGTGGGACAAATATATTCTTGATAGAATAATACCTTCTCTTGTACCAATATTTTCATGCATATAATTAATAAACTTGCACATGTAGAATCACTTACCATTTAGTTTCATTGAATATGTCAATTGTTCCACTTCCTTTGGGATAACTTGGAAGAATCAATAAAAAACACATTCCAAGTCTCCCACCATTTTTTTGATTTTTTTATCCTCTCAAGTGGATGCTAGAACAACCATAGATGTAAAAACCATGTGCTTCAAGTTTTCCATGTAACAAAGTCTATGACTAATGTATTTGCATGCAAAAAATACTTATCACTTTTAGACCCAAGTTCATGTCCATATGTTTCATGTGGACACATATAGTGACTTCTCCATTTTTTTTTGGTGATCATAATCTATTGATTATCAAATGATATTGGTAACCTAATCTTGAAAAATAACTCATAGTTGCATTTTAAAAACAATCTCTTTTACGTTCTAACAATGGAATTTTTTTGAAATCTTATTGCCTCTTTTGAATTCTCTTGTTCCTACCCCTATGGCAACAATCATAAGGAACTCTATGAGGCTTTGTCGCAAAGCCATGAAAAACCCATTATAATACAACATGTTTCTTGCATATATTATCAAAGTTTTGGTCAAGAACTGATGAGAAACTTTATGAACCTCATCCCAAAGTTAAGCTTCTTGACAAGATGCAAGATTGGAGGCATTTCTTCACAATGAATGATGGTGTCATTCCACCAATCCATGAATTTGTGCTCCAAGTTCTTTTATAACATCATGAGTGTTTATGTGACAAATGTTTGCCATAAGCATCAACATGACAATTTGCTATTATTGTGTGCCAATGCTCCACACAAGGTATTTTCATTCTTTTGGGGTAATCCTTCAATACAAATCTTACTTCATCAATGACTTTTAACAACAATTTGCCTTGAAATGTCTTCCACCTATCTATGGTGGAGGGAGCATCATTGGGATCAAAATAACATCCATGAAGTTTTGAAAGAAAGTGAAAATTTACATTTGCTTCACAAATTTGAACAAATGGTGGAAAAGTTGATGATTCAATGTAATCAATCATGAGCTTCCTACTTGCATAAATTGAACAAACTTTGAAGATGGTTCTATCAAAAATAGGTAGTGAAAGGTCATCTTGAAGATTTCATTGGCCAACATTTGTGACATTTGAATGTTCTCCTTCATCTACTCCCGCAAGATGCTCCAAGTCCTCATCAAACTCAATATCTAACTCAAATTAGACAAGTGAAAATATGTTTCACCAAAGAGTAGAAGAGGAGGCAAATCCATCATTTTGGTGAACACCATGAAATGTTCTTCAACATTTGGCACACAACCTAGCTCATCATCAAAGTCAGATGGAAAAAGAAATGCATCTTTGGAAAATTCATGATCTCCCTCCATACTATCACCCTATATTTTTATATTGACTTCACAATTTGTACACAAGCATGTTGTGTGATCACACAAAACTACCACCAATTCCAACACAAAAAGGCCTACAATAAGAATGAAGTTCCATTTAGGTTTCATCTTCATGCCCATCTTCCAAAAAAAAGACAATAATGTTACCACACGAGGTTGAGGAAAATAAACCTATAGAATTTACCCATTCTTTCCATGAAAATTCACTTTTGTCCTCAAAGTCCATACAATTTCAAATTACAATGTGAATTTTTTTTACCATATATTTAAATTACCCTTAAACCTTAAACCTTAATGATAATGCATATTTAAAGTTAGCAACATATGGCTAGACTAGGAAGCAAACATTCAACCAATCCATTCACCAAAATGCATGGCAATCGTAGTGTGAGCCATACAACATAATCAAATACATATGGATTTTCAAAACTTTCTTCCACATTATTTTGAAAACATGTGGGTAGACTATGGATTTGGCATTTGAATGTAGCCATACACTTTTACTAAAATGTGTGGAAAATGTGTAGAAAGGATAGTGTGTGCCATACATTATGCTTGAAAGTGTATAAATTTCTAAAATTGGGTTTTTTGTTCATCACAATGAGCACATATTAAACCATTTTAGACAACCAATGAATTATTTTATCCCCTTGGGATATATTACTAAAGGCTAACAATATGACAATTTTAAATGTCATTCACTTAACAATTGTATACGAAAATAGTAGGATGAATAAAAAAGTAGGGTTTAGCATTGTATAACATAAGTTTTTGTAATCATGCAATTGTTATTTCTATTTGCTAGATATGTTACAATGTAATATCCAAGTTGTAAACTTGCTTGGGTTCTATTGTTGATTATTTTGGGCTCATGAGACAAGGATGTTTATGTTAGTGAAATCATGTAGTGCAAAAGATGAATGCATGTAAAGATTTGGTGAATATGTCCGAGCTTTCTTCCCTACCCTTCTTCCCCATGAAATATTTTTCAATTAAAATGCAGCAATCAAACAAAGATTTGTAATGAGGCAAAAACCAAAAAAAATACTCGTAAGTTATTTATGGACAACGACTGCAAGCTCCAACATTAACAATGTCAACAATTGTTACAAGAATATGAAGGTAAAAAAATGAGAAGGAAAACACAAATGAAGTTTTTTGGGGACTTACATTATTGATGTTTGTTGGTAGGCATGACTTTCAATCTTGCAATTCTCTATTTCTTTCTTACAAATGTGTTTGGGTATTTTTGTGGTTTATAATAAAACTGCAAAACCATTTTGATATGTCATGTATTTCTCAATGTTTCTTCAAAGTTTCTATAACTTGGCTACTACATTAAGTTTTTAGGAATACCTACATTTGCTAATGCTTCTTGACAACCATGACTTTCAATCTTGTAATTCCTTATTTTTCTATTGTAAACATGTATGGTTGTTTGTGTGGTTTGCAAAGAAAGCCACAAAATCTTTGATTTGTTATGTATTTGGGGGTGTTTCTTCAAAGTTCTCATAGCTTGGAATCAATATGGCTATTACATTGAAAGTTTTTTGGGGACTTACATTGCTAATGCTTCTTGAGAGGCATGACTTTCAGTCTTGTAACTCCCCATTTCTTGTTTGTAAATGTGTGTGCGATTTGTGGCACAACTAACAAAAATGTCTCATAGATGAAGAAGTATGTTGGAAAGATGATGAATGAGAGAAGATGCCATTTTTTATGCAAGAGGGAAAACACAACATGAAGAAGCTCTAGCTTTGAGACACCTATGTATTCAAAATTGTTGCAAATATTTTCTTTTCCATTGGACAATCTATTGTGGATCATGAAAACATGCATTAAAATTCCTACAAATATGCACACCAAAAAAATTATGTGAACATGAGTAGGGTTTGTGTGTGTGTGTACTTGAATCATCCTTGTTGAAAACATGTAGCAAAATTCAAGCTCAAATCTTTCAAATCCTTGGCCTTATGAAAGAGAAAGAGAGATTGAATATTTCTTTTCATCATGTTGTGATAGACAAAAAAAAAGGTTTATTTTCTATCTCACAATCATTGTTGTGTGCTTGAGTGGCGCAACAATGATGCCTTGTCAATTATCTATTGAGGGTCAAGACCTAGAGTGGAAGCTTATAGTGTACATGCAATGGACACCAACAAAATTGAAACCTCAACCTATAGATGGATGTGGTACCAATTATATGAACAATGTGGCTCACGGAGGGGATTGTTAATGCAAGTATGATGTTGTCTGCTCTTTTAATTGTCTTTGGGAATGCTCATAAAGAGAAAGGCAAGTTGGAACATAGAACACACCCATCCTCCCAACAATAATTAACTATCTCCAAGAAATAGAGAAAGAGATTGACCAACTGAATTGCACCTTCCTTTACTTTGTCAGTCTTGTCCACTATTTTCTCCCTTGCAATGTCACATTGACCATGCCAAGAATCTTCGTTTGCCATCTTTCATATACTTTAGTCCTGACTCCTTGTAGAATTGCACTTAACTGATGATGACTTAACGCAAATCTAGATTGATTCTTGTGCACTTCCCCAACAATCTTTTTTGTGCATTATATGCTCCTGCTGCTGCTATCAATGCAGTAGAATCTCATTTATATTTTATGTAAACCAAAGTTCTGATCAATTTGCAACTTGTGCAATAAAAATTTGAAATTTCCTTGCTTTGTTTTCTTCAACATTTTGTACTCAGTTCTGATAATATGTGTGGAGATTGTAGTTCCTATTGTATCAATCTCAGATGTTCAGAAATCAGAGCTTTGCAAGGTGTTGATGTCTGGTGATTCTGGTGTGTGGGCAACTGCTATAGTTGAATTCTTGTTGAAGCAATTGGCAGTCATTAATGACGGATGCATTTACACATCAGAAGATGTAATTGACTGAAGTTTTCAATTTCTTTGTTTCATTATTGAATTTCATTGCTTCTTTTTTTGGGGTGCTATCCTTACATTTGTCTTAATCTTCTTTGTCATGTGTTTTATGTTTGGGTGAAGCTATGATTACTTTCACTCCTGTGCACTATTTGAACATGAACAAGGTAATCTACAATATGTGGATCAGTAGTTGATGTCATTTAGATAGCCAAAGATGTCAATCAGTGATTTGGCCTCTCCTTTTTCTATCTATCATTTAATCATCACTGGTAGTGTGAAGCATTGCAGAACCCAGTTTAATTACTGTCAAACCTGAAAAGGTGCTTTTGTGGTGTTTCCATCTACATTATGCCTATTGTACATAGTCACATACACACCAACACGTATAGTTCACAATTCTTTTGTAATTGCACCTGCATCTACACTACAGTTGGTGTAGTTGTGTGGCATCTTACCTTGCAACCAATACAGCCTTATATGTGTGAAATCCTACTTACCCAATTACTATAGGTGGATGTGCATCATGCCTTGTAATTGGACTAATCAAATGGGTGACTTGGCTTGCAACTAATGAAGTTGCACACGTGATTTACATATTCTGGCACACAAAATTTGTCCAATGATTGTCAATTTAAGATTCATAATAATGGCTGAACTCCCATGAAAAAAATTGCACATTTAATTTTAATATGATATTGCAATCAGCAATTTTTTGCATGCTGGCAACTTGAGAACAAAAGGAATATTTGGTGGCTTACTCCCTTGATCTTTGAAAAACTTGCCATATTTAGACATATTTTTGATCATGTGGCAATTTGTCACCACATTTCAACTGTTTGCAGTTTTCAGCACTCGTTTCTAAAAAGTTGTCAGCATGAATGTGCAACAGCAAAAATCTGAAAACAAAAAACCCTGACTGCAATACACCATAATACCACATGACAAAATGGCATTTACAAATGGAACAACTTGGATACATGCAAAGTATTAAAGATTTCAGGTCTATAAACATGATGTCCATAATAGAATGCACTTATTCCCTGCAATTGTTGCCAACACTGTAAAATTTAGAATTGATCAATTGAGCATTGGAATTTGGAACTTCATCTCAAACTTGTACACTTTGAGTTTAAGCAAAAAGAAAAATATCACATGGTTGGATTACACAACCTTTTGGCATCAGATCTATCTGTAAATTGAAGTTGTAAACATAGTTACAAATTGTGTAGTGAACAGAGAGTAGATGACACCACATACAATAGCCTGAGTGAACTTCCATCTCAACATTTGAAAATTGCAGCAACTTATCATAGCACTGATGCATCCTTAACAAACAAAATTTTTAATAAAAATTGTAGATTCCATAATTCCTTTCTGTAATTACACCCTCTTAATCTGGGTAATAAAAATTCATTAAACTTTCAATTGATGTTAGTTTAATGTATAACCTTTTTTTTTTTCTTTAATCTTTGGTCTATCATTATGCCATAAACTTCATTGACCATTCATATGATTAGGTTCCTTTGCATCTTATCTGTCCTTTGCCTTGATCTCATGTGTATTTTGTTCCTATCCCTTGTCATGTTGCATCTTAGTTCTCAATTATACTTGAGGCTTTTGTGATGACAAGGTAATTGGCACACATTAGTCTGAAATTGGAAAGCCCCTTGAAATGGGTACATGGCTGATAAGAATTTTGGTCATAGACAACTTGCAATGGTGCTGTGCTGATGGATGCACAAAGAGCACCACAACATTTTGCAAGTGCTTTAAAAAAAGTTTCTGAATTTCACCAACATTACTTAAACAATATTCAAACCATTGGTTTGGAATTCTTTTTCGATTAAAGGAGGTGATGTCATTCACATCCATCAATTTTTATACACAATCCATATCACACTTGTGCAAGAGCTAGAAGTTGTAAATTGTTCATATAATAATGTATCGACAGTGAAATTCCTTTTCATGCAAAATGAATGAAAATGATTCATCACCATTAATTTTTTCATTCACAGTCATTGGATGAAGTTATCCATCATCAAATTCCATCTATGTATTAATCATCGGCATTTCCCCTTAGCCTTATCATTAGATGTGATATCATGGTTTTTTGCTTATTCTTAGGCATTTATGTCTAATTTGTTGTTCGCATGTTCATTATAGGCCCTTATAGTGTCTTTTTTTAATAGTTCCCCCACCTTTGAAAAAATAATCAGAACCAAATAACCGCTGGTCCCAATTATTTCAAAACCTTAAAGAACCAGTGGTTTTCATGAAATAACCAGTAAAGAACTGGCAGCTTTTATGGGTTGTTATTCGATGTTTTCATTTTTGAGAACAGTGGTTATATATCAGAATGGATTCTTTGATTTCTGAGAACCACATTTATGGATCCTAAATGCTGCCGTGATAACCATCAGAGGTGTTTTCCTGTTTCTAATAACGGGGTGTATTCTAGTGTTGTGTGGTTCTTTAATTTTGTTATAACCTCCAGTTTCAGGTTTTTGAAAATTTTCGAAATATCCCCCAGTTTGAGGTTATTTCAGTTCAAAAATAATATAACCACTGGTTGGTTTCAGGTTTTTCAGATTTTTCAAAGAACCAGAAAAGAGGTGGCAGTTCAGGGCAGATTCTTGGACTGGTTCTTTGATTTATTTTAGAACCACTGTTCTAAGTCAGAACGGTTCTTTCTATTTTTTTAAGAATGGGGACAGAGTTCCATATACACAACCTTACCCACCGGTTCTTCCTTTGAAAAAGAGAAAACCGCCCAACTTTGGAATCAATGAGCATCGTACATTTTTAACATTTCTCAAAATACATAAGGAGTGTAGAAGTTGCCAAGCTACTAAAGTAGCCTAGTTGGTTGAGTGCAACTTTAAAATCCGTACTTAATCATGACAAGGTTTTTGTCACAGCAGCTCACTTTGCTTTGAAAACATAGTGTGAAATAATGGGCCCAAGAGGATGAAGAGATTCGTTAACCACTTTGAGTATGGTTGCAAGAGGATGAAGCAACACGTAAAGGACTTCCAGGCCAGATTTTGTCACATTATGGGCCCAAGAGAATAAAGTCATACATAAACAATCTTGAGGCCAGGTTTTATCACAGTATGGGTGCCCGATAATGAAGCAACACATAAAGGATTTTGATGCCAGATTTTGTCCTTTAGATTCCAGATTTTGTCACATTGAGGGCACACAATAGGATGAAACAATTCGTAAAGAATTTTCAGGGCAGATTTTATCACGTTTTCAGGCATCTTAAATTGCAGAATTGAGCAGTTGTTGAAGGAAGTTCCCAATTTTGAGATATTTTAGCAGAATCTGCCTTTAAAAGCATTATCACGAGCATAAGGCACCCTTTGGGGTGCACTGGGGGGCACCTTTCTAGTGTGTTCTAGTGTGTAAAATGCTCTTGTTTTGGCGTGTGGCACATCAATTGTGGGGCCATTCTCAAAATGATGTTAGACCCCTTATTTTGGGAATGGCCCCACAATTGACCCTCAGGCTTTACCCTACACTTATAATCATGTTACTTGCTCTAACTATCTTTCCTCTGGATGATCTAACCAACTTTCACAGGTTTTCATTATCTTGATCTGTTTCAACTCTTGTTCACTAAAAGGGTTCAAGAAGTGCTAGGATCATTCCTTGTGGAAATCACAAAATTACCTCTTTGCGGCAGTGATTTTCCTCTAGTGAATTTGTGTAATTTTCGACCTGAAAAAACAGATTTTGACCTATGCAAGGATTTTCTTGAAGAAAATCCTGCTGGGATTTTTCAGATTAAAAGAAACTAAATTGAAGTTGCCAGATTTTATAACATGTTCCAGCCAGTAGCAAAAAAACACAGCAAAGTGCTTTTCTTTTTTTACTTTTATATCTAGTTTATAGCCAAAATCAGCTAATTTTTTGTACTGATGACCACCATTTCTGCTTCATTAAAAAAATCAAGGAAGAAAACATTGTTCATTGTGGATTAAATGTTAGTAACACTATGCTAAAATCAACTCCAGAATGCTTTTAACACACGTTTTGGCACATAATTGCATTCAATATGGAAATTTCAATTTCTGATCTCTTTTATAAGTAAGTTGTATTTTATTTTTCCAAAGGTATTTGTGCCAAGTTTTCAATAAAAACTATTTTTGACTCAAAATATCTGTCTGTAACCAGTTTTGGTCAGTTCTTCCTGTTTAAGAGAATCTCGAATCTCAGTTTTTGACACTTCAAATAGTGTTGATAAGTTCTCCAGATGCGTGTTCAAGCTCAATTCCTCAAATTTTTACATTGACAATTCTGGTTTTGGCATTGTTTTTCAAATTCACAAAACTTTTGGTTCAAAAAATGGGTTTAATTCCATGTACACATTACCCACTCTCACTCTTTGACTGGGGACAAAGTTTCACAACAAATTAAAAATGAAAATTGTATAAATACAAAGTTTTACAACAAATTAAAACCAATCACTTACCTACAAAATTCAGCCTACCTAATAAATCTTCACAAAAGTTCAACTTTCCTACCTAGAGAACCTAAACTTGTGACACGTTCAAGAGTTTTCTTTCATGACTACAGTTTTGATTTTGGTTTAACAAAAATGTAGGTCCACATGATCTGATTCTTGTTTCAATTCCATCCCAAGGCCTACCAGTTTGGATCTGGATCACAAGAACCTGAACTCTATAGGGTTAACACTCCAAACTGAGGAACCTGAGAACCTGCCAACACGGTTTGTAACCCTTTAAGAATATTTTGATTGAAAATGTGTGGAGCTTTTGGATGCAATCGATTTATTTGCACATGATGGTCTCAACTGCCAGTTTCGCATCTTGCTTCATTGCTGCATGTACTTGATTTGGTCTTGCATAAGGGTCGTCAGTAATACTCTTAGTAGTCCATGCTCGTGTTTTTGTTTGCAAATGACCGACTATCATCCTAACAAGATCAAAAGAAATTTGGTAAAGGCCGTGTTCTCAAACTTCTAGAGTGATCTTTTGATTAATATTCAGAGTTTGGTGAAGGTGAGTGAGAACAAGGATGGCTTCAGCTCTTCTGCAGCTACCTGTACCAGCCATTGATCTGTCAGTAAAGGATGTGGCAAGTTCAGGCCTTAAAGAGATTCCAGGGGAGTTTCGAGCATCATGGCAGGTCAAAAAAGCTTCCACAAGCAATTCCAATGGTCAATCCATACCCATTATTGACCTTGCCGGCTTGCATGGGGAGAACCGTTCCTTGATTATTGAACAAATCAAGACTGCTTCAGAAGAGTGGGGATTTTTTCAAGTATGTCCTGAACTGTTTGTTATTTCTTTTTTACTGAAAATTTCCCTTCCTTATCATTACATATTAGCCTACGTTTTCACTTATTGCAAAGAAATGGGGATATCTAACACTAGATTTCACTAGTCCATTGACAACAGCATGTATGTAGATTTTGTTGAACAAAGAGCCACGATACATGCATATGTTAGTTTTGGCCTTTTGGGTTGGGGTATCAATTTGCCATATCTCCTCTTGAGAGGAACATATGATAAGAGCATATTCAACAATTCACAGCAATATAAATTGGACACAAAACCTTGCTACTATTTATTGCCTATGATTATAATTTTCTTGTTTTGGTGTTTGTTCAGGTCGTGAATCATGGTGTCTCTCCACAGTTATTGGATGAGACTTTCCAGGAACATAGAAAGTTCTTTGAGTTGCCAGACTTGGAAGAACGATTAAAAAAATATAGCATTTACTCCGACAAAGAAATGAGTCAAGTGGCCAAAATGGAAAATGAAACGATCAGATATCCATCAAATTGGAGGGACAATATGGTCTTGAATTACGCTCCAAATCTCGATACTCAAAAGTGGCCTACTGAACCTCCAAATTTCATGTATGTGTCACAACTCTTTGGTTCAATAGAGACCCATTTGAAATGTTGCAATTTGCCTTGAAGGAATGACTTAATGAAAGTAGATCTAGCATATTTTGTCATATAAATGAAAAGGATTGTTCAGCTTTAGAAATGGAATTTTTATTTTTTGGGTTCATGAAAACTAATCACAGCTTCCTGACAGAGAGGTGAACCTGAAATACAATCAAGCTGTCTATCACTTGAAGAAGGAGCTTTTGGATGCTCTATCTGAAAGCCTTGGGTTGCAAACTTCCCTTCTTGATGATGTCTTAGGAGAAGGTCAGACCACAAACATGATCTACTACCCACCATGTCCTGAGCCATCCTATGCATTCGGAGTTAAGCCACATTCTGATCCCAACAGTATAACCATCCTAGTACAAGATGAAGTTGGAGGTCTTGAAGTTCGTGATAAACACGGAGAATGGATTCAAGTTAAACCTACACCAAATGCCTTTATTGTGAATGTGGGTGACCAACTGGAGGTAAGAGTTTGAACTTTCTTTCAACTTGAATTGAAACTTTAATTCTAATTGAGAACAAGCCTTAATATCAAATTAGGTACTCTTGGAAAAGATTTGGTTACTTATATTTTCTTAATATTTTCAATAGTATAATCAGTAAATCATTGTAATCATTTTAAAGTTCTCCTTAGGTTTAAAATGTCCATTGAAAGGTTGAATTTTTTTCTCTTGTTGCAGATATTTAGCAATGGGAAGTACAAGAGTGTGGAGCACAGGGTTGTACCAACCCAAGACAAGGTGCGATTGTCAATAGGATCCTTCATTGCTCCAGGTTTCACTACACATGTGAAACCTCACCCTGAACTAACTGCAAAACAAGGCCAGTTGTACGAGGGGTGCGTGTATTTTGATTATATTGTGAGGTTCAAAACTGCTCCTGTTTTCCCAACATCAGGACACAAATTCATAGATCACTTCAAAATCCCACAACTTCCTGGGAAATAAGTTCACAGACACAAACACTATTGTCATTTTAAGTTTGAATTTGGCATGTTTGGATTTTAAGGTAATTACAAAGTGTCAATTCTTGTGTAATTATTGTGCAATCACAAAATTTTACACATTGTTGCAAACTTTGGGCTAACAGAACTACAGATAAGAAAAAGTTGAATAATGAACACTTACACTCTTTCAAATGTGAGAAAATGCACCAAATCTAAAATGGTTGGGGTAAACCGGCTGGTGACTAAACATTTAGCGTGTCAGTCAGATCTGAATTTTACTAGGTGCCTCCTTTGTTTCTGGTGTTTGAAAATAAGTGTAGAGGAGTAGAGGGTGCACCCAACACCTTTTAAATTGCTTGAATCAAATCAAAATTGAGCAAATTATGCCTCTTTAAAGATCTAGTGGTAAAAAATGACCAAAACAAAAGCTTCAAACACATAAGAGCCCAAGAGAATTTACTTGCTCTCCTATAACCAAAAAAGATACCCTCCTTGATGGATGTCTTCTATCCTCATCATCAAAATAGATGAAAGTCTCAACAACCATCATTTTGAAAATGACCATTCAATCTTGAACATGCAACCACAATCTTCACAAACACTAGGGCTACAAATTATTGGTTATAGGTTTAAAAGCTCATGTTCACCAAATATGCCACAAATCTATGGGTGCAACAATGGGCGTGGGTTTTCTTGGTTACTCGTTGCCAAGAAGTGCAATCTTTCTACTACAATCATCACCACAAAGAAGCGTGGCAATGGATGTTGGTTTTCTTAGACATTTGTCACCATGAAAAGGAATAGCAATGGCCGCGAGTTTTCTTGGAGGTTAGTAATCAAGAAGAGGCAACAAGCAATGCATCACAAGGAAGATGACAACGTCAAGAAGAAGAGGCATGTCACCAAGAACATTCCCTCACCAGGAAGAAATGAACTTGTGTCACTAAGAAGAAACGCACCTGAGTTCATTTAAATGTTGTTGCAAACTATTCCCATTATATTTCATGTTCTTGAAACTTTCACCCCATTGTTGTTGTAACCTTCATTGGTATTTTGGACATGTTCTTAAATTTTGAGCTTGAAATTTCAATGTTGTTGAAGCCTATTCTAGTTGTATGAATATGTTTTTGAAACTTTCACTTTGAAGTTCCATCTTTGTTATTGCATGCACTGGTCTTCTAGACATGGTTTTTGAAACTTTGAGCTAGAAATTTCAATGTTGTTAAAACCTATTTTGGTTGTATGGACATGTTCTTAAAATTGTCACCTCAAAGTTCCATCATTGTTGTAGCCTACAATAGTCTTCTAGATATGTTTTCATTATTAAAAAACTTGGTTTTTTTTACTAGTAAATCTATTTTAAAAATACCCAATTTGAATTGGCATCAAAAAGACCATTCCATAATTTGGACAAATCAATTTCAACATGTTTATTGTGACTGGGGTGGTTTTATTTACTGACAAACTAACAAAATATGGCCCATTTTACTGGTTATTTTGATTGGTCAAATTTCTACCCATATCAAATAAAATGTGTGGTAGGTAGGTAGGTAGCCTACTTTAGCTTACCCTAACCTATTGTATTTGATCTACTTTAACCTAACATAATATATCCTACTTAGCCTACCTTGCCTACTTTAACCCCTTAAGCATGTACATAGGTTATAATGTTAAAAATTGAACCCTTGACCTCTCCAATGATAAACTAAGTCTTTAACCAATGGACCACACCATGGTTTAAGGTTTATGTTATTTTCAAGGGGTATTATCTGCAAGGTTTTCCGAGAGTAGTTACAACTTCGACCTTCTTCCTATGTTGAAATTTTGAAATATATTTTTCTACTGGTAGTTCATTGACACATTTTGGCCTGGACCCAAACTCTTCCGCTCCATTGGGTCATCATCAATAAAGCTTTTATAAATCATTGTTGACCTACCTATTAGTAGTGAAAACTTTTGTTTGTTGTTTGTGTATGATTTTTTTTTTAAGTGGTCATTCCTTGTGGCATTGGAGCATTGGTTTCGGCGCAATACAAGTGCAAATTTTCTACACTGTGAACAACCATAGTATCTCTTTTGAAGAAAATACAACAACAATTCGACTACCTTTCCTATTTTGATTTCATTTTCACTTTCATCCTTAAATTTTTTTTGTTAGTTTAACTTGAACCAATAATGCAAAATGTCCCAACTATATCATTAAAAAAGGATTTAAGATTTTCCTTGTTACAAGTGTTATTGGGGTTTGACTATTCAAGTTTACCTGGTTCAAGTTCTTTGTTATAGATTTGAAGTTCAACAAGGGCTTTAATAGATGTAACACCTATTGCACTAGATGTTTCAAACATAATAATCATGGTTTTTAATTCCAACATGTCAAATTTGTTATATTGAAAAATTTTACAATGTTCACATATTTTGATTTCATTTGTAGGACAAGGACTTGGGAGGAAAGATTGCAACTCTCAAGATTTAAACTTACACTTCATGAAATATGAAACCAAAATCGATCTTACTTGTTAGAATGTTGTTTGTTTCCTTGTGTTTTTTTTTTCAAAGTTTATACAATTTACATATGTTGCAATTTTTTCTAGTCTTAGGGCTTAACTAGTTGAAAGGTTCTTGAACTAATGTTTGAAGACTTTCAGTGTGCATAGGTCATCTAGGGAACATCATATCAGCACAGCAATTTGGGAAACCTTGAGCAGATGTCAATTTGGTGACAAGAGGTTGCCATTGGATGGAAAGGGGAGCAAAAATGATTTTCTTACACACCACTAGAAAGTCAAGTAAATGAAATAGTAGCTACAATATTATAGTAAATTCAATCCAAACTCATTTGGAAGTGCATGGTTATGTGCATTCTAAAATTGTAAAACAACTACTTGAACTAGATTTTGTTCCATCTCAAAGGTCACTAAAAATTGAACAATCTCGATAAAAAAAAATTGGAAATCAATGATCAAAGTCCTAGATAGGTAACTTATTCCTACAAGACCTATTATTGATGATACTCAAGGAAGTGGGCAAATCCTTCCCCACATTGCAAGTAATGAAAAAAATAACATTCCTACCTCTAGTTATGTGCAAACTCTAGATATAGGATGAGTTTTCTTTAAAATTTGTGAAACTCAAATCCAGCAACTTGGGAATCAACATTATCTAGTTCTAGTAGCAAATGGTATGAATGTTCTTCACTATCCAACTTTCTTAAATTTGTAATTAACATTAAGTAGTTGGATCCATGATTTATGTTATGATTCTAATGTCCATGTGGTGCATGATGTTTATTCCTTTGAAGACATTGGTAATCTTGAGCATATGTTTCTTGATTTCTTATACAATATAACATATATGCTTTTGTTTTAATGTTTTTTTTGTTGTCATTAAAAGAGCCTTGGACCCTCGCATGCTAAATGGTGGATCTTAAATAAAATGGTTAGTTTGTGGCATGTGTACAAACAATTTTGTTACATCATCAACACCATGCAATTGAAAATAGGTACTTTCCAAACCACTACAACTCATTCTATATAGTCAAAAATTTTATAAAACCTTCTAAACCCTTAAATTTAATGGAAGTTGATCCTATGCATACTTACAACTTAAACATTTGAAGGTCCTAATTCCTTGTTGATCCTAGGTTTTCTTTTAAAGTGCTTAGTTACTACTCTCAAAGTAATTAACAAACCACTTTGAGTTAGTAGTTATAATTGTTTAATATATGCAATACTACAATATAAGACTAATTCTATGTCTTTGATTTCAAGTCCTTGAATTTGTTAAAATGTTTTTGTGGAACAGATGTTGTTTGTCAAATGCAATATATCTTCAAATTTAAGGGTTTATCATTTTGAAAGGAATGTTGATAAAGACTAATTCTTTGTCTGTAATTTCAAATTTTTTTTAATCTATTAAAGTGATTTTGTAAAATAGGAGTTGTTTGGCAACCATAATGAATCTTTAAATTTAAAGGTTGGTCATTTTCAAAGGGTTGTTGATAAGGACTAATTCTTTGTCTCTAATTTCAAGTCCTTTTTTAATCTATTAAACTGATTGTGTGAAGTAGGTGTTGCTTAACAATCACAATGAATCCTTAAATTAAGGGGTTGGTCATTTTCAAAGGATTGTTGATAAGGACTAACAACTTATTATTGTTGTCACGTACTTGTTAAAGTGCAAAGCTATAAGTTTGTCAATTAATTGTTGCTTACCAACCACTTTGAATCCTTAGATTCAATGGCCAATCAATTTTAAAGGATTTTTTATAAGGACTAACACCTTAGTGTTAAGTATTTTGTAAGTTACAAAGCTGCAAGTTTGTCAAGTAGGTTTGCTTACAAACCATTTTGAATTTATAAATTTAATGGTTGGTCATTAATATAAAGGACTTTTGATAAGGACTAAAAGATTATTGTTGTTGTCAGGTACTTGTTAAGGTGTAAAGTTACAAGTTGATCAAGTAAATGTTAAGCTTACCAACCACTTTGTCTCCTCAGATTCAATGGTTGACTTTTAAAAGCCTATTGCTAATTGCTGATGTCAAGTATTTTTTTAGGTGAAAAACTACAAGTTTGTGAAGTAAGTATTATTTACCAACCACTTTGATTCCTTACATTCAATGGTTGATCATTTTCAAAGGACTGATAATAAGGATAGATAACTTATTGTTGTTGTGAAATATTTGTCAAGGTGCAAAACAAGTTCTAAAAATTGAATGTACCAATTAACCAATAGTAGAAGACCATACAAAAGGATTAACACTTTATTTTTGTTCTCAGGTTTTTTTTTCAGGTGTGCAGAGCTTTTTATATAAGGTAAGTTTTGTTAATAATCCAAATTTAAACCCTTAAACACAATGTTTGATGGTCTATAGAGGATTAATGTTTAGCTTGTAATTGATCCGAAATATTTATGAATCACCAAAATTACCTCTCCTTAAGGTTACTTAAATCTCACATATCATTTTTAACCATGAAATTTGTGGTTGATTATCTGCAAAATACTTTGCTATAGGTGTGCACACCTTGTTACAGATCCTAGGATACCTTTTTAATAGGTCAAACCCTTTTCCAATTATTGTATGGTGCAAATCAACTTGACTATATAAAGTATATATTATGCATTGATCATACATAATCTAATACATTAAGTGATTTCAAATGTTTTAATATTTTTTTGTTATTGTGTTTCAATAAAAAATGGGTGATTTAATTGTCACACTTTCTGTGTTGTAGCTACCAATCATAGGCAAGGAAGAGAAGAAGCCAAAGTGGGACATCTATAAAAAAAATATCCCAAGTGGGCCTGGGTTGATTTCAAATTTCAAGATGCCAAATTTTTTCAAGAGGTGAAGCAACTCTCGGCAAAAAGGTTGGATTTGAAGCATAAATTGACACATAAACATGTTACTACAACAGACATTGCAAGCTTCTTTGTCAATGTCAAAACATTCAAAACCACTAATCCATTCCATTACTTCCATCAAACGCAAAGAAAGAGATGTATTGGAAGATCAATGGCACTAGCCATATCACCAACAATGAGATTATGGTATGGTTTGTGGAAGGTTGGATAGTAGAACGAAATGGACACCCAATTAATTGGGTTAAAGCTACTACTGCCACTACAAAGGAAAAGGCTCAATGCTTGGGCAATGGCACAATGAACAAGCCCAAGGTGGGAAAATCTTCAGATGTTACTAAAAGTTCGCAGAGGTCACAAGAAGGTACAAGCGCAAGACATGTATGTGTGAAGCTGGAAAAAGATGGAAGCACATATAATGTACACATGCCATCTCCTACAAAACCATTATCTAATGAAAATATTAACAAAGTGGAGAAAATCTTGGACCTTAAACGTGAGGTTTGGAAGCTAGCCAATGTATGTTTCAAGCAGTTTGAAAAGAAGAAAAAAGGACTTCAAGACCATTTGATTGGTTTGAAGTTTAGCATGGAGGATCGCAAATTGGCTTATGAGATTATTAAAGGAAAAATTTAGGTTCTAAAGGCAGAACTCCAAAATTTAATGAATCAACAAGTATGGGTTCTCAACTAAATCCCTTATCTTTGGTGAACAATCAAAGATATTTGAAATAGATGAACCAAATTTGAATTGGATTTAATAGTTGATCATGCCTAGATCATTATCTTCATGTTAAAAAATTATTTGATAAATGTTAACTATTATATAAGGATTGGAACAAATTGCAAATATTCCAAGTTTGGGGCAAACAAATGCTACTTTGGATCAATAAATTAAAAGTTCAAGTCAAACAAATAATGTAGATTCGGAGGAAACGTCCATCTCTAATGCAACCAATTTAGTGGAGGCTTCTGTTGTAAATGACATCCAATAACAAAAGTCAAAGTTGGAAAAGGAACTTTCATAATAAAAAATAATATCAGAAGATAAGAAAAAAATGGTCCTCATAGGGGAGGCTTCATGGTGGGATGTAGATGAAGAATTTGAAATGCTTGTGCTAGAACTATAAAAGGTTGCACGAGACATTGAAGAATTGGTGCTTGAACAAGGTAGCATTTGTTTTCAATTACAGGCAATGAAAAAAGGACGTGGTATGACTTTTTCGCCTTCACCCGTTTTTCATCCAAAGAAGCTTGCTGATGACCATGGAAGACCTGTCATCATTGTTCAACCATGTGGTTCTTACAACCAATCTTAGCATTGTGATGACATTGCAGTGACATCTTGCAAGCATATTTTCCATCCCTTCTACCTTGGTGTAATGCTATAGAACTCAAACAAATTTTGTGTCTATAAGGAAAGGTTACATCTAGACTAATGGGTAAGTTGGGGAATTCATGAACCAAATGAAGATATGCAAGAACTTGCTATGGATATGCATTTTGATGACTTGCATAGGGATATGGTGGTGGGTGTGCTCAAAGTTGCAAAGTGTGGACTTGACTTGATGTCCATTACTAGTGAGTGGAAGTGGAATATTAAACTTATGTATGCTAAAATTATTGGGATCTTGATAATTTGCAAGTCCTTGCTATGTAGTGGCAATAGGTTGCTAGATCACAAATGTGAATGGATCAATAAACTTTTTGGATAAATTTGCTCCATTTCTGTAGAACTAATGTAAGTATTGCTACCATTATATGATTACAGATTTTACTATGGATGGCAAGAGCATTGAGTATGGGTCAAACAACTTCATAGGAAATCTCGCATGGAAAACTCAATGTTATTCAACACTTGAAAGCAGTCCCACAGCAATCTTCTCAACCACAAAATTGTCACAGACAGAAACCTTCTTATTCTTTCAACAAAATCACATTCAAATGTATTATCACCTATGCATAAGCTAAAAGATATGGCACCTACTCCACAAAAGGTATGCCAAAATGAGGTCATAAGAAAAAGGGTCAAGGAAAAAAAGGTTAAGGAAAAGGAGGATCTCCATCCTCCTCAAGTTGCATCTCCCCAACTGTAAACACAAAAAGGGTCAACAAATGAAGAGTCACCAACCAAGAAGTTAAAGCTTTTTGAAAAAATACATAAAGACTCCAATGATCAATCATTTGTCAAATCAACATCTACCAAATGTTGCAAAGGAATCAATTATGAATTCTCAAATTCAATAACTTTCTTTTGTTGTAACTTGAACTTAATTCTCACAAAGTCTAGTACATTATTTTTGTTATTTGCCCAAATGAACATTGATATATATGTGCCATGTGTTGGATGTAGGTGTGTTGGAAGAAGTAGATGGTGAAGGTGGGCAGTTTAACACAACAACAAATCTTAAAGGTATGCCAAATGCAACAATAAATCCAGGTGACTTTATGGCCTTGGTAGTATTTGATGCAACTAATAAAGTTGTAAAGAAGGCCCAAGCTAATGGTTTTAACCCTATGCGTAAACATGTTGGGCCTAGTTCTAACTCGAGATTTTTAAACAAGTTATAAAATGCAATGGTCAGGGTTAACTATACAAGGCTATATGTTGGTGATTTATTGAACAAGGTGTTGTTAGATGCTTTACTTAATAAATGCGAAAAGGAAGGGTTTGTTTCAGTACTTATGGAATTTCTCACCAATTTTTAAAGAAGAAAGGGGTTACTAAGGATGTAAAGGCTATAAAGCCTTCGAGCAACATTGAGACAATGGTTGATAAGGAGGAAGTTGCCACAACCCCTAATAAGAAGAATGCAAAACCACCCAAAACCACCTATAATTCTTTGTATTAATACAAAAATGGGGTGTAGTTCATTAACCTAAATCACTATAGGACCTTAAAAGTGAAATAAATACACTGCATTTTAGTGATTTCACCCTAATTAAAGTTATTTCACTATAATATCACTATGTAAACATTGTGTTTCACTATTAATTGACATAATTCACTATTATAATTTATTATGGTAAATAAGTTTATTTTTATGTTGTTGTTTTGAATACCTTATGCTACTTTATGATATACCTTATATTATTTTAAAGTATCCTAGTTAACTTATTAATTATAAGTTTTTTACTTTAAGTTATTTTAAATTAAATTATTCAACTAACTTTAAGCTATACCTTAGGTTATTTTATTTTAAGTTAATATATGTTATTTTAAATTATACTTTAAGTTATTCAAGATCATTTATGTTATCATAAATTATTTTATGTCAAGTATAACAATTTAAAATAATCTAAAATAAAATATAATGATTTTAAGTAAAATAAACCTATAATAACCAATAATAGCTTATAAAAATATTTTAAAATAGTTTATAATAAAATAACTATCAATAACCTATGATAATATAGCTTAGATTACCCTAAAATAACTTATAATAAAATAACTACCAATAGTCGTAATATATTAAAAAGAACAAAAAATAGCCACCAATAAAATAGCCATCAATAACTAACAATAGCCATTAATAGAATAACACCAATAGCCACCAATAATCACTAATATAATAACCATTAATGGCCACCAATAGCCACTAATATAATAACCATTAATAACCACTAATAAATTAACAATAACCACCAATAAAATAACCAACAATAGCCACCATTAAAATAACCACAAATACCCTATGGTAATATAGTCTAAAATAACCAATAATAGCATAAGCTAAAATAACCTTCAATAGCCAAAAGTAACCAACAATAACTTCACATAGTTAAAAATAACCAAAAGTAACTTAAAGTGAAATAGTTAAAAATAGCCATAAATAACTAAAAATAACCATAAATAACCATAAATAATATAAGTTAAAAAAATAAAATGTAGCCCTAGAATAATTGAAAGTAACTTAACATAGGTAATAATATCATATTAAAAAATAAATATCCATTTATTAAACTTTTTTTTTCAAAAAAATGGTCATTGAAATGTTATTGAATAATGATATTAAAAAAAACTGTTCAAATGATTTTACATTTTCAAAAGGAAATAAATGTAATTATGTACATTTTTGAAAAAAAATTTAAATTAAATTTTAATAATTTCATTTGGACAAAATTTCACTAAAATATGAAATTTCAAAGTTTATGTTTTTATAATGTTTAAGATGAAATATTTGATAAATAAAATACAATGTAACTCATTATCACAACAAGTGTAGTGGTTTGATGGTAGGGTTGTTTGCCTCCATCTTAGAGGTCAAAGGATCAAACCTCACAAATGGTGTTTTTATGATCAACATTGGTAAGTTAACTAAATATTATCCTATGTAGTTCCTTAGAATAGGTGCCTACTTAGGTTGATTACATGGCTTATGTACTTAGGTTAAGTTTTTAACCTAGCATAAGTAACGACACATGTCAATAATTCATAGACTGAAAATCATGAAATTATCAATATTAAATAATTTAAATTTAATTTATTTTCATGTTGCTTAATTAATTAAGTAGCAAGTGAAATGGCTTGATAAATTTGTATTTCACTTTAAGATAACTTTGTTTCATTAAGTACTCGTGGATTAATTCATTGTTTGTAGCAATTGGTCCTGATTCATTAGGGGGTTAACCAATTTCACTATGGTAAAAATGTCCAAATTCATTCAAAATTTAATAAAACCTAAAATGTATTAAGACACATTTTGGTGTAATGTTGGGAGCTTCAAAGGTTTCAAACAACAATGAAATTGTGGCTAATAAGGAAAAAGTCACAACCCCTAATAAGAAACATGCAAAACCACCTAAAAGCATTACAGCACCCATAATGCTTCTACTAGTGAAAAGAACTACCACCACATATAACCAGGAAGATGAGCTAATTAAAAAAGGTGCAAGTACAAGGTCTTCATTGAGATTTTTAATGTGTTTTGAAACTTTTTTTCAAAAAACTTTGCTTGGAGACCCAAGTCTAGGTCAAAAGCATCAGAGTTTGTATTTATTAATATTAGTGGGGTTCAAGAGGTTAATTAGGGTGATAAGCTATCCAATCAAAACATTTACAAACTCGACATTTTGTACAAGGCCGATTGTAAAATTCTGCCATTTTTAAAATGTCATTGGGTAAAGATAATGACTTATTTTTGTACTAGCATTCATTTTGAATATAGGCACCTTTTCTTATACTTCCTTTTTTTCTAGCATTTAAAAACCTTTAGGTGTAGAAAGTGCAAAATGATGATTAAAACCATTTCATCACTTACCTATATTTGATTAACTTTTGCATATGGCACATTCATACTAAAGTTCATTGAAAGTCTCTAGATGTTTTACAACTTTGTATACAAAATGTATGATGATTGGTTTTGGTCAATTATTGTTTGTTGTTATTTGGTGTTAAGCATTCAAATGTCAAATTCTCATTACTTGTCTTTGTGGCCTTACATTGAGCTTTTTCTATGCAAATAACTTGGTCTTAAAGTTTTCTTTCATTCGTATCTATTCCTTTTATTTTTGTTATTGTTCCTAAAGTTTTGTTTCTTTATGGATGACAATAGATGCAAACACAGTGAGTTTGAATACACTCCATCTTCACTTATACAAGTATGAAAGAAAAACATGGTCAAACATACCATAACATGTTGGCCATTTCAACACATGTCCATCAAATAATTAATTAATTTTCAAACATTCATTTCAAAAAATGGAATATTCTTAAATATTCACTGTTTTCCTTCACAGGATATTTTTTGGATTGGAAGAAATAATTTTTGAAAATTTCAACATTTCTGAAAATAATATAATTAGTGTCAAACTGGCCAAGGTACTAAGGTATACACATTGACAAACTTTTTTAATAAACAGATGCGAGAGCAATGGTTCCATCATTGAAGAGCTACAAGAAAGTTTTGTCAAGTTCCTTCAACTTTGCATTCCACACTATACCAAGCTTTAAAAATTTATTTTTACAACTCAAGCAAAAAGAGAGGAAAGATGGTGGTGTTGGTGATTTTGACGAATGGGTAAATAAACTTTTACCTTGCAACAATTTTTTTTATAAAAACAAACATATATTATACTTTCGCAGGTGGGTAACTTTTATTGGCCACACTTTTGATTTATCCTACTTGGTGGAAAAGAATATCTCCAAATCAAACAACAATTTTGTAAAAGGATTAGTTTAATTTATTGATAAATATCATCTTTCACACATTCAGTATGAAAATTTAAAATTTCCCCAACCCCACCCATAAACAACATAAAATAAGCATCTTCCACTTAAGTCAAGCAGTAGCCGTAGGCTTAACTACTTCCCAACTTCCACCCCTTCATGATACACCTCCCATCACCACGATTGACCTATTATAGGCAATTAGTTTTTGACATGGAGAAATGCAGCCAACCCCTTAAAAGCCTTTGATTTTTGACATGGAGAGATTTTGACATCTAGTTTGAACTAACTTGTCCTGTAAATTCTCCCTTTTCTTTTTTCTTATTCCTTTGTACATTTTCCAAATCTACAATGTGTTTATTAATAAAGTTGTGCAGAGTTTCATCAGTACCCTTTTCTTTCTTCTTATTCCTTTGTACATTTGGAAAATGTACAATGTGTTTATTAATAAAGTTGTGCTGAGTTTCATCAGTACCCTTTTCTTTTTTCTTATTCCTTTGAACGTTTTCCAAATCTACAATGTGTTTATTAATAAAGTTATGCAGAGTTTCATCCAAAGTTATTTGTAAAGTAAGGAAAACACAGTACCAGAACCCTGAAATTGGTCATACACATGGCTAATTTTTTAAAAAAGCTTGCAAAAAGTAGATTAACATTCAAAGAAGGGGGGCGGGGGCGGAACAAGAAAACCATCAATATGGGTAGTAAACTGAGTTTCATCTTTTCCTGAGTACCTCCACTGCTGCTACATATATTTTCACTGCCCCCACCTATACAACCACTAAAATTAGTCTTGAACCTTGTTTATTAGATGCTGAGTTTCAGCATTTCATACTGAGATTTAATAAATTTTCCTTACTTTGCAGATACCACTGAAAGAGGGGATAGGGGATGAAAGGAGGCCCAAAGACAAGTTGCAGATAGGGTGACTTTATGGACAACTCTAGCACCTAGTTCTTTTAAGTATAAGATTATTCCACTCTTAAGTAGTAAACATTAATAACTCTCCCTCACTATGCCTTGCAATCTATCTATGTTTAGGTTCATGATAGGGTTCCAAAATGTGCACCAGACTTGGCCGCCACCTCATCATAGACCCCTTATTTTGAGAATGTATAGAAGAAGGTTTTTTAACTAGGATCATCTGGATTTGAGGTCCCATCTGAAGGCCGACAGTTGAAGGGATGGGGCCAAAAATCTGAAAGGTCCTAATTACAAAACCTTCACGTCAATAAATTCTCACTAGGTTTCCTTTTCGTCTCTTTCTAACTTTTGCTTGCTTTCCACTTTTTCCCCGCATTATGTCTTTACCGTAAACAGTAGTGGCAAAGCGGGTCTCCCGAGGTGCAAGGACAAGAACGACACAAAGCCAACTCCCCAATGCAAGCAAAGAAAATAATAATAATAAAGAAAAAGAATACTAAAAGACGAAAAAGAGAACTGTACATTCTGAATTCCACTGTACTTTTCACTGTACAAATTTTCACTGTACGCTCCGAAAACTTTTGTACAAATGCAAATGTGCAAAAGATAGCTTACTGACTTTGAAAACTGCGGGTTGTACTGAGCGTTCCACATTCCCGAAGGTACAGTTTTCAACTACTCCAATTTTCAGGCCAGGGAGCGTCCTAAAAAGCACCGCTGGTCTTTACGGACCCGCACTTGAAAGTCAGGCTTTACCCTACAATTATTACCATGTTTACTTGCTCTCTCACATTTTGGAGCATTGTTGCTTTCCATATGGAAATTTGAATTTCTGATCTCTTTTATATGTAAATTTATTTTATTTTTCCAAAGGCATTTGTGCCAAGTTTTTAATTTAAAATATTTTTTATTAAAGGTATCTGTTTGTAGCCAGTATTGGTCAGTTCTTCCTGTTTAAGAGAACCTCCAATCTCAAGTTTTTGACAGTTAAAATAATTTTGATAAGTTCTCTGGATGTGGGTCTGAGCTGGATTCCTCAAATTTTTACACTGACAATTCTAGTCTTGGCATTGTTTTTCAAATTCACAAAAATTTTAGTTCAAAAATTGGGTCCAATTTCATGTACATATTATGCACTCTGAAGACTGGAGAATGTATGCTGATGGGTCAATCAGTATGGCTCCTTTGGGAAAAAAAAGTAAAAAGTTGTGAGTGCGCCCATGAATCCTAGTAGGTGGTACCCCAGCTCTTGGATGGGGGTTATTAGCCCAGGTCCAAAATGGTGGCAAACACTTTTGGAAACAAAAGTTTCATGCAGCCAATGAAAGGCTCAGGATGGACTCATGAGGGGCCCAGTTTTTTCCTCTCTAGGAAGAAAGCGGGGAAGGAAATTTTTGCTTTTTCCCCTTGTTCCCATCATCTTCCCTATCTGTTCCCATAAGGTTCCCCAAGTTCCCAAGTTGTTCTCAATAGTACCTCACTTTTATACCACATGCATGGTATGCCCAAAGTTCAACTCTCATGCATATAAACTGAAAAGGTGGGCCATATGGAGCACATTTTTTTATATTTTTGCAACTGGCTGTCCAAAGAGGTGCTTTTATTGGGGAGTGCCCAATGCTCCCAAAAAACTTGGTGATGGGCCAATCAATATGGCCCCTTCAAAAAAGGAAAAAAAATTCTGAGCCCACCCATGAAGTAATTAATATGAATCACACTACGTCCCCCAAAATTCTGCCCCTGCCATTAGCCTGGGTGAAAAATGGTGATGAACAGTTTTGGAAAGAGAAATTTCATGCAGCCGATTGGAAGGCTCAGCATGCACTCATGAACAATCCAGGTTTTTTCTTTTTGAGAGTGGGGGGGGGGAGGGGGGAGATAGGGATTTTTTGTTTTTTCCCTTGTTCCCAATGGGTTCCCTTGTTCAAGTTTCTATTGAAAATGTGTATCACGTTTTGATAAATTCAAACTGTTTATAGGCCTTCTAGAATATTGCTATTGAAAATGTGTATCATGTTTTGGGGTACTTTTGTGTGCAATCAAGATATTCTGCACGTGGTGACCGCAATTTGTTATCAGCAATGTAACAAGATCAAAATAAATTTGCTAAGGTCCTGGTTCTCAAACTTGTAGTGTGACCTTTCGATTAATATTTAGAATTTGGTGAAGGTGAGTGAGTGAGAACAAGGATGGCTTTAGCTGTTCAACTGCATCTACCTGCACTAGCCATAGATATGTCAGTCAAGGATATGGCAAGTTTAGGCCTTAAAGAGATTCCAGGGCAGTTTCGAGCATCATGGCAGGTCAAAAAAGCTTGTTCCAGTGCAAGCAATCCCAATGGTCCAGCCATTCCCGTTATTGACCTTGCCAGCTTGCATGGGGAGAGACGTTCCTTGATTATTGAACAAATCAAGACTGCTTCAGAAGAGTGGGGATTTTTTCAAGTGTGTCATCAACTGCTTGTTATTTCTTTTTTACTGAAAATTTCCCTTCCTTATCATTACATATTAGCACTATTTTTTCACTTATTGCAAAGAAATGGGGATATCCAACACTAGATTTCACTAGTCCATTGACAACATAAAGTATATAGATTTTGTTGAACAAAGAGCCACAATACATGCATACGTTAGTTTTGGCCTTATGGGTTGGGGATACCGATTTGCTATATCTCCTCTTGAGAGGAAAATATGATAAGATTATATTCAACAATTCATAGCAATATAAATGGGACACAAAACCTTGCTACTATTTATTGCCTATGGTTATAATTTTCTTGTTTTGTGTATTGTTTTGGTGTTTGTTTAGGTCGTGAATCATGGTGTCTCTCCACAGTTATTGGATGAGACTTTCCAAGAACAAAGAAAGTTCTTTGAGTTGCCCGACTTGAAAGAACGATTGAAAAAATACACCATTTACTCCGACAAAGAAATGAGTCGAGTGGCCAAAATGGAAAATGAAACAATCCGATCTCCATCAAATTGGAGGGACAACATGGCCTTGAATTATGCTCCAAATCTCGATACTCAAAAGTGGCCTACTGAACCTCCAAATTTCATGTATGTGTTACACAACCCTTGGTTCCATAGAGACCCATTTGAAATGTTCCAATTTGCCTTGACGTAATGACTTAATGAAAGTAGGTCTAGCAAATTTTGTCATATAAATGAAATGGATTTTTCAGCTTCTGAGATGGAATTTTTATGTTTTTGGGTTCATGAGAACTAATCACGGCTTCCTGACAGAGAGGTGAACCTGAAATACAATCAAGCTCTCTATCACTTGAAGAAGGAGCTTTTGGATGCTCTATCTGAAAGCCTTGGGTTGCAAACTTCCCTTCTTGATGATGTCTTAGGAGAAGGTCAGATCACAAACATGATTTACTACCCACCATGTCCTGAGCCATCCTATGCATTTGGAGTTAAGCCACATTCTGATCCCAACAGTATAACCATCCTAGTACAAGACGAAGTTGGAGGTCTTGAAGTTCGTGACAAACATGGAGAATGGGTTCAAGTTAAACCTACACCATATGCCTTTATTGTGAACGTGGGTGACCAACTGGAGGTAAGAGTTTGAACTTTCTTTCAACTTCAAATTGAAAATTTTAGTTCTACTTGTGAACAAGCCTTAACATCAAATTAGATACTCTTGGAAAAGATTTGGTTACTTATATTTTCTTAATATTTTAAAGAATATAATCAATAGATCATTGTGATTATTTTAAAGTTCTCCTTAGGTTTAAAATATTCACTGAAAGGTTGGATTTTGTCTTGTTGCAGATATTTAGCAACGGGAAGTACAAGAGTGTGCAGCACAGGGTTGTACCAACCCATGATAAGGTGCGGTTGTCAATAGGATCCTTCATTACTCCAGGTTACACAACACATGTGAAACCTCCCCCTGAACTAACTGCAAAACAAGGCCACTTATACAATGGGTGCGTGTATGCTGATTATATTGTGAGGTTCAAAACTGCTCCAGTTTTCCCAACATCAGGACACAAATTCATAGATCACCTCAAAATCCCGCAACTTCCTGGGAAATAAGTTCACAGACACAAACACTATTGTCATTATAAGTTTAAATTTGGCATGTTTAGATTTTAAGGTAATTACAAAATGTCAATTCTTGTGTAATTATTGTGCAATCACAAGATTGTACACATTATGCATATATACTTTTGATTTAAACTCCCCCAAAAAAGAATTGAAATGAGCCACAAGATGAAGTGTGTGCAATGTCCCAAATGAGGTAGCAAATTTGTCTCATGGCATTTGACAATGTATATAAAGAAACGGGAAGAAAGATTTCTGAATTGCTTTCCAACCAAATGCCAACTCAATAATTCTTCCCTTTTCTTTATATTTAGATTGGATCCATGATAGCTTGTTGGAAGTTTGACATTTCTAGGGTTCTTGGGGTGATGATATTAACCAATAATTAGTTATTGCAAAGACTAGTGAAAAGACTAAATTTCCTTTACTTTCACCTTTCAAATGCACTCATTCATGTTTTATATTATTTCCAAATATGCCCATGGAAAATTTATGAAGATACAAAAGGGAAAAACAATACACATCATTCACACAACGCTACTTGATGTTGCAAATGAAAAGTAGGTGGTCTTTGAAGGGGGGTACATAAACTATAATTTGTCAACTAATTATCATGCTCAAGGTTTGTGCCCATTATCTACAATCTTTATTGATAATGGCTGCATGGATGTACTCAATTATGTGTGAAAATCTCCATAAACTCACTAAGTAGGTAGGGAAGGTTAGTGGTTACTATGTAGGTGGGTAACTAGGTCACTTGGTGTCTATTAAGTAGGTAAATGCACAGGGATGGTTAGTATATTGCTAACCACCATGGGTAGTTATGGACTGCAACAAAGAATTGTTTTAGTCACACATCATCCATCCTCCATGGTATGAGCGTTGGTGCATGTTGGTTCACTCTAGCCAATCCTCTTGTTGGAAATGACCAGTTGCAAGCACATCAAACTTTGAAATCAGGTTTACATTGAATTCAATTATTGGAGGAGAATTCAGCCAGTGCCACGATCCATCACATGCATGAACTGATTTTTTTGGGGTTATTGGAGGGCAAGATCTTAGTTGTAAGGAGGTGTAACGAAAAACAAAGGCTCACACAATTGCCCTTTAAGTCAATCCAATATGAAACAAATATCTTCATACACTTGGGTGTAACAGTCCTCTCCAAGTAATCACCATCAACTAAAATCTAGAGAAATTCATGTTGTTTACACAAGTAATCAATAACTAAAGGTTTCTAGGGGTTAGATCTCTCTGATCTCACTCTCTTGAGCTCAATTGACCATGTTTTGCTTTTCTCATTCATAACAAACCACAAAACCCCATATTGAGAATTTCCCTTCCAAGAGCAAATCATAAAAGAAAAGGAAACACCTACCCTAAAATTCCCTTGGCACATCAACTCCTATGACTTTATCACATTCAAGGATGTAACAATTCAGCTATTGATACAAACAACACCAACCTTAACACACACAAAGTGAGCATTCCATAGTCCACATAGGCCTACTCAAGAGTTTGACAAAGAAATTCATGTTCCTCAAATGCCCAACACCAACAAATTTTGGACCTTAACAAACATAAAAATTCTTTAAGACTTCCCAACATTGAAAGTATTTTTTCACACATTGAAAAATCAAAATGACCACTTTTGAAATCCCTAAGTCTTTCATCATTTCCCTAATCATCAACCCTCAAAGCTATTACTATAACTAAATCTAGTATGTTGAGGCACACAACACAACGAACATTACATTGCCTCTACACAGAAAAGCCATAATACACAAAACTACACTCTAGGTAACTCCTCCATGAGAATTTAAATTCACTTATCTACACCATCCTTTTGTGAAACTTGCAAAAGAAGGGGAAAAAAAAATTCACTCAAAGCAACTCCTTCTCTTTTCTCGATCTTCAGCTACTTGGTTGACGTCCATCAAAGCACTCACACAAACAAAGCCGCACCACCAAAATTGCATCCAACAACCACAACAACATAGCAGGCATCATCGAAGATGAAAGCTCATAGTGCACATTACCTATAAATAAACAAATAGTGTAGAAAATAGCCTTAGCAAAAAGCACCTTACCTTCACATCACCATCAGCCACTCAATAACATGTTGTTTTCTACTTTCAGCAATTCACAACAATTTTCCATCCTCTTAAAGGTCCAATCCCATTAGCATTTGTCATAGAGACTTGACACAAAGAATCTAGAATGAAAATAATATTCTAAAAATGCAACTTTTTAAAAAAACTTTGAAAAGATTTTTCAAAAACTTCTAAATAGTATTTTACAACTTTTTCAATCAAGCCCCAATAAATTTCCCAAACATAAATCACATATATATGGATATATAAATACATAAGCCATTATGCTTTGACATGAAAGAAGGGTGTCATAGGCTTGGACAACAAATGAAAAATTATTCAACTCTAAGTCTATTGATCTAGAGCAATTGATTGTTCTTTTAGGTCCTTCATGTACATTATTATTTCTTCTTTTTTTTTGCTTCTAAATTTGTACAAGGTGGATGATTCCACAATACAACAAACTCATTGGGCCCAACCAATGATTTTTTTCAGCTTTCTAATGTTGCATCATTGGTTAGCATCCCAAGAGGGATTTAACATTAAATGCATTAGGTTTAAATCATTAAAAAAAAAAAATTTTAAATGCTACAAAATTCCCATCAGAGTCCAAATGTGGTGAAATTTTTCTTTTTTTCTTTTCAAAATTTGGCCTTTTTAAAAAAAATTGAAATATTGCAACAAAATCTTTCGCTCTTATTTCATTTTTCATATTTGGCAAACTTTCGCACAAAGAAAAAACATTATAGTCAACTATAATTCCCCAAGGATCCAAAGGCCCTCAATGATTAGCAAATTTGTATAACCTAAAACCTCCTCCACTATTGTAATTAATGTTGGACGGATATCTAGATTTTCGAAATATTTGCCTTGGATATCAGTTCGAAAATAATATCATGATGTTTTTTCAAATAGGCTAGTATGAAAGTCTTGCAAAATAGAATATGACATAAAATTCAAAGAAAATTGTTGCACGAAATCATATTGGTGAAAGGCAAAAAGTTTTTAAATATAAAGGGTGAAACCCTTCAGCCTTGGCCTACATAAGCTCCCGGTACCCTACTTATTGGATGAGACCATGGGAAAACTCATGGGCCATGATTCAAGAACATTTATTTCTTCTATAACCCCAATTTGGACCAAAGAATAAACACGGGATTTTTTCATGGCTCATCTTTTTTTCTTTTAACCCTCATAATCGCTCTTATTTTGGCCACAAAATTTGAACATTGTAAAGATTAAATTGTGGTATTCTCTCCAAGAAATTTTACATTCTTTTCACTATAAAAGATTTTCATGTGTGAAGGCTATGAATTCCTTCCTAGTGGTTAAAATGCAATATATTTGGACATTTTCAAATAAGGCCCACGAATCTGAATTTCAAACATAGAAGGAACAACCCACATTTCTTAGGAATTTTGATTCCACCTTTGTGATTGTGAATAACCTCCATCGTATGGATAACCTTCCATGGCTAAAAAAAAAGTTTTAAAGAAAAGTGAATAGCAAATTACACTATCAATAAACAATTTTAATGCAAAAAGCTCAACACCTTGAAGAGCTTTAAAATATGATTAAAGGATAGAAATTACCTTTCTTATTATTGTGTTTAGGGGTTAAGGAGCAATAATATAATAAGTGATGTATTATTATTACTATATAATTATAAAGGGCAATAATTTTGTAGGGAGGAGGGTGGGGATGGAACCACCAAAAATTTGTTCATCTTTACTTTTTTTAATATATTTAAACATTAATAAAATATCATAAATGAATGGTTGCAATTTTTTGGGATTTGTGGGCTATCATTATTTTCATTAGGCCCACCTTTTAAAAAAATACCCAAGGATATAAGCAACAATATCCATAATAGTTCATGTAGGATTCCAACAAGTTTTTTCATCCAAGGTCATTTGGTTGGGCATGGACCTCAAACGATTATAGTATAAACTCAAACTAACAACCCTTCGCACTTTGGACCAATGAAAGATTTTAGTTTTTGATTGTCCCAAGTTCAAAGTTCTAGTGTAAACTATTTTTAAATCGATTTAATGGTTTTTTTTACCAATTTTTTGCTTTGGCATCAATCGTAGCCATCCCAAGAAGGATGTAACATTAGATGGCGACTAGATTTTAGGACCTAACACAAAAAAGTCCCTCAAAATTTTGGCTACCTATTGCATTCAAGAATAAAATTGTGATGAACCTAACCCCAAAAAAACATTTGACAATTTTCTTTCAAAAACACAAAACTCTTGTGATACAAATATCCATTTTTCAAGATTTTGTTTTTGCAATAATGCAAAATTTGGCTAAAAAAATTGTTGGTTCAATTGCAAAAAAATGACAAATATCATGAAAGGAACATTGGGCACTATAAACCAACAATTTCAAACAAATAAAAAAGTAGCAAAATGCAACAAGTTTTGAAGGTATGTATTAACAATCATTATCAAACTACAACCAGTCGGTAGGTGAAGAACCTTCAAGGTGATGCCTTTAAAAAAATTGTAACCAGCTAAATAAAAATAAAAGGAAACATGAAGGGATAAAGGAGGAAAACATACAAGAAAGGAGGTTGGGGCAATGAAAACATTCTCCTTCTCCTTCCTTGTTTTGGATCACCTAAGGAGAATTAGCAAGATAGAAAGCATAACTTTTCCTCCAAGTCTATGGTTGGGTGGTGAATTGAATGTGCCTACACAAGTGTAAACTCTTAATGTAAGATAATGCATGAGGTTGAAGGTTATAACAAGTGCCGCATGTTTTATTGAAAATAAAACAAATGGGAAAAAAATCAAATTCTTGTGTTGTAATGATACCCAACATATACCCATTGAGTATCACAAAGAAAAAATGGGCATTTCAAAAAGCAAAATGCTCTCCATTCCAAAGGAATAAAACTATGCAATAAGGAACCTTCCAACTTCATTACAAAAATCCACCCAATGTTTTACACTTTGTAAATGTTGCAATTAATGTGTGGCAAACTTTGATTTTAAGCTTGTTTTGTGTGTTGGTTGAAACGATCAACAATAACAATGGCAAGTTTAATGATTAAGCAAGTAGGTCACATCCCCCTTTACACTATGGTGAAAGATTGTGAACATAGAATTATTAAAAGCCCTCAAAACACATCCAAAGGTTGTCCAAAAGTTTGGCAAGAGGTCTATTATAGTCAAGAATAGAAATGAACTTAACCCAAAATAGTTTTGTTTTTTTGGAATTTTTTTCCAAAACACACTATGGAAAAATGAGGTGATTTGCAACTAGCCTTGCAACGAGGTTTTTGAGTTGCAATGACCATTTTCAATTCAATTAAAACTCAATGCAACTCGACATATTTCTATAAACATGAGTGTTATTTAACAAGTTGCATGCATTGCAATGGACATAATTCACTGTATGTGAAACCATATTCATATGCAACTTGTGCAACTTAGTTACAACTATGTAATAATAACTATAATGTAAATCTAATGCAACTAGTTTGCAACTGTCATGGTAATGTCATTTTTCATTGGTTCATCAAAATTTGATACATGGCACTATGGATATTGTTGGGTAAATCCTTAGGCCTTACCCTATTGTAAGAGTTTACACTTGTGTAGATGCATTTAATTCACCGCCCAATTACAAATTTAGAGGAGAAATTATGTTTTTTATCTTGCTAATTCTCCTTTAGTAATCCAAAAAAGGAAGGAAAAGAAGAATGTCGTCACTACCCTAGCCTCCTTTCTTGTATGTTTTCCTTCTTTAACTCTCCATGTTTCCTTCTATTTCTATTATAATTTTTCTTAAGGCATCACCTCCTTTTTCACTTACTAACAGGTTATAGCCTAGCAATGATTGCAAATGCATACCTTCAAAACTTGTTGCATTTTGCTACTTTTGTGATACGTTTGAGAATTGTTGGTTTGTAGTGGTTAATGTTCCTTTTATGATGTAGATCATTTTTTTGCTATTGGACCAACAATATTTTTTGGCTATATACTATTTTAGAACTATGTTATAACTAAAGCATGGAAATACAAGTAATTAATAATTAAAATGTCAAGTTAGAAAATCAAGGAGTTGTACTATAATTGCAAATGGGGCACGTATATGGTTTAATGTATGCATTAGTATACATACGAATGTAATCAATCATGTTCGACTTTCTAGCAAGTTATAATTTAGTTGTGCGTGCCAATTACATTACAACTAGTGTAAATATAACATCCAATTAGCAACTACATTACAACTAACGTATGGTTTCAACACATATGATCATGGCACATGTACGCATTTCCACCACCGATTAAATATGACACTTGTAACTAGTTGTCAATTATGATTTTTATTAATACAATTAGTTATGCAATTATGTTGTCACCATGTTATCACTATAAGATTATTATTTTTCCACTATTTTGTGATTATTGTTGAATTCTTAATAAGTTAATAATGAAACCAATTCATCTTTTATCTTTAATATTTAATTTTTAAAATATTTTTTGAATAATTTATTAACTATTACATATTAATTAATATTTGATAATTAATGTTAATTAACCAATTTTAATGTACTAGTTTTCTTAATTGATTCAAATAATTATTTAATAAATAAATAAATAGCTAATTCATCTTATAAAATAAATGGATTGATAAAAATATTAAATTCAAATGTTAATCATCAATTCAAGAATTAAAATAATTAATTACTTAATAAGTATGTATTCTACCCAAATTCATATTTAAAATTTAATGTTTAATAATGAATTATTTTTGAACAATTTATTCAATATCAAATATAGATGAATACACAATTTATTTAAGTTTTATGAATTAATTAATTAGACCAAATAATTAAGTATTAATTTGAATAAATAATTTTTAACTCAGATAATTAAGTTGTTAGTTGTTAGATAATTAATAGATAATAAAATTCAGATAATAAACGACTATTTGTTTAAATTCAAATAATTAATCAATAACTTAATTTAAATAATTATTTATCTAAATTAAATATCTAAATTTACTAACAAGCTAATTATCCAAATTAGAATAATTAATTCAAATAATTATTTCAGATAATTAGTTCAGATAATTCGTTACTAGATAATCCAAATAGTTAAATTTGGGACTCCATATGATTAATATTATGAATTTATATATTTTAAAAAATTAAAAATAAACACAAAGAATGTGAGGAAACATTTTTTTAATTGCCTAACCCAATTTACTAGTAATGTGCAATTAACAAATTTAACCCATAGGTTTTGTCATTGAATCTCATCTCACAAACCATATAAAGAAGGTGTCTTTCTTATGTGCCCACATTAAACTACATGTGTTAATTTGTGATGAGCTCAAAAAAGTTCAACCCTAAGAAAAAAATAAAAATAAAAAAAATAAAATTACATTGTTATTCTTTAATTCACCTACTCTTCTACCCTCCTACCTACTTGCCTACTTATGTATATAAGTAGTTAGTCCTACTTTCCTACCTACCTATCTAGGTAGGTAAATAAATATGTAATGTATGTAAATAGGTAGGTATGTAAAAGTATGTAGGTATGTCCTACCTACCTACCTATGTCTACGTATATTGACTTACCCAACTACCTAAATAAATTTTTAATTTTTAATTTTCTCAAAATTCAATTAGTATGCCATGTAGCAACTTTTGACTATGTCACATGTCACAATCTAAGACCATTCTAAATGAACAATCATAATGAAGATTGGGATTTGTTTTGGGAACTTTCTAATCTATTTGACTTTGAGCTTCTAATAGTGTCATTCTTTCCTTGTCATCTCCTTTCTCACCTTCATTTTCATTTTCATCTCCTTCGCCATCACTCGTATGATCTTCATCATAATCCAAAAATACCATTCTAGAAAGCATTTTTAAGCTAATGGATGTAACCTCACAAGAAGAAATCTTGTCCTTTTCCACTACCCACATTCACTAGGTTTTTAATGAAATGGGACAAGATTAATTAATATACAACTTGTATAGTTTTGGTAAAAAAGGACTAGCTGATTAGGGCATTTTTAGTGAAATATTTTTTGATCATTTTGGATAGTCACATGTTGCACTAAATAATTTTTAATTTTAAAATTATGACATGGATATATGGTCCCAAGTTAATATGACAAGGAATAAATTATCACACCATCATACAATTGTTTTCAAAAAAAATCATTTTGTTTTTTGGATCATGGAATCATAAATTGTAATTTTTCACAAAACGTCATAACAAAAATAATGTGCGTTGAATTTTTTTCATAAAACGTTTTTCAATTTTGTCAAAAAAAGCTTTTGACATCACTTGCCATGATGTACATGTTCATACATTGCATTTATACAAATATATTGATGCACACATTCATCAAGTTTTGAACCTAAGACCTCATGGAAGCACACCAGGGCCTTAACCACCAAACCATTTCAAGATTTTATTAACAAAGAAGAAAAAGTTTAAATTTATTATGTTTGGCATGGAATTGTTTAAGAAGTTTATATTCAAACTTTAATGTTTTTTTTTCCCAAAATATATTCAAATGCTACAAATGAAAACATGATCTTAAAGTTTATTCAATAACATGTTCAAATAAATATTAAATGTAAAAAGGTTTTCAAAAAACTTAAAATAACATGTCATTAATAAATTTACAAGTCTCTTTTTGTTTAAATTGACCTACAATATCTATGAATTCAATGTGAATTTAAGAATGCATTCATTAGTTCTTTAAGAATGTTATTTCCATTGTATAAATATGTCCATTTTTTAAAAAATTGTAAATATTTTTATTTTCCCAAATATGAATAGGTACAAAATTTATTATTACTTTTGTGATGTTGCTAAAATGGCAATCATCCATAAGAAAATATAACCACATTTGGTTATAACAAGTTGTGGAGCTGGAAACTAAAAACAAAAAGTCTAGTGAAATTGATAACAACACTTCTAGAGGAACTTTTTATGAAGTGGGGTCTAGATTTTATAAGTCCAATTAAACCAACATGAAGACTAACATGAAATATATATACTTTGGTAGTTATAAATTATGCAACCAAGTGGGTAGAGACAAAGGCATTTAGAACCAATACTACAATAGTTATAGCTAGATTTATGTATGAATATATTCTAACCAGATTTGGATGTCCTTTGACATAGTTACAAATCAAAGAATACATTTCATCAATAATATAATCAAAGATCTGACAAAATAGTTTCTGTTAAAACATGTTAGTTCTACTACTTATTACCCATAGGGAAATGGACAAGCAGAGTCTACTAACAAAGTGATTAGTAGATTACTTACCATGTTAATCAATTAAAAGAAAACAAACTGGGACGAACATATGTCCATAATTTTATTTTCATATAGAACAACTTACAAGGTGGTAACGTGATGTACACCTTACTAAGTAGTCTATGGTTTGCATCTTCTAATGCTAACAAAATGTTCTACCAGATATTAGTGGAGACCACAAAGATGCAAAACCCACCAAAGTACTAACTGCTAAAATTATAAAACTGGAGAAATTATAGGAGAGCAAATTGGAGACAATGTTAGAGTAAACTAGTGGAACATATTTCTTTGGAGTCAACAAGAACACACATAGAAGAAGTTCTAATTTGGAGATTATGTTTTGTGGTTTCCCAAGGAAAAAATAAACACACCTAGGCAATTTTTTTTAAAAATGGTTTGGCCCATTCAGGGTATGTTATTACTTACCCAATAACACTATTTTTCTTGTTTTTATTAACAATTTTGAACCAAACCTATTGGTCAATATTAACGAGTTGAAACCATACATATATGTGAATCAGACATTAAAGGGGAGTTAGAGTTTAAAGAATCAGAAATCCTTAGAGTTTATAACTTTTGACCATAAAAAAAGGAAATCTGATGAAGATTTAGAAGATGAGAAAACATCAAAATCATAGATCTTGATTAGATAGTCACATCAGAAGAAACCTAAATGAATATAATGAGTCAACAAGCTATGATACTACTCAAAGACCATAATTATATAGTTTCACAACCATTGGACTATAAGTTAGATATGTTTAGCATCAGAATAAAACTCTGTCGATTTACTGATTCACCACAAGATAAAAGGAATTTGTAATGTCAACACTAGGTCATCAAATTTTGAGGTGTCATTAGAACAACCTAGTGCCATATTTATAAAGATGTTAGGTCATTAGGCATTAACTATAGCCCATATTGTTGTCAATATGAATTCAAATAGATGTTGACAAGTGTTAAAAAACCAGAAAAAGGGACAAATCATTAAGACATTAACTTTAAAGTGGAAAGTGAAACATCATTACATGAAATGAGATGATGGTGTTTGTGTAGCCATTAAAGAACAAAACGACTCTTCGTTTTCGTTTTCGTTTTCGTTTTCTATAAATAAGTTTTTATCATTTTCTATCTTTAGAATGAGTGTAGAATAAAACTTTGTTGAGAAGTTGCAAAGACAATTTAAAGAGATACTACAAAAATTAAGAGAAGAAAAACAAGAGAGACAAAGTGAATGATAGAAATTTTCCAATATTTTGCTTTTGTAATCTAGGTCTTCATAAAGAGGTCCGCCATTTCCATCTCATGTTTACTCTTCTTCTTCTTCTCAAAGATCTTCTCTGTTGTTCTAAGTTTGAAAGAACTTTTGAAGCAATTAGAAAGAACGACAAAGATTACAAAGAAACTTTGAGGAAGTATAGTTTTAGAAAGCCCAGAAGAGAGGTAGGCATAAGTGAGTAGATTGGTCCAATTTCCATTTCTAATTTTGAAGAGGAGAGGGAGTGGGACGATTTATAACAACACCATGAAAGACCATCACAATAAGAGGAGCAGACTTTACAAAAGGTCCAGATTCCAAACAAGAAACGTAACAAAAGAAAAACTCAACAAACAATGGCTAGCAACCTTTAAGGAAAGAAAGTTTAAACTCAACAAGATGATGAGGTTAGGTATATCTTTATTCCTACGTAGCAGAATTATAATAATAATCTGAAGAACATTCTACTATGTACAAGTTCTAGAGAGGAGGAGAGAAAATGGGTAAATAGAGCAAGTTTGGTAGGTCTGTTTCAGGTTAAATGGAAGATTCCACATCATAACATTTTGGTTGAATTTTGAACAATTGGAAACTAGATTTTGAGCACAACAAATTCAAAGTTATGATGACATCAAAGTAGAAAATTATAGATAGACATCTATTAATAAAAGAAAATTTCCATACATGTAAAACAAAAGCAGATCAGGCAAAAATGTCAAATACTAGAGTAGCTGTAACAGACATAGTTGATAGGGTTCCAAATACTTACAACACCAATGAAAGATGGGTTGTGAAGAAAATGAAACTAGAGTATGTTAACAAGATTGCTACAATTTTGCCCATTTTCTATAGAAAAGATAAGGTGCAATATTTTAGCAATAAATTTGTCATGATGATCTTTAAAACAAATCATGGAAAATTTGTTAGTTGGGCTACAATCATGTAGTTTTAGTTGGTCAAAAAGTTGGTTAGATGGGAAAAATGTTAGAAGAACATGATTGAAAGAATTGCTAAGAGAGATCCCAAGAAGGATGTATGCCATTCTATTATTGTCCTAGAAGTTTTATTTTAAAAACGATTTTTAATTCAAGGAGCAAAACCACAAGAGAAGAAGAAGCAAACTTAATAGCCATAAAAGGACAAGAGGAGGAAAGAGATTATGAGGGAGAGGTTCATAAAAATAAAAGACCTTTGAATCCTATACATATTTATTTTTAAATTGGAAAACAACCAGAAACAAGGACAACCAAAAGAGCAATTCTAATGTCCCAATCTCCTAGGTCCAATATAAGACCACAAATCTCTCCAAAGCAAGAGAAAAGATCAGATGGGTAGGAGCACTAAAGATGGCCTAAAAGGGAGCCATAATTTCAAGCTCAAGAAGGAGTAGAAGAGCAAAAATAGGAACTAAAACTAGATCTGCCAGATGTGCAACAATCTACTCTAATACCACAAAATAATGAAGGTATGTTACCATCAAGACCAAGTTTTGCTATAGGAACAAACATTTTTGGAGATATCTAGATTTCACACAGAAGTCTTCAGATACTAGTTCCAAGGGATAAACTCCTAAGTTTCATACACTAGGGTCTGTACAAGGACTAGAAGCAGAGATGGATGAACATAGGAGAACTACTAGTATGTTTCAATATGTAGTAAAATACAACACACAAATGACCAACATTCTACTTGGACTATTTCATATGGAAATAAAAAATAAAAAAATCGTAGAGGAAAAAGACAAATATATTCAAAATTTGCATGGGGCTTTGGAGAAGGAGTAAAAACTCAAAGCAAAATTATAGGTGAAGCAAGATGAGAATAATGAGGTATTGGCAAAATCGCAAACAACCATATAAAATATCAATAACATGGAGAAACACAATAAGGATTTAGAGAAGATCAGAGTAGAAAGGGATTCTTTACATGCAACTATGATGCAAACGAATGCCAATTATTGGAAATTGAAGACAAAGAATCCTTCTTTGAGTGTGGAACACAATAAACTTCATAGAAATTACAAGAATATGGAACAAGTTTTCTTAAAGCAGTAGGAGTTAAAGGAGCTCAAAGAAGATATTGGTAATGTATACTAATCCAAAAATGAAATACAAAGGTGATTTGAGCAGAGATAAGCCGAAATGGACAAAAACCTGTAGACAAAAACCTATAGAAGTAGAAGGTTGTTAATGAAATGTTGTAGTAGATTTTGGAGCAAGCCTAGGGAATCAAACCCTTTAACTATGACAATGTTTTCAATGAACTCAAGAATTAGCATGGTTTGCTTCATGTAAAATTCAAGGCGTTGAACATGAAAGAGAAGGATGCAAATCTTTGGTGGGATGCAGTGCATGATATAGTCCAGAAGGATATAAAGAAAGTATATAAAATGTATGAGAGAAATGAGAAGCTTTATAGACATAAAATATTTCAAATGGAAAAGGTTATACCATCATTCCAATATGAACCTTTAGTCTTGATTCTAGAACCAAAAACCTAAGATGAGGAAGAAGAGAGAGGACAGACTTATGGTGCAAGACCATCAAGGACAAGAACAAAAGAAGAAGAAAAGATAGTTCTTAGTGGGAAGTTAGTGGTATGAAATATGTATTAGAACATATTCTAAAACCATTATAATTTGTTCCACATGAAGTTAATTCCTAGGAGTATGGATCTACAACTATAGAAATAGGAGAGCAAAATCCAAATTAAGGAACATAGAACACAAGAACTATAGGAAGATTAAATTGATCTAACATCAGAGCTGCAACAATAGGAGTAGACTTAGATCATATCAGACTTGTAGTTACAACAATAGATAAAAATCACATCAGAATTGCAGTCACAAGAATAGATAACAATAAATTAGAGGTGCAAGTACAACAACATATTTTGAATACAATAGAGAATTAGCCTTTGATTCAATCTGAAGTATAACATGCACAAATATATTAGACTATAGCATAGATAAATCATACTATAGTATAACAAGATCAACATCAAATTTCTGACCCACAGGATTAGAAACAACATTATATTTAGCTTTCTTAACATACTTTGATCTAGAATTCACGTAATTCAAAATATGGGTGGGGTAATGTTAAGGAAGTAAACACTCATTGTAAATAGTTAGTTACTTTACATAGTTACTTACTTTGTTACTTTTCTAAGATTTACTAGCTAGTTTACATAGTTTTTATCACCATTTGAATTTGAATTGATCATAGGGTTTTTTTAAGATGATCATTTTTGGAAGACAAAATATTCATTGTAGAACATTGAATTTTGATGAGAATATGGAACAAGGGTATATTATTTTCTGGAAAAGTTTCAATTCCATAACCAGATTTGTTGTTTTGATGTTTTCCTCATACTTTCATGATTGGATAAAAGTTTTGAACCTAGATATGAGTAGATCTGAATGAAGAAATTTTATTAGTATTAGTTTCATGAATTTTTTAAAGTCTAGAATTAGACCAAAATATAGAATAGGAATTTTGTATTTTCTAAAGCAACTCAAGAGAGGCAAAACATGTCTCCTTATTAGAAAAGGATGAGACAACACCTATCGAAAATTTGATAAGGAAACAGAAAGTAGTAGTAGATCCTACAAACAAGGGCAAAACAAATGAACATAAAGTGGAAAACAAGGATCAGGCTACCAACATCGATGGAGAATGGGTAGAGACTAGGATTACACCTCCACATCATGCCATTTCTTTTCGGAATAAGTGCTTTTAAATGATGTTGACCTTCAAAACTTATGATGCATCATGATTTCATTCCAAATGATTTTTTTTCTGCTTTTGGTGTGTACACCATTTTATTATCGATTTTCAAGCATAAATTACCATTACCTATAGGGCGACTGTGAAATGTAACTTGTTGAGCTACGACCCCATCACCTTTTGGTGTGTACGCTAGCAAGCTATATAAATATAGTTAGGCAACACCTTTTTCGCATCAAAATTTTTCTACCCTGCAAGGTGACGAATAGACAAATTGTCTCAACCCCACTTTGAGGGAAGTGTGAGGTCGCCACTCACACTCCCGAAAATGGGATTGGGAGTCCTCTGGGACTCCCAAAAATTCAGAACTCGATTGTAGGGGTCAAAACACCTCGCATTGAGGTGTTCTTTGTACGTTGGAAAGGTCTTGAAGTGTAGATGTCCAAAATGGCTTCACATGAGCCATTTGGACATCTACAGCACAAGTTATAGGTGAAAGAAAGGCCGGTAGTCAAACTAGCAGTTTGACTCCCGACCACTAAAAGTCGGGAATCGACCCGATCCCGGTGTGTGCAGGTGGAGTGCGACACACCTTTGGAAAGCTCTCAAGGAGAGCTACAAGTTTGCTTCAGACCTCGTCCCAATCAGAGGTTGGAGCAAGAAGTTATGAACGCCCAAAGTCCTGAGAGTCCAAATCGGGACAGTTTCGGGACTCCACTTTGGGAGTCCCGAGAAAAAGTGCCATTCGGATGCAAGTGTGGCGGAGAGATGCAAAGAATACTATATGGGGGAAGGTGGTGGCTTCCTTTGAATCCGGGCCGTGGTGAGTCAAATGAGTCTAAGGTTGCCTGTGGTTTGTCCCAACACCAAAAGTGTGCAGAATGAGTTCTAACCAACTTGTTGGTTGGTTTTGGATGCATGACCGAATAATTAAATAGTTTGTCCCTCTGCCTAGTCTAATCCCGGAGCTTTCAGCATGCCCCTTTCACCCCCTTTAATGTTGGAAGCTGGGAGCGGCACCAAGTTCCAACTATTTTCGTTTTTTAACATAGTTGGACCTTTTTTGGGTCTAATAAGGAACTTGGGGGCGCATCACAAACCATGACAATAAACCTCATTGCCTTATAGTGTCTATTTGACCAAGCTACATTGATCTAGTTATGTCGCACTTTCTTTTTTCGCATCAAAATGAATCCCATCTTGTAAACTTACAAAAGAATGAACCACAACTGCAAAACCCACCACCTTTTGGTGTGTGCACTACCAAGCTACTCCAATCCGATGCTGCTACACCTTCCTTCTCTACATTGAAATTGGGAAGTTGCCCTTACAAATTAATGAAGAGATGAACTACAAATGTAGACCCCATCACCTTCTGGTGTGTGCATTAGCAATTAAACTACACCTTTTTTTTCACATCGAGATTGGGTGCCTGCCCTTGTAAGTAGCCAAAAGTATGAACCATGATCATAGACCCCACCGCTTTCTAATGTGCATGCTACTAAGCTACATTGATTTAGCTCACACACAACATTGCACCTAATCGACCCCTTACTACGCCACGTTTTTTGCCCTTCTATACCTGCACAAATACTTTGTGAAGGAAGGTAAAAACTATGGGTGATTATGCCATCTCTCATTAGTTCCTACTTTTACTTTACAAATCTCATCTTTTTTTTGCATGAAGTTTAATAATGTGTAATCAAACCAACTCTTTTGCAATCTTATAAATCATAATGCCACCCACGAATGATGGCTAATGTGAGTAAAAACCCAACCCATCATGCACCTTTTTCTTTCCACCCGATTGTTTTGGGGCATTGATTTTTAAGCAAAACAAAACCTGCATCGACATTCTAATCATTTTTTGTGTCCAAATTTTATTGATTCAAAAGTGGTGGGGGTGATCAATTGTTTGTGAAGGTGGAACTAGGGTTTCGATATGCACATGCATTTCATGACACAAATATGGTGACCTGATGACCACAAGGTCCTATTCATTTTGACGTTGTGTTTTCCATTGCTTCCCATTGCTTCCAATTTGCGCAAGATGCACAAAACATGCGAAAAACCACATGATTAACATTAAACTGCCCATAAATATGTTGGCCCCAAGAATGGTTAAAACCAAAATTGGGCCACAATGTTCGAATCTTGCTCCTTTCGTATGATGCATATGCCACCAAATCAAAGTCACATGGATTTGGGAATATTGAAGATGTTTCACATATTACAAAAAATTTGGTGCAAAGCATGATGACCGAATTTGATTAAAAACCTTTTTGTTTTTTGCCACAATATTTCCAATTGTTTGTTGTAAAGATTGCATGGATTTAGGATTTTACACACACACACACACACACAAATGAACTATACTCTAAAATTACAAACTATGTACTAGAAATATGGTTGTTTCAAATATGTTGTAATTCCTTGCCCCTTTGTAGAAACATGCCTTTGTAGAAGACAAAGGGGTGGGGAGTTTAGATCCAAATTGTAAATTCCATTGTAGACTATTCTAGTTAAGGACACATGTGCAAGTTGCAAGTTTTGTGGACTTGAACTTGTGGGATGTACAAAATTGGCAATGAACATAGATCTTAACATATTGATTGTAGAAAGAATGCCACACATGGCCATTATGTGATCATTTAATGTTGTGCTTGTTTGATCTTGATTTGCAGTCATGTATGGAAGTTGGGCCAAGAACACCCCTTTGTGCTTGTAGGGTGATACTAAACTTGAGCCAAATGAACCACACACAAATGAACCATATGATCCCTTTGAGCTTTTCATCACTTCCATTAAATGCTTTTATAGACCCTATTGTATCTAGACTCTTATCCACCACCTCACATGCACAATGGAGTTTGAAGCATGAGAGGTGAAAATAGCTATTATAAAACACAAATTGTGAGCATTCATCCCATCATCAAAACAAACACACATAACAACAATCTTCAACTTTCTATAAACCCAAAACAACGAAACTAAAAGGTTGGTGCTTAGCTTTGGTAACGTGTTGCCTTTTGTATCTATCCATCGCCTACTTTGCTCCATCATTGGCATCGTCCATATCCACACAAAAGAAAAACAAAAACTACACAATATTAATCCCTGAGTTCTTGCACCTTCATAAATCACAACCATCACCAAAAAACACACACACACACACACAAATCACAATGCACTCCTATGAATGATGAAAGACAAAACAACAAGCATTTTTCAATGCTTAGACAACACAATTATTTTCACATTCACATTGTAACCCTAAAAAACCAAACAGGATGTACTTTTGAGTTACAAAGGTTTTTCATAAAAATAAAAAACCACCCAACTTGGTTTCTACCAGTGATTGCCAATTTCAACTTTTGGCCGGTTCAGGTTCCAATTCCTGGTTTGGTTATTGATACCTACTACCCAGAATGCTGATTTTATGTTTGAAAAAAATTCAAAATTGGAACCAAAATCAAGAACCAACTAAAAATCAAAACCAGGAACCAGCCTTTGGCTAGAACTGGACCCACACCAGAACCGACCCCAAAACCTGTTTCAGACAGGTTCAAGTTCTTCAACTTTTTAAGATTCATTTATTTTCATTCTTATTTTCTAATTGGGGTTAACATGTTGTTAGTTTGAGAAAAAATCAGGTTTTGCATAATAACAGCAACTTTTTTTTAAAATACTAATTTGGGGGCAGGGTTGACATTAGCCATGCCATTCTTACTTTTAGAACATATCTCAAGTAAGCAATTTTTTCTAATTTAAATTTTGAGCATTTAGGTGTGCAGTTGATATAGGTGGTCACATTTTATTGGTGGTAGAGTGCTAGTAACTAGAAAAAAATCAATTTTGGGCTATATGTAAGTGGGTGGGACTGGACCCAGTTTGGAACTGGACATGCCTAGGAATTTTTTTCTAAAGACCTCCAAGCCAGGGGTCTTGAAATGTGAAGCCAAAACTGGACCGGAGGTGCTATGGAAAAAAACAATTAATCCTTGAGCCAGATCCAGGGGTTCTTCCAAATTAAAGAAAAAGTTGGAACCAGGACTAGATGTTATCTTAAAGGTGCATTCACACTTGATGTTTAAGTCAGTATTCAATAAAAATCTAGGTGGCATCCTAGGTGGCATGCAATGTTAAATAGGAGATAACTTAATGTTAAGTGAATGTTAGCTTAACATAAAATCTTCATGGTAAGTAGGATTAAGTCCTGAATGATTAGCATGATGTTAGGGGACTCAAGACTAAAGTCCCTAACATCTAGTGTGAATTGCACCATTAGAAAGTAAGAATGGGCCAAGACTGGTTGCTAGTTCATACCTTCATGCTATGTGACAAAGCTAAGATTTGGTGGGGACAGGTCAGAGTGGGTCGGGAAGCGCGTGGCCAACCTTCAGGGGAAAGTTAAGTAGAGTTTTGGAAAGATATTCAGAAGTGACTTTTGTAATTTTTGACCTGAAAAATCTGATTTTGACTTATACAAAGTATTTTCCTAAAAGAATATATGAATTCAATTTTTCAGATTTTGAAAAAAAAGACCAGGTTGCCTATTTTTGTAATACATTGCTTCAAGTAGTCAAAAACACAGAGAGATTGCTTTTTTTTTTTTTTTCTTTCATATCTAATTTATAGCTACATTCAGCTAATTCTCCTTATGGATGAATTTCCATTACATCACAAAATTCAAAGAAAAGAAAACATAGTTTGCCAAGGATTAGATGTTAGTGGCGTTATGCAACTCAATTCTAGAATGCTTTGACACATGTTTTAGAGAGCATATTTGCTTTCAATATGGAACTTTGAATTTCTGATTTCCTTTTATTATAAATTTCTTTTATTTTATTTTTCCAAAGGTATGGGTGCGAAAAGTTTAATTTTAAAAATGCATTTGACCCCAAAAACCTATTTGTAACCCATTTAAACTAGTGATACCCGTGACTTTTAAACACCCATGGCTATGCCACTCCAGCCACCTTGAACGCGTAGTGGTCCCGACCGACGTTGTGCGGGTATCAGAACTAGCCGTGTGTACCCTCAAGTTATCAGTTCGGGTATTTACTCCGAGAAAACCCAAAACCTCGGTTCTGACATTTTGAACCTTGGTTCTCGAAAGTCTTGGAAATTTTCGAAAACACGCTTCTTTATATAACCGTTGGTTCTTTCAATAGGGGGGGGAGGGGAAGGTTTTTATATTCGCCTTTGGTGCGGTGGGAGAGGGATGCGATCCGACTGTCATTCCTACCTTTCGAACGACTACAATGCTTTGTGGAGACGGTTTGTACACGGAAACCGTGGTGGTCCAACCCTTGTCACAAACTGACATCGGTCGCCCGCTGTTTCACCTGCCTCTCCCTCCCCCACCCCCCAAAACCCCCGTCACTGACTGACTGACTGACGTAGTGAATTAATATATAAACTATCTGAAAATAAGCAGTGAAACTTCGTTTCCACTTTCTTTCCGCCACCACGACCCGCACTTGATTTTCAAAACCTCGTTTTTATCAACTTGAGGGGTTGCAGAATCGGCCTCACAGATTAACGGGTCAAAATGGCATGTCGCAGACAGACAAGAGAATTAATATATTAGACTAGTGTGGCCCGTGCCGTTGGCCCGAGTGTTACTGTGTCCTCAACTGATTTTTCCTTCCAAAACCTCATTTTTTGGAATTTATTTGGAATTTTCAGCGCTAGAAATCACTTTAAAAATCAATATCTCCCACGTTTCTGAATCCAAATCTTACCAAATAAATTCCATTAAATCCTACTCATCAAGATCTTTCCATCAACACCAAAGACACATTCCAATTCCTCC
>Ga0116231_10001162_pt1 | contig 52704 bp, 30 predicted proteins | sample S1TSphgellanicum_2_FD_89695 | JGI IMG/M metagenome (GOLD analysis project Ga0116231, IMG submission 89695) | Host-associated microbial communities from peat moss isolated from Minnesota, USA - S1T2_Fd - Sphagnum magellanicum MG | ecosystem: Host-associated > Plants > Peat moss > Unclassified...
CCCCTAAACCCACATCTCAAAAACAAAAACAAAAAAAAAATCATTTTTTTTTTACTATTATAAAAATGCATGTGGCTCATCCTTTGATCCAAATTTGGGTTTACACCCATGAGCCATGGCCCTTGGGCCACATCCCATGGGTTTTCTCTTGGTCTCATCCAAAAAGTGGGGTACCAATAGGTTCTTTGGGCCCCCCACCCATGGTCTCTAGTGTAAACAGGCCCTAAGTTTACAAAGCATTGAAACTGTCTATTTGCAATCAGCTGCAGAGATGTCTGGAATTTTGGTTTTGGTGACTTATCATGTCTGGAAAATGTTTTTCTCCAATGTACCTTACCCTAAGGTCATCAGTTTCATCATTAAATAATCCTCAAAATAGTGAAATGAAAATTTGTGAAAAATATGAAGTTAACTTGTTGAAAATCATCATAATTATTATGCACCACATTCTGAATAAAATCACTACTCATATCACAATATTATAGTAGATGGTGAAATTTATTTTTTTTCAAAATTTAAAAAAGAATTTTTTTTTTGAAAAAAAAAATTATTCCTTTTGTCAATGTGGAAACTGACCCTAGGCTATGGTACTGAGCAACTGAAAAAATGAAAGATTTAATGGAATATGAGTTCAGCAGTAGGGTGGTACTTGGTTCAGAAATTGCAGGTTTTTACCCACAGCTCAAAAACTTGTTGAAGTGGAGGATTCCCCATCATGTGAAACAGTGAAACTTTTGCCACAACAAGCAGAGGAAGAAAGGACAGAGATCAGCAGAGCCAGACACAAAAGATCTCAAATCTCTTCCAGACTAGACCTTGGAGGAAATCGCCTAGTTGCAGCAAAAAGAAAACAGTGCTCCCACATCCTGACTTATTAGTGTCTTGATGACAAAGCCGGCAGGCAGGCAGGCAAGCAAGCAAGCAAGCAAAATGTTCAGTCTGCAGAAATCTATCTATGTGCCTTTGAAAATTTACACAATTTCTTAGCCAAAATGCAGATTGGGTGCTTGCCGATTGGATGCACAAGTTTCATAAACATTTCTGATTTACACAATTTCTTAGCCAAAATGCAGATTGGGTGCTTGCCCATTGGATGCACAAGTTTCATAAACATTTCTAATTTACACAATTTCTTAGCCAAAATGCAGATTGGGTGCTTGCTGGTTGGATGCACAAGTTTCATAAACATTTCTAATTTACACAATTTCTTAGCCAAAATGCAGATTGGGTGCTTGCCGATTGGATGCACAGTTTCATAAACATTTCTAATTTACACAATTTCTTAGCCAAAATGCAGATTGGGTGCTTGCCGATTGGATGCACAGCTTCATGAACATTTCTAACTTACACAATTTCTTGGCCAAAATGCAGATTGGGTGCTTGCCAATTGGATGCACAGTTTCATAAACATTTATTATTTGGCAGCAAGGGGTGGGTGGCATTTTTTTTAAAAAAATTTCCTGTTGACAGACTGAAGGTATCTCCGTGCATCTGGTCTCCATTACCAGTGTTAACTCTTCCATGTTTGTGCACGGCCTTTTGTACTTGGTTTCTCTTGAGTGTGAGCAAGTGAGTGCAATGAGGAGCTCATGGTACTTTACCTTTCAACATTTTGACTCTCTTCCAGCAAGAAGGAGAGCAAACATGAAAGCCCTTTCCACCCAAAATTGAAATTTGTTGGCTTCCGTTGGTATCATAAAACAAAGCCATGGATTCCAATGCTAGCCAATTATAATAACTCAGCTGCAAACTGTATGGAATTAGATTGTGTTGTTCAGAATTTAACAACTAAGTACATTGGTGACTGACTTCACAACCGCACAAACCAACCCATTGAGAATTGTTTCACCGTCTTCTGTGGGTCAAGAAGATCCACAGACATTGTTCTAAACTATCCATAATAGGAGGTCAGTTTATAGGGATCATGGTTTAGGGTCTAGGGTTTATAGGGCTTACATTGGATTTGCCTTAACAGGACTTTGTTCCAGAGAGTCTTATTAGGAGAGTCATAAAACTCCAAGGCCATCTTGACAAACAATCAGTAGTGCAGCAGCAAAATTTTATGTTTATCTATTAAGGATGGCAGTTTGTTGGCCTTGCTTACCAAGGCAAGGATATTGTGTTTGAGATTCATTATAGAGTATACTAGTAGCTTAATGGATTTTGGCACCCTAGGTAATAATAATAATAGGTCTATTTTTTTTAATATGAGGATTTTTGAAAGATGGTATTTTTGGCTTGTGTTGAAACTTGAGATTAGTTATCAGAGTTATAATAATATCTTGAAGGATTATGGTTTCTTTTAAAGGATTTTTTGAAGATTATATTTTTGCATATTGAAATATTTGAGTTTCCATAATTCTTCTTTTGCCTTAAGATACTTTTTAATGTAAATAGCAAGGCCACATTGTGACACACCCCTTGTTTGTTTGTCACATTGAGCTCTCCCAAACCATGGTGCCACCCATGATTCTCTTGGTACTGTTGGAAAGCCCTCAACAGGTAGCGGTGCATCAACATGGTCCCCTACTAATGTTTAGACCTGTGGTGGAAGAGTTGTGGAATATTGGGGGAAAAAAATTGTTACTGAAAATTTAATAAAATCAAAACTAAAATTTCGAGAAATTGGGGCATACTTTTGATATAGTTGCAAAGAGTCAGATCTTATGGAGGGATGTCTTAAATTTTAGACTTAAGGTTTGAGAGATATGGAATTTGGAGTAGTTTTTGTGTGTGGAGATTCAACTAAATTACAAAAAAGTGGTCTTGGAAGGAGAAATTAGTTGGGTAACAAGTTCAAAACTCAGGCCTAGGATGATGCAGGTCACACACTACCCAACAACATAGGTCACACTAGAATACTTATTTTTAACAATAGTTTCACTAGGAGTCCTAGCCTAGGACTAGCTTTCAAACAAGGGGGTAGAAAGTAGAGAGTCTCAAGAAGCTACCAAATACAAATGACAAGAAGAATGGAAATTGGAAGGATACAAAAGACCCTGATTGAGTTGTGAATTATTTTTGAACTAGTAAAGGTCTAGAGAGACACTTATTAATTATTGAAACCAAGACACTTCCTTCTCCAAAGGTAGTGGAAGCACATAGGTTTTCACACTTTGAATGATTGGTAGCTAAACCCTAAACCCTAAACCACACAAGTAGAAGCGTGTCCTTAGTCACTTTACACTAGGAGTCAAGGCCAAAGTTGAACTCAAATGAAGCATTCTTATTGGTGCAATCCGTGAAATAAGCCCTCAGGGCTTTACACCAGGAGTCAAGGCTGAAAATAAACAATTTTTTTTTAATCTACCACTTTATGGCCCTGACTTTGCCCTAAAGGAAAAAAAGAAGAAGAGGGTATCTATCAACTTGGGAGGCCAATTTGCAACCTTTGGGGCCAATGTTGCTCCAATGAAATATTGATGTTTTGATGAAACCCACATGGTCGGATCAAAATAAATCCTAAACCAAACCCTATATATTCTACTTCTTCTTCATTTTCCTCTCTTCTTGTCCAACTTCTGTGCTTGTTTTTGAATGATCATTTTTCCTTTCTTCTTGTTCAACTTCTGTGTTTGTTTCTGATTGATAGAGTGAGTTTCTATTTTTTCTACTTGAGATATGACCGTGACAAACACTAGAGTTACAAGAATCTTGTGTTTATGCTCATCCATAGTGGTCTGACTTTTAACGTTTAGTTTGAAAAAAGAAGCAAAGATGAAAAAGAAGAAGGATACCAAGAAAGAAAGTATATGAGAGGTTGAAGCCTTGGTCCTACTTTTTGGCCTTATTGACTTTACACATAACCTCATTGGCCCCAAACAAATAGAATTCTATTAGTAATGTGGGGACAAATGATGAGCCAAGAAATGCTCAAATTTCCCATTTTTGGTCCTGAGTTTTTTGGCCCCGACCTCTAAACCCTCTAAACCCTAACCCTCTAATCCTCTAAACCCACATAAACTTGGGGACTCCAGTTTAGTTTTCCAAACCATGGTATGGTTATACTGATTACAAGCAACCTCTAGAAATGAGGGGTTCTTACCATTGTTGTGTGATTATTAGAATCTGCTACAGATACCCATTGATTATCAACCTGAGTATATACTCACTAACTTGACAGGCTGATTTTTTATTTTTTCTTTTGATTTCTTGAATTTTTTTTATAAATTCAAAAAATCAAATTTTTAACTGCCAGTTCTTCACAAAAACTGCCAGTTCTTTAATGTTGCTGAAGTAACTAAAACTGGTGGTTCTCGAATTCTGATTTTTTCTAAAAACCCAGGCTGATGTTCCTTTGATTGCATTTTTTTTAAAGAGCCAGAATCATCAGTTATTTAAAAATCAAATAATCGCACAACAAGGCTGGTTCTTACCATGGCCGGATGTGGTTGTTATGGTAGTTCACCACATCTGAGGATGAGCTGAGAACAATTGTTGGTATTTGAAACATTGTAGGTTTTGGTTTTAAACAGAATTGAATGTCTTGGAAATCAAGTGGCTGTTGATTTTGTATGACACACCATAATATAATTGGCCATGCTGCCATAATTGGTCCGAATCATAAGAATTCCTACCATTTCACAAGAGAATCACCACATTACCATATTGCAACTAAAATTGCAACTTCCCAGCACATTCTATTAGAAGCTGGAGCCTGGAATCCCAGACATTGAACAGAAATGTTTATAAATAGTTTTTAAAAATCTAGTTCATATTAGAGTTATCCGTAAAGTCACCCTCTGTTTCACCCCCTATCTCCTCTGCTTTCGCTCACTATCCCCTCTTTCAGTGGAATCCGCAAAATAAGGAAATTTGATTACATCTGGGTATGAAATGCATCTAATGCACAAGGTTCAAGAGTAATTCTATTATAGGCTAACTCTATTCTAAGTAAAACATCAGACCTTGCAATTTTTAGTAGTCTGGAAATGGTCCTGGATGCAGTCCCTGAGTTGTTGGCCCCAACAATTTTTTTCCCCCTCCTTGAATCCAGTCACACTTCCTTTAAATGTAGGCAAAATTGTACACACATACATGCATGCGCTTAATCTTTTGATTGTTAGAGAGCCAAGTATCATAAACATATGGTCAGTTAGAAATCTCCATACCTCCCTGTATATATATAGGTATGAACATATGGGAAGCCAGCCATGAAGAACACGCATTTCTAAATTGCCCCCAAAAACCAGAAGAAATCATTGAGTTTGCAAGAAAATGAAAACAAAGTACTTTCTCACAAAAAAGACAAACATGTGAGTTCACATGTGGCAACTGGAAGGATTTTATTATTTGGACATTTGTAGAAGTTCCCATTCTTGCAATCATTCTTCAAAGCCGTCATTTCAAAGTTACACCACATTTACATATAGGTCGAGCTCCATTTTGAAGTTGAGAATTTTTTTTCCAGTTGAAGTAATTTGCTCAACTTCAAAACACCAAAAATTGGCTGAAATACTTAATATCCTGTAATTGTTGAGGTGAAATTTATACACAAAACCAGCAAGAGCACACAAAAGAACCAATTCATTTAGAGTAAAGAAATTGGGCACCTCAGACTATCCCCAGTGGTGGTGCTCAATTTGTGGACTGGCCAAAATTTTTCAAACATCTGAGATTAGTATTTACTTTGTTCCAATCCCACCCAAAAAACTAAAACTGGGATTGCAAATAGCTGGGAGATTACTAATGAATTAAGTGGGTAACAAGATGGAAATTCTTGAGTCTTAGCAACAGCTGCTGCAAGGAATCACAGCGCAAATTCATCATGTCTGACCAGTTAGTTTATGTGAGCTCCCCCACGCAAAACCACCATTGACCCAATATACAAGAAGAAGCTGGAAGCAGGCAATAGTACCACCACCCACCACAGTTGAGACTTGAGAGAAAGATTCTGACAAAACATTTGGAGCTCATTAATAAGACCACTTTCCCAAATGGGTCCTCATAATTGGAAAAGAAACACACCATAAGGCACAACTCTCCAGTAACTCTCTGAGCACATCTTTGCCCACATCTTTTTCCAACTAAATTATTGAAGGACAACAACAACCACAGTCACTCCACTCACCACACCCTCCTGCCTTCCATTTCCCCCTCTCTTGTCCTCTCCTCAAAAGCCTGAACTTGGCTGCGCCAAAACTGTAACAGACATGTATGAATTAAAATTATTAATGGATGATCTCCTCTGACAATTTGTCTGGAAGACTGCATTAATTATCTTCAGGTTCCAAAGGTCGTGGCCAAGTACATACATGTAAATGAAGCAATTTCTAGTTATATTATCAGGGGGGAACACTTCCTTTCAGGCACAGAGAGATAGAGAGAGAGAAAGAACAAAGAACCAAAAACACTTGAGTAGTAACTTCTGTATGTAAACTGGCACAGGTTCTGGAGGTTCTTAGTTTTCAGGAGAACCTCCGGTTCCAGTTCTGGAATTCAAAACCAACAGACAGTCCCCGGACTACCGAGAACTGGCCTGAGAACTGGAACTGGAGCCAGTAGAGAACTGGAACCGGGCAAGAGTGTTGGTCTTGAACTGACTTTTGAACTGAACATATTGGCCTAGTCCCAGTGTTTTAATTTATTAATTTGGTTTCTTTTGTAGCCGAAAGTGGTTATCATCCATAGGAAGATGTATAAGAAATGGGCAATCATCCCTAGGAAGATTTAGCCAAATCTGGCTATCAACCAGAAATTAAAGTACAAATTTTTCATCATCCTTCTGTATTTTTGGCTACACAATGAAAACCATATATACGATTCTGGAAATTATTTGAAAAAAAATTTCCTCACTTCTTGTGACTGGAAACCTTCAAAATCACTTTTATTTTGAATTTGAAAATTTGATTTTAAGCGAAACTTTGGCAGTAAAAAAGATTAAAATTGTGCCTAGTCCTGATGATGTTGGGCGTTTAAGAAACAATCATATCCACCTGGTTGTGATGCCAATTGGGTATTGAAGGGAAAAAAATCAAAGCAGCAAGGTCGCGGTGTTGGGTATTTTTGAAAAAAGATCATTCCAGTCTTGGTCCAGGTATGGGCTTCTCTTTAAACCTTTCATACCAAGATAGATGGTCCTGTTATTGGGGTGTAAGACTGATTTTTGGCTTGTATGAGGCAGGTATGTATACCACCAGCGCTGGTTGGGTGTATAGGCATGCAATGCGCCTAGTATCAACACCTATATAACACTGGTTAGCAATCACCCTACCACTCTGGGTATGTGTTGACACAATACCAGCCAGCTTCTAACCTATACCAGCTTGGTAGGGACCTGAGGTAAAGCCAGCCTAGTATCAGTTTTATACAAGTCTCAATATCAGGCATATATGTACTTGCTTCATACACTAGAAGAAAAATTGTCTTTTGCAATTTATTTTCTGTAACTAAAAAATGTCGCATGCAATAATTTTTAAAGTTGTATGTGACATGTGTAGTTGCATTAGACAAGTTGCAAAAGATCGTTTTTCTACTAATGATACCAGCCAAAAATCAGTCATTGGCCCAATACCAGGACCAGAGTGGAATGAAAGTTTTTTAAAATGTCTTATAGCAGTATCAGCTTGGTATGAAAAATAAAATAAAATAAAATAAAATCAGATACCGGGACCAGGCTAGTATGTGCAAAACTGGATACCAGACCAACACTGGTATTATATAGTATATACCTGGTATAGGACAAGGCCTGGTATCCAGTTAGGAATACTTGCTGTAAGTTCTGGCTGATATCTAAGCAGTTGTAGAGGCTGAAACCGGTTGCAAATCCCTACCATAACCATGTATTTCTTAGATGGCATGATGTCTTGTGCAAAATGACTGCAGCAGTAGTAGTAGTAGCCATGAACAAACTTTCCAGTATTTCAAACATGCTGTGCAAAAGACTTCCTTTCATTTTGTTGTTTGCAGCTTTGTGCACACATAGGAACTACATACCTAGATTGGTTGCAAGAGGTTTTCTTCATGTACACATGCAACTGAAAAACATGGTGGGTAGTAGGCAATTTTTTGGTCTAGTAATTTTTTCCAACTTTTAAATTCACCAATTTCCTCCAATACTTGATCAAGGCCATGAATTTGCCAACCTAAGGTTGTCAAACACCAATCCAATAAAACCTGTATATTATCCTAATAGATCCACACTCTTGGGGTCAGTTTTTGAGATGATTCTAAATCTTTTGTTGAATATGCTTCCAACACCAAGTTTGAAATACCACTATTGACATACTAGGGGATTTATCATTCATGCCCTGCTGGTGTTTACCAAAGGTTCAATCACAAATTGTTGATGAACACTTTTTGCACTGAGCATTTTTAAAGCTCTTGTTGCTCAAACAATTGGAATATATGAATTGTTTACATTGCTTCTCATGAGTACACAATAAAGAAATTCCTTTCTGAAATTTGATGCAGTCTCTCCTTGTACTCACAATGAAAACAAAATGCCAAAGATAAGAGAGTACAACTCAATATACAAAGTTGCTTTTTTCTTTTCTTGTGCTTTCTTTTGGGTTGCTTTTGAGTTTCCATGTGTACCTCCTGAGAGTCCTGGGTACTAAAAGTCAAGCAACAACACTCTGCTTTCAAACACCAATTGTCGTGCAGTACTCTTCCCTTCAGAAACAAGAATCCTGAACTGTTTCCATCAGAAGCAAAAACACAGTCTGACAACGCATCATTGCCTCTTGCACAGTCACTAGGACACCAGTTTACTTTTATTATGTAGTACCCAAAAAACAAAATTTCAACATTCAACTCACAGAATGCAAAAAACCAGTTGACCTGATCCAGTTATATAATGTTATCTCCTGTGATTCCTTCTTGAACTTCTGCATTATGGTGCCCACTTTGAGATGTATCATTTTGAACAATTTAAGCATCACCCAATTGTCTTACACAAAGTTAGAGATCTAGTACTTCAGAGAAAACCTACTCCCGAGAGAGAGAATGCATGTTGAAATTTGTTCTTGACTAACCCTCTCAAATAATACTTATGTATGTTTTAGTTCTATATTCATAAATGGTCAATTCATGCAATTCTCAGTACTTTGAAGCTGCAAAGTTTGTTGGTACTTCCAAACTGTTAGATCATTATTTAGGGTTTGTGATGCCAGAAATCCTCTTACACATGAAAAAAGCTGAATATACAAGTAAGAGTACTGGTTCATTCAACAATTTGGTACCACCGCCTTCAAAACAATGAATTTCATGAGTTCTCATCATGCATCTTCTTGTTTTGAAAAAAAAAATTTTACCAATCACATGTGAAAAATCCTTTCATTTGGCATAAACTTTCCAAATCCATCCAAAACAAACATGCCTGTGTGTGAAGACCAACCTTGAAGGGTGGTAGAACTGCTAAATTTCTTTCTCAAGAATTTCTCATCTAAGGCACAGTTGTTGTAGAGAAACAATTTGATTGTATCTGCCAACAAATTGTCTGCAATTTGGTTGCAGGAAGGAGCTTGGAAATGAGAGAGAGAGAGAGAGAGATCACATGTTAGCAGCAGCAGCAGCAGCAAGCAAGAGCAGCAGCTGTGGATGAATGAATGATCAGCCTAAAGTCCTAAACCCAGTGTACAAAACTGCTGGCATCACAACTGACATATACTGCAAGAAGCTGGATATCTTGACAAGATGATGGGATTGCATGCAAGCAGGTGGGATGATGATCTTGGAGCTCCCCAATGATCCAGACTTACGAACATTTCTCTACTCCTGGAAATCCCAAAGGACCATTCTAGGGCTTTGAAGATCGTAGTGATGGCTATGAGCTGTTCGAATCCCAGTACTCTGAGCCACATGAGTCATGGGTCCTGCAGTACTACTACTGAAGCTGGATATCAAAGCAGCTGCAGGTCCATTGAAGCTAGAGAGAGGAGCTGCTGCTGCTGGAGGTCTAGCAGCAAAACTGGACAACAACAGTTGAGGTGCTGCAGGGGTGACAGCAGCTGGGTCAGTGTTGTTGTAAGCTGCTGCTGCTACTGGTGATAGTGGTTCTCTGAGACTGAGATATGGAGCTGCTGCTACTGCTGCTTCTTGGGAGCCTGCAGCTGATGCTTGCTGCAAGTTGAAAGAAGCAGCAGGACTCTGATTATACTGACGTCTGGCTGCACTGGAGGAGCTTACAACCTGATCCAGCTGACGATGATGATGGTGATGACGATGATGATCCTGCTGCTGCATTAGCTGCTGGTGCAAACTTGACTGTGGTCTTTTGAAATCCTCCTCCTGCTGCTGCTGCTGCAATATGGAATGTGAGAAACGTGGAGCAGGAGCAGTGACACTAGCTGCTGTTGCTGCTGCTTCAGCTGCAGCTGGGTGGTAATTGAAATTAGCTAGCCATGTTGGTTGTTGCTGCTGTTGCAGGCGCTTCATCTGCAGCAGCTGCAAGTCGGGTTGCTCTACAGTGCTGAATCTCATGCAGCTTGTAGGCGGCAACTGCTGGAGCTTCATGTTGGTGGAGCTGGGAATTGCAGCTTGTTGGTGATCTAAGTAGCTTGCACTGCAGCAGGACGTGCAGGCCGTACCATTCATGATTGTGCTGCAGGGCCAGCTGCTGCTGCATGCAGCAGCAGCAGCAGGGAGATGAGCTGCCGCATGATGATGATCCTGCTGCATAGGCAAGAAATGCAGTGCTGCAGGTCTGCTGCAGGCACTCACCAGAGAATTTGATGATGTTGAGGACGTCCTGTCACTAGCTGCTGTTGCTGCTGAGAGCTGCTGATGGAAGTTGGAAGTGGCGGGATTGCAGTAGGACGTATCTGCTGCAAGACATTGATCCGTAACTAGATTGAAGTTGTTTCTTCTGCAGCCAATTGCGGGCTCCTCACAAGCTGCTGCAGCTTGCTGCATGCGGATGACAGCTGCTGCTGATTGGAAGCTGCTGCTGCTGCTCTGGTGCTGCATAATAGTATTGTTCTTGCAGGAGCGAGAAGGAGGAGAAGAATTCATGACCTGCTGCAAGCTTTGGAATGTAGTGCCGCGATCAGAAGCAGCTGGGCTGCGGGAGCAGCTGCTGGACCTGCAGCAGGAGGAGAGCTCGACCGCCGCATCCACCTGATCACTGCAGCAGCTGTTGTTGTCTTGGCCCCCGGCCTGCATGCTGCAGTTGGACCGCGTGGTGGACGTGATCGAATGCTCCCATGAGGAATGCAGATCATCTTCCGCAGCAGCTTCATTCTGTATTAAACTGCTATGTGCCATCGCCGATACATCACAATGATCAGCTGTCTGCCGGCCGAGCTGCTGATGATCAGAGCAGCTCTGGTGATCGAGATTGAAGACGTGATCCGTGGCGGCTGCACAAGAGAGAGAGTCGTACTTAGACGGTCCAGCAGCAGCTGCTGCAGTGGAAGATGTCCTTGTATAGTCACGCACAGCTTTCCGCAGAAGGTTGTCGCTGAAGCACCTGCGGGCTTCTTCCCCAGCTACCATCTGTATGCGTGACCACCGTCCCCACCGCATGCATGCATCATCATCAAACTCGCAGCGGATTAGTTTTGAAGCGAAGGATGAGAAAAAGGATCATGACAACAGTCCGATCATCAGCTGAGCATGCGACAATATAAGATGATGCTGATGATGATCGGAGGAAAGAAGGAAGGAAGGGTTTGTGGTGGTCAGGTTTGAATGGAGAGTTGATTGTTGTATTACCGGATTGCCTAGTCCTGCAGCAGCTGAAGCTCCCCCGGTGGCCCGCGCGTCCTCCACTGCTGCAATGTCGCGCAGGAGCTCTGAGATGGGTTTGTGCGTAACAGGGTCGATGCCCATGTTACACAGCTTCTTCTTCAGCCGCGTATTCCAATGGTTCTTGATGTCGTTGTCCGTGCGCCCTGGCATCTTGGCAGCTATGAGAGACCATCTAATACAACAACAACAACAACAACAACAACATGTAGAACATGAGAGACAAATTCAAAACACCATGTCAAGTGCTAGCTGATGCTGCAACCCAATTCCCCCGCCGCATGCAGCAGCAGGTCCTGTATCGAGCAACATGAGAATCGAAGAAGAAGAAGAATCACTGCATGATATTATTATATCAGAGCTAGTAAAAGACTTATAAGCGCCCGCTAATGGATCAACAACCTGCTGCCAAGAGAGGAATGGAGCTTGACAATGAGGTCTTCTTCATCAGGAGTGAAGCTTCCATGGCGGATGTTAGGGCGCAAGTAGTTAGTCCAGCGTAAGCGACAACTCTTGCCACATCTCTGCAGACCTGCAAAACCATCACATCATGCAGCATCCAGTAATACACTTCTCCATCAGACTTAGAGCAAGCAAGTTTCCATCACAGAAGAACAACAAGAACAAGAAGAATAATAGAAAAGACCAGTACTACTACTACTTCTGCAGCAACGCAAGTGAGTAGAAACATGAAGCATTATTACCTGCTTTCCTGCCAACGCTACGCCAGTGTCCTGTACCATGTGAGCCAACGTAAGCTAGCAGCTTCTCATCTTCTTCCGCAGTCCACGCCCCTCTTCGCAGATCGTCACCAGCTGCTGCTGCTGCTGCAGCAGCAGCAGCTAACGCCACTCTAGTACTCATTCTTGCAAACTCTAGCTCCTCTCTGTCCCTCTCTCTGTCTCTTCCTCTCTCCGCAACTAATGAATGATCAGCCGGCAGCCAAAAACGAGATGGTTTTCCAAATGGATCAGTACTGGACTACTACGACGTGCAGAAATTATAATAGAAATATTCATATTAAGATCTGAAGCTGAAACTCGGTATAATAAAAACTGTGCTGCACGAGTACTCGTAACCCTTGCAACAAGACTTACAGAATCTTATAGCTAACTGCTGGTTTTAAGGAAACAAAACAAACAAAAATGAAAAAAACCAAAAGAAGAAACAGAAATGAAGAGGAGTACAGGACGAAGCAAGTTGCAGCTCATGACACTACTAGTACATGATATTCTCTAGCAGTAAACTGATCCATTGCTCCAAGACTGACGAAAATATGTAATCAAAATCATAACATGAACAATTCTTAAGAATATAGACAGACATCAAGTCTGGATTAATATATCTATCTCTGGATGGATGGATGGATACAATCTGCTGCTGCTGCAATAGCATTCATATCATTGAGTACAGGAACTAGAAGTCGAGGAGTACTAGAGGAAGAGCTGGACAAAAGAAGCTTTGCTTCCAGTAGTTGTTGTTGCTGCTGCTGCAGCAATTAGTAACATTGCACAAATAAGTTTTCTACAAACTCTCGCTGCAAAAAACAGAAAAACCCACCAAGAAAAAAGGGAAAAAGAAGCCAAAAGTAGGCTACTACTGTGCACTCTGCAATTACACTACCGAGATGATTGATGCAGAAGAAAGACAAAGAAGATGATGATGAAGAAGAAGACGAGCAGGAAGGAGAGAGAGAGAGAGAGAGAGAGAGGAGAAAACATGGTGCAGGAGTGGAGCAGCAGCGGACACACCAGAAACCAACCAGGGGAGTGGACGGATGCAAAACCAAGGAGGCATGATGGATGGATGGATGGATGGATGGATGGCGCATGAGTGGATGATGACGACTTCGTGTTCATGGACGGATTGTAAAACCCATGGGGCATGTATGATGATGGGTGGATGGATGAATGATGCATGAGTAGATGATGATGACTTCATGTTTGTGGATGGATTGCGAAACCCACTAGGCACTGAATCATTGATGGATCATGGATGGCTGGATGGATGAAGATGATGATGACTTTGTATTTGTGGACGGATGTAAAACCCACGATGCATGATGGATTGACACATTATTAGTGGAAGAATCACCCCCAGCTGCAAAAATAAAAAAACAAAACAAAACAAAATAGGAAATTTTGCAAAACTCAATTTTAGTATTTTTCTTTCCCCCAAACCTAAACCAACCTAACTCAAGTTACCAACCCAACCCAACTCCAACTCCAACATAACCTATTGGCTTACTAAATGTGTTTTTTAATCTTATGTCAAGGAATACAAATTATTGTTATGCATGAAGTAAATGAGGTCATCTGACATGCAATTATGTTTACAACTAAGTAAGTTTGAAGTGATTGGTATTTTACACCTTTACTTCATCAAATGCCCCAAATTTGTTATTAATCAAGAAAAGAAAAAATCTACGACAAATTGTTCCCATTTCATAATACACATATCATTATTTTCTTCCTTTTGCTAATCTTCTTTTTTTTTCTTTTCTATTTGGTGGATATGCATGTTTTTAGGGTACATGATAGATCCACTACGTGATGGATTGCATTTTTCTATTGTTTGTGAGTAGATATGGGGAGCTTAGGTGTTGTATTGTGTGGGGGATATTCCTTGATTCATCATTGTAGGACTTATTGAAAGTTCTTGCACATTGGTAAGCTTCCTTTACATATATAGTCCCATAGTGTGCACTGCACTCTTAAATTCGCTCCCACACACCTATCACCTGCCATTGATCAAATCCCTCCCCCTCAAACAAAGTCCCTTTTACAAGGTTGAGGGTGGGGATGCTTCCATTGTCCTCTCCTTTTGGGTGATCCTTGGAGAACATGTTCCAAATTGATGAATGAATCGCAGACTTTCAAGATGCGTGTGGATGGATTTTGTGGAGGAACCAAATTGGATGTCAATAGATTAGCCTAGCACTTAAGAGATAGAGAGAGGGAGAGAGCTTCCCTGAGTTTGTGGGGAGGGCCCAGGTTCATCTTTTTTATGAACATTGGAACTTATCAGAGGTCTAGGAAAGGAAGGTTGTTTGATTACTATTTCATGGGTTTGAACTAATGTTGGGCAATTTTCTCTTTTTGATGAGAATCATCAGTTTCGGTTCTTCTCAACACTTGAGATAATCAACCCAATTTTTTTATTTTTTAAAAATTTAACTTATGAGAATTGATGAGAGTGTCATATTAAAGTTTTAAAAAATAAGTCAGTTCTCAAATAGGATGATTCTCACAAACATGATAATAGTCGATTTTCATATCCAATTTTCGAATTTATGGTGAAGGTATGGGGCATTTGGTACGAGGGGTTCAATGATTGGTGATAGAGAATTAAAACAGCTTAAATTTGTGGATTGTTGCATCTTTGCTTTTGAAATACAAAAAAGTTTTGTAAAACCTTAGTTGATGCTCTCATCAAGTTTTAAATGACTCAAAATAGACTAAAAATGAAGAAGATATGGGACTAAAACATGAAAAAACTCTAAATTTATTTTTTCAAAATAATTGAAATAAATTATTAGCATGTGAGCTTTTTCCTTCGAAGGTTGTAGCATGTGTCCCCCCTTTTGGGCAGTTAGTTGAAAAAAGTGTGGATTGTTTTTAAAAAATATTTCAAAAAGATTACATGACCATTCTTTTGCTAATATTTTTTCTGATTTACTTTTTGATTCACATTAAGTGTGTGTGAGGTTGTGTGCGAGGCTAGGTGCAAGTCCTTAGTTGTTAGCATGCCCAATCATTCTTTTTTTTCACTTGCTTTCAAATGTTTTCTCCACCACATTGCACATTAAATTGAATCCTTCCCATCTTTTAGTCTTTGGGGGTATCACACTACATTTGTAGCTAGCCTTTGGATTTTATGTGGATTCACATTTTTCGCTACATGCATGGTGGGGAAAGGACAACTTTGCATGATGTTATGCAAAATGTTTTCATAGCCATTGTAAGAAATGCAGGATTTCATGTTTCATGAAAGCAGACCCATGTCCTTCTACTATTTGCCCTATAGTCTTCATGTTATCAAATCAACATTGTGTTATTAATCAATGGTGTATACATGTTGACAAATGCTATGATCATCGACTCCACTCGAATTGATTTGGTTTCACGAGCTATTATTTCTTATGAAGTTATTGTGATAGTTGTGACTCAAGTGAAAGATGGTCTTTATCACAATTGGTTCCCAACAAACATGTTTTTTTTTTTTTGTTGTACAAGTTTTCGAATGTTTACACCAAAGTAGGTGGATGAATTTTTTCATCAATGTGCCAACATGGCATGGGGAGCAAAGGGCATTGGAAGTCTTCCTCTTTCAATTTTGTATACATTTTATAGGCAAAAGGTGTTAGTGGTGTTAGAACATGTGCAAGCAATCTCTATTTTGAAACATGTTATTGTTGTAGGTGAAGGTTCTTCTAGGCTAGGCATCTTTTTAAAGGTCTTCTCCTTTCTTTATTTGATATGCTTCTTGTGATAAGAGGGTTCAAAAACTTGATGTTCCCTTTGTGGTTCACCCTCTTAAGTGGTTTTTTAAAATTCTTGAACATGGGTCCTTCCATTTTGTTCCTTGTATTCCCCCTTTTTTAGGTGTTTTGGTTTATTTTGAAGCTCTCTAATTTGTTTGTCCAATGACACAAAAATCATTCAATTTGATTATGGAATGAAAGAAATATTAAATATGTTTGATGATAGATATGTGTTTGCTAATGGGTGGTTTTATCTATTGCCTTGACAACCAGATTCTAAATCTCTCATAGATTCAACTCAATGCTCAAAAAAATAATTTAAACACAATAATTAGAATAATTGATTCTCAATAACATTGTCTCACTTGGGTGACAAGTGTTAGTCATAAAATGTGACACTAGGATCTCAAAACCGAGGATCCTAGTGAGAACCACCCAATACTGGCTCCAACTTTCCTCCGCATCTTGCTTTGCAGTTTTCATTGGGATCCACTAACTTATCCACATATCATTCAAACAAAATGGGTGCTTCTTTGATTAATGTAAAATTTGATCTTTATTGAGAATAGCTAGTTGTCCGATAATCACTCAAATTATTGAAATTTTAAAAAATCCAATGCTAAACAGCTATCAAATTTTGGTTCAGGGACTGGTCCAGTTACCCATGACAACTAAAAATCATAAATGTTAACAAATATGCACAACCAACAACATAACTCAAAATCATTAGGCTGTGACTTACCCATCTCAATGTAGAATCATCACCCACAATCAAACCCAAATTCTCCATTGTAAACATGGCAATTTAGTGCAATTTTGTCGCTGACGTAATATTGATCACTTTGACAACGTGTGTTTGTCAAATAATTAATTAATGTTGAGGATTTCATTTGAACAAATGATATATACATTATCTCAAGAAATTCTTTCAACATTTCTGAAAATAATATAAGTTGTGTCAAACTGACCCAGGTGCTGCATGAGAGAGAGAGAGAGAGAGAGAGTCCTTCTCTCAATGTGGAAAGAAGCTGCAAACAAACAGAAAAGACTATGAACCAGATCTCGATCTCATCATCATATTTGTCGTTTCCTGTACAACATGAACTGAAATCTACATACATAAATGTATATGTTGTGTGCTTAAAGAAATATGAACAGCTTCAGAGGAATGAATTGGATATTGAGCACCGAGTGAGCTAAAATGCGCAAAACGATGATGCTTTGTGCAAGGGGGGCACACAATACAAAGGAGGAGTCAGACTGATGATGTAAGTGAGCCTAATCATGAACAATTTGTGTGAAAAACAAATTACAAAAAACTGTCTGTAACAATCCATTAAACAAGACCACATCCCAATAATCTGACACAATTTTTTTTTTAAATTTATTTTCTCTTGTTAATGACCCCCTTTCATTATTAGTAAATGAGCACATTCTTTCTATCATAATAACAAAACAAAACAATTAGATTCCATGAACCAACTCACTCTCTCTCTCTCTCTCTCTCTCTCTCTCTTTCCTCTCTTTCTCTCATAGAAGCTAGTAGTAGTACCCAAATAAGGCAGGAGCCTGCTAGCCTGACCACAAACCCTGGCTGGGTTTAAGTGTAACAGACATGCATTTTAAAGTTTAAGTTTGGGGTGACCTCTTCTGACAAATCCTATTGGAAGACTACAATAACTTATCATCACCAAGTCAGTTTCCAAAGTTCAATGTAAATTTTTTTTAAACAATATGGTTACTAGCTACTTAGCTATATGTTGCAGTCCAGCTCCTCTTTTAATGTTAGGGGGTTGGAGTGAGTACCTTAGGAGGATTTTTTTTTAATTTTTTTAAAAAGGTAACTTACCTTTACACAAATTTCAAAACATTATTCCTTTCATGTCATTTTTGAAATAAAAATTAAAAAATTGTAAGAATTTTTCTTAAAAACGAGGCCTCAATCCTCTGCCCACTTTTGCACATGTTGAAGAGAAACTCCCTAGAGTTGGATGTCTATGTGACTTGGAGTGAGTCTCTAGCTTTATGAGTAGGATCTGAATGAAATCATCCATTAACCCAAATAAAGTTGACTAGAATTTTTGGGGGCTAAACATCCGAATGCCTTTCTTTTAAATAAATATAAACTTTTACATCTTTCATAGTTTCTCCTCATACAACCCCACAAAGGGGAAAACCATGTTTAAGTATTGTATTAGGTTACCTGACTGAGATTATTATCTAAAATGTGATTTTTAAAAAAAAGAGATAGTACCATATTTTATTTATTGCAAATTTTTGTTCTTTCATGGAGCTTTGGGTCATGTTGGATAAGCAATGGAGTCAATAACAACGGGGTAGAACGTCATAATGGTAATGAACATGGCAAGGCAACATGTGATAATTTTGCAAAATTCATTTCTTTCCGAGAGTGCATTGTCACTTGAGTTATCAAGGCAATCAACCCATGTTGTTTGTTCATTAATGGGTTGATTGTTGTAAGACCTTAGTAAAGCTCCTTTTGACAAAGGATAAAGTTGTGAGAATGGGCCTTTGCTCATATGAAAGGATACCCTAAACTTTTATTTTAAAAGTAAATGTTCTTCACAATCCATTTATTTGGGTGCCTCTAGTTGATCATCATGTCACGTGGAGTTTTACAAATTAACATGGAGTGTGAAAATTAACCTGAAATGAACCTCAACATTGTGGAAAGACTCTAGGGTTTGGTGGAATGTGAATGTGAAAACAAACACATGCCAAGTTAGGACCCCTTTTACAATTGAGCCTGAAAGCCCATGACTTCCCATTTTTTTTTTGGTGAAAGTGGGTGCAAAGTTTGTTAACCCATGATCCCAAAAAATTGTGATTGGTCAAAAAAAATTACATTATTTTTTTCTTAATTAAAGAAATAAAAGGTGGGTGCAAGGTTCATTAATCCATGGGCCAAACAAACCATGTTTGGTTGGATTTGTTTTACATTTTTTCTTGGTTCTATGATCCATGGTGAACCTACTTACGAAAAATGGAGAAAGAATAAATGAAAGGAAAGTGAAGCATGCTTTGGGCCTTCCCATTGGGTGCATGAAATTTCTCTTGCCAAAACAATTTGGAATTAGGGTTAAGTTAGGTTCCAAGAACCGATGTTGTGAACCAATCCCCAGTTCTAAGGATTCAAAAAAGGTGAAACTGGACCAGGGTTCAATTCCTAAGTAATGTAAGAATCGAAATCTGATTTTATTTTTTAATGGTTCTGGCTTTATTCTATGGTGTAGGGTTTGGGGGCTGTAATGGGGGCAAATTTGAGACTGATTTTGGGTGTGATAGCTTTGAGGAGAGTAATGAGAAAAAATTTGAGTGTAATTTGTATCAATTTGACCATGTCAAGGTTTGGTATAATCTATTTTTTTAAAATATATATGTGGCACTTTTTTTTATTTTTGGGGATGTTTTTGATTTTGGAACCTAATCGAAAAATTACCCAAAACCTACCTCAACCTACCCTAGAACTGAAAATTGGCTTAAATTTTAAATTTTTAAAAAAATGTAACCCAAACCAGCCCCATAAACATTTTTGGAATTGGAACTGAATCTGAACTCCTAACCAACAATTCATAACAAATTACATCATGTATCAAATGTATATATGTGTATAACACCAAACCCGTGAGGGTGAGGAAGAGGAAACGCTCATGGATGACAAGGCAGGGTTACCTAGGCATCAGTGTGAAGCAGTTCTTTGAATTTTTTAAATGAATCGTGAGTTTCCCATTCTTTAAATATTTCAGAATCAGAGAATCATGAGTTCTGGTTCTTTGGAAAAAAAAAAAAGTTCAAAACAAATTCAGAATAAAATTACCGTGACTTTTTAACTTTCTCGAGAACCCACAGTTATTATACTAAGATCGGCTGGTTTTTTGGGTTCTTGGTTGCTGACTTGGGAAGCAAAGGATCTTGTAAGGAGCCAGCCAAATGGGTGAGAGAGCCAAGGGGGGTGAGAGTGCAACAATGAACAGAAGTCACCACACAACAACGACAACAACAACAACTTGGTTGCCAGAGAACTTGGTTCTTGCCAGACAGAGATTACGTCATTCTGAGTTGAGACTAAATTTTTGTTGTTTCTTACTTTGATCAACAATTTGGGGATAACAGATTTTACTGGTTTTGTGCATTTATGGAAAATTTTGGTTCTTATTTGCTTCTAGAATCCTTGAGTTTAACTAGTGAAGATCCTGGTGCTACTAAAAAGTGTACCACCCCAAATTATGAAGAATGTGTGCCTTTGTTCATGAGTAAATGAATCTCCACATAGGACTGCAAAACTGTGTATCACAATTTTTATACAAATATGTAAGTTTTTAACAACCTCCCTTTTCAAAATGTATGTGTGAAGTTTGAATTCTACCACATTATTATTAAAACAGACAAAAGAAAAACAAGTGTGAATTACAGTACAAAGGGCTTGTTTTGGTTGGGCCGGGGGAATTCTTTTTGCAAAAGTCACCATATTTTGAAGGAAAACAAAAACACAGAGTCACATGTCTCCTCATATTGTTCAGACAATGATTTCCTATTGTTCACCAGAACTAGACAGGATTCTTTTAAAAAATCTACTTTGCTGTCTGACCTCTAGTCTAACTTGGCTTATTCATCTTGCGGATAATCTTTGCGTTCCCCCTTCCACCTACTTGCCAAAACTGAAGAAAAGAAACCCATGAAACCCCTGGCTCCCAAAACCATTTCAAGCAGAGACCGACCTCCTCACATCAGAGTGCGGTGGCACCCATGAGCAAGTCTATGGATGATGGATGGTGTGTGGACAGGAAACACTTTTTCATCATATTCATGTATGATAAAAACTAACTGTAACTAAGCATGGTGGTTAGCTAGCTGTGCATCCAAATGCATCTACCTATCTAGTGTAGCCACTGAGAGCCTCAAGATACTTACATAGTAACCATTTATACACATCATCATGTGTTTTCCTATAGTATTTACCCACTTCTGTCCAAGGTAGTTACCATGATAGTGTGATGGAAAGTAAGAGCCTTCACAAGATAGGTTACTAAGGTGGAACCAGTTCAACTGGGTTGTGATTCATGAACCACAACTTATTCCTAACCCAGCTGTTTCCAATGGATGGTGCACTGGTAGGGTGCTGGGTCGGATAATCTGCAGATGCCAAGGCTGAAAATTTTGCAGAGGCACTCATCACAAATTAGCACTACTCCATCCAGAATCAAATCCAAAACAAATGCCGTTCAACAGTGACCCAACAACAAATTTATCCAGGGATTCATTTATTTAGACACAAATGAACCTCCTAGTAGCAACAGCCTCATCATAAGGGACCACTTCACTTCTCAGGGGAATGTAGTTGAAAAAGGATCACGGGGTGAAAAAGAAAAATAAACGGCAATTCTGTGGAAAGGAAAGAACTAGTAGAGTTATTCTAGTGTATGTAGAGGCCGTCTTTACCCTCAATAATTTTTGTCTATGCAGAGAAAGGCACCTTCCAGGAGGGTAAGGTACATTACTTCTGCTCAAATGAATCACAGCCACTTAAGAAAGAAAAGTTCTACCAATTCTTCATGCCTGATAAGGACCTCACACGTGGCTGCTCTGGGAATTTGTGTCATGAGCTCAAGTCCCACCTTACAAGGGGCCCTAGTTCCCAGAACAGCTCTGTTCTCAGTCCTTACCCTACACATGCTTGAGTCGAGGTATTAGGTTATAAGCCCTTGAAAAAAAACTTAGTGATCAGCCCATTAGCATAGTAATAGATGGTACCATCAATGTATACTATGAACAAAAGGTGTTTCTGTATGCCAAATGATTTCACTGAATTTTGAATGACTTCATTGGTCGTAACGAATGTATCAACCCATAGCTATGGAGATCAGCAAGGTGTAGCAGCTATGAATACTTAGTAGCTGGTCAGTATTGGTAGTATTGTTGGGTGTTGGTTTGGTATCAACTTTTGAACGCAGTAGCTGGTCCTGGTATGCAAGTCACTAAATATCCTTCAGTTGTTTTATGTGGTAGACGGTTGTTATTGTGTTTTAGATGATCGATTGATTGTTGTTTTGCAAAAAATGAAAATCAATCAATTATTTTCTTTTACTCATCAAAAATTGAAAAGTAAGCTAGTGGTGAGTACTTCTAGCAATCCTTAACGTCAAAGTCCTTGATTCAAATCCTACCATGCATGCATGATGAGTAGTAGAAGAACATTTAAACACCATTAAATGTTTTTGCTAGACATATGTTAATTTTTGAAGGAGTGGGGAGGGGCAAATTGTGCAAAACAACTTAGAGAACCACATTGCTCCAGAAACAGGCCCACTCTGTATGCCAAACAGAGCTCAATTAGGAGAGGGGGTGTTTAGTGTCTCCTAGCTGCAGTAGCAATATTGGGTCCAAGATGATGCTATCAGGGTAGGTTGGTATTGCCTCAGGTCATACCAGTTTGGTACGGGTCCTTGTTACAAGTATTGATCCCATTGTTGATATTGGGTGGAGACATATACAGAAGACCAACACTAGTATTGCCTCATGTTTTGAGCACTTGGTGACCCCAAAAAACTAGTGTAACTTATCCATACGAAGGAGTTTTTTTTGTGAAAAAGAAGCAACCAAAGTTGCCAGATTTCTCAGGGAAAGTTGTGTTTTTTGGGGGCCCCCCTGAGATTGCCAATTTTTACATACACACAATAAAAAGGTTCCAGTAGCAGGTCGCCAAAATATAGCAGGATTCTCAAATTTCTGTACTTTCCTCTGATCTGAGCTGTAGCCCAATTTGGCTAATTCCTCTTTTATGGTTAATGATGGCCCACTGGAGATAGATAGATCACAAAATTGAAAAAGCAACCGAAATTTAGCCCTGGTTCTCCTTCTTCTTCTTCTGAGGCGGCAGCAACAAACAGGGAGGGATTGCAGTGCAGAGAGTGTCTACAAGCATGGCAGGCACCCTGGACAAATCATTGGGTCATACACAAAACTTCTGAAACTCATCAGGTTGACTTACATCTCAGGACAAGCCCATTCATGATCACTTTCCGGCCAAGGTGTTGTTGGCAGGCGAGAGTTAAATGCGGCCTGCACCTTCTAGCACTTCAAATATGACCAGTGAGTAAATGTATGATTGCAGATCCTCCCTTGCAGCAGCAGCAGCTGCTAGATGTGACTACTATCATCTGACACGTCCACATAATGCTCCATCTCTCTCTCTCTCTCTCTCTCTCTCTCTTGCCCCTTTTTCCTTCCCAATGTCAATAAGATGAGTTATATATACCCTCTACCAGATCAACTCCACCAGTGCACTGTACAGCAATTTTTGGGATGAAGAAGAGCTGGAAACATGCTGGTTGTGCTCAGCAAAATGGTTTTGTCCCAACATTTTTGTACAGGATGATGCTGAGGCCCGTAAAAGGCGGAGCAAAGCTTAAACCTGCTGTTGATTGGTGTGAGTTTCTGTTTTGAGCGAAAACAGAACATACTTTACAATTGATGTCTAGAAATGGTATGACACAACCAAGAGCTTTCTTCCAAAATGCCATCACTGCAGGCTTCTTTATGGAGTTTTGGATCTATTCATTTGTCCCTATTTTGGGACCTATTTTAAGTCTCTTTTTGCAAAGTCTTTTGGCTGTATTTGGTTGTTGGTATTCCATCTTGAGAAGGTCAACCCTGAGCTGTTGTAAACTTTTTGCATGATTCTGCCCATGCACTTAACTTCCAATTTGGATTGAAGTTTTTTTTTGGTTTTGTGTTTGCTCCATCGCAAAGAGACTACACCACAAAATAATTTCACTAGAACTTGACCCGATGTGTGAGTGATATTTGAAGTACTGTGTGTGTGTGTGTGTGTGTGTGTGTGTGTGCATATGACAAAGTTGGGCATGTTCCATAGACATGCATGACGTCTAGTGTCATGGGAACTATTTTTTCAAAAGGGTGGTGGGCATCTTCTGTTTGACTGCTTGCAGATTTCAACAATCTAGCACTTGAAGTTTCATAGTGCAGTTTTTCAGTTTGTGACGGAAACTGACTCACAACTGTAGGGCTTTCCAGGGTTTTGTACAAATGCTAGGATGAAAGTTTCAGCACACAAGGGAAACAAAATTATATGAGAAGGTTAGATCGAGTTCATTCATTGATGAGAAACATAGCCTCCAACCCTGAAATTGTGGTAGCAAAAAAATTAGATACACAGTTTAGGAATGGTCAATTTGTGAGAAATAAGGGGGGACCCATTCCCTGCCTCTTGTAAGCATAAATTAACACGTGGTTGGTTGGTTGGTTGGTTGGTTGGAAAATGATGCTATGGTTTGTTTCCACGATAAAATTGGTTGGAATCTGAAATCGATCATCAACATTGGTGTTTTCCACAATGGATAGAAAGTACAAATTTTCAGTGTTGGGTGATTAATTCATTTTTTAAGGACCTCTGGTTCCTGATTTTTCCTGCTGCAATTTTAAAAAACCTCCCCTCATAGAACTAGCAATGAACTGACAGTTTATAAGAGTTTATTTCACTAGTTCTTAGAATTTTTTTTTGGAGAGTTATGGTTATGAATTAGCAGCATTGGTTCTTAGATATTTGAGAACCATGGTTATCTAATCAGAACCCGTTTTTCCAATTTTTGAACTGTGATTTCATATATTGAAAACACCTCCCTGAGAGCCACAAGTTCTTTGGTGCCATTTCTAATAACCGCCCAATACTCAAATTTTTCAAAAGAGGAGACTTGTGCATCTGAAGGGAATGCCCATCTAAACTGCAGTGAGTGGAAATTCCGATTTGTAACATTTAAGTGTTAATCTAAAATTGCAAAGTGAGGTCCATCCTTTATATCACACACAAATTGCAGTTGTTTGATTAGTGAAAGGTAAGCTAGACAATGCATTAAGGGACCACAAGATTAGGGTCAAATCTCCACCCAAATTTGTGAACAAACCAATGAATTCCTCTCCCATAGTTTACCCATATTCAATATCATGGTTATTGTACCAAACTTGAGCACATTGTGAAATAGAAGAAAACTGTGGCATGTCAGAAAGTACCTAATGGAAACTCCAAATTATGGTTTATTTACTCCACAAAATGGCAACTTCCATGGGGCTGGCAAGGTATTAGACTTATAAGGGCAACCATTAACTTAGGTGTTAATACTCTTGCTAATGGGTACGAAGTATTAACTACCCTACTAGTAGTAGTACCTTGGCATCTTCAACCCTAATCATCAAGTTATTTTCAAAAATGTTGAAATCTTCAAGTTTTGATTTTTTTTCAAAGAACAAAAATCTTGTGAAAGAAAAAATATTGAATCTTCAGGCATACCTACTTTTAAGTTGGTGGAAATGAAAATTTTCAAAATAAATAAATTATTCAACAGCCATGTGTCCAAGTTGCCAAGGTACTACTACCACTACTACACTATTTAACTTTGGTATTATTAACTTTGGTGAGAGTAGGTATTATTGGGGAAAAAAGAGCAGCAATTAGTTCCCAATCATAAGGCTTCTAAAACAATTCTATGGGCTGTTGTGCTCAAAGTTCCTAGTTCCAAAAAGCTTTTAATCACACATTGAGGGCACTGTACTTTAAAGAATTCCTAGAACTTGGTGAAAAATTGATAGCTATGCAAACTAATGGATGAAGCCTATTACACTACTTTTTTTCATTTTGATCATTCATCTTGAAAGTGGGTGCCAAAACTCGACACTAATAAGCCTATTTTGTTAATTAAAAATTCGTGCTTTTTCTTTTGGTTTTCTATCTTTTAAAATGTTAAGTGTTTAGGATTGATAACCTACCTGAATTACAACCAGGTTATCCAGGTAAGATAATAATAATTGAAATGATAACCTGATTGATAACCAAGTCAAAACTTAATAACCGTCCAACACTGGTGTGGTGTACGTGCCGTTGCTCACTAGCCCAAAATCAGCCTTGGACCCTATTACCAGCAAGCACCAGGCTTCTAAAACAATTTGATACCAATACTCACTGGTATGTTCAAAAGTTGATACCCACATAACACCCGTTCAAATCAATGTTGGGCAAGTATAGAGTTTGTTGATTGGTATAGAACACGGATTATGCAACTCAGCACCCACTAGTACAGCCATCCATTGGAAATGTGTAATGACTCAGGTATGGATGAACCGTAACCGAGTTATCAAGGTTCCAATTTTTGGTGACCTAAACCCTTGTACTCACACCTCACACTACTTAGGTCACTATCTTTGTAAGTGGGTATATATATATGTATCAAAAGTAAGTAGGTTGGTAATGTACTTGTGGTTGGGATGGAGGTCGGTAAGTATGTAAGGCACTTACTCGGTGCAGGCTACTAGAGGTAGGTAGATACAGGTGGATGGTTGGTAAACAATGTAACTACCCACCATGGTTAGTTATGGGACAGTATCTACAATGAAAGAAGTGTTTTCTGTCCACATACCATACATCCTGCATGGTGCAACTAGTGGGTGCTAGTATAGAAAGTGGTATAGCTCAATGATATTAAGGAACATACTAAAGTGCAAGTGCCCATCACTGTATAAATCATCCAACTCAGATTCTCATTTTACACTTGGCCATTTGTGAAAGAAAAAGAAGTAGGTAGGTGGCTACATCAACATAATATACATGTTTAAACATGACGATTTTGGTTCCATAGTCAAGAAGATCCAAAAGTTGTATTTAGAAGGATGTTTTACAAAATGGCAATATGAGTGGGATTGTGTAACATGTGGGAGATGGAGTTTGGGAAGCAAGGTTTGGACTTCTTCGCTATATCATGCGTGTTTTGACCCCCAAAAAAAAAACATTGCATTACTATAGTACCTTGGTAGCTTTGACACTAATTATATTATTTTGAGAAACAATGAAACTTTCACACAAATGTTTTTGCAAAGAACATGAATATGAAAATTTTGAATCCGAACATGAATATTCTCTTCATGAAAATATTAATATTCATTAATTATTCGACTAACATGGTGTTGAAGTTGCCAAGGTACTTTGGTAGTTATGTAACCAAAAACGGAGCAGCGAAAAAAAACCAATCTAAATTTTTTGCTATTTTCTTAACTTCACCTAGCATCATTGCCCCTCCACATCTGCCTTGGCCCTAGATATATTGCGAATCTTCAATTTTCATTATGTGCATCCTCCAAAACCAGCTGCATTAGCAGCTCATACTTATCCAGCAAAACACAAATCAAAAGCAACCAAACACCGAATCAATGATAAGCGTTCATTGCACATAACCTACAAAAGAACAAAACAAAGCAAAAACAAAACACAAAGTTTACATAGCCTTTTCCATATTCAACATCAATTGTCGAACTCTTGTTGCCTTCTGAGTTCCAGCGGTTGATGGTACTATTCCATCCAATTAGGGTTTCTCAAACCATTATTTTGTGCCACAATTGCATTGTGAAAAACCCTCCATTCAAGTGATAGATGTGTTAGGAATAAAGTTTTTGTGTGGAATCGTTAAGTCGAGTAAAACATGTCAACTCAAAGATTGTGAAAGAGTTCACAATCATTTAGAATCAAGACTTTTCAAAAAATTCAAAAGAATGGAAATGGTAGTCACTTGGAAGGAAACAAGTGTGAAAGATGGCATTATACAAAAATCTATTGTATGAACATGAAATTATGGTTTTCTTTGGCACTTTTTTTGTTTTTTGGTCGTATTACATGCATGTTGGTGCCTCGGGAATTGCTATTGAAACCTTGAATCTTTCAAGGCAGCCACCACTGGTTGTTACTCCTGAGATGCTTGGAATCAGATTTGGTGTGCCATTTCCTTCAGTAACTGTCTGTATCTTGCACATTGAGACTCAATTGTTTCTTGTGCCAAGGACCTAAATCCCACAAATGCGCTTCTCTTGTGACAATTTTTTTCAGAGAATGTACTTGGAAACTTTGGTACCTAATCTTCATCAGTGGTTTGGAAGTGAAGCAGAACTGGTTATCAGCTAGGTTTGTAATGCTCACTTGGCCACTAGAAATCCTGCCCTTCATGGTAACCACCTCTCCAACCTATCTGAAAGTTGAATTCGCCTGAGAATCCAAATTTTCCAACTAAGTTCTTTCAAATCCGCAATCTCTTTGTGCTTCAACATGGCGTATGCATTTCAACATTACATATATTCTACATGTGGAGGCCTGTCTATGCCAAAATGCTAGAATCTAACAGTACAACATTTGCATCCATAGAACTTGCATATGTGCTTGCAACTTGCAGATCATTTGCATGCACATGCTTGCAACAATTGTTTTTTGCCCACACCTTTTGTTTTTTTCTACTCACACTAACACGTAACCAGCTTCGTATGTATTTTCGTAAATTATCGCAATGTCAGACCATCAAAATTGGACATTTGAAATATTAACATACTGCACTTCTGCAGCTCAATTTTTCCACCTGCTTTGGTACATTGATCGTCAATTCTATGCAATTTGCATGTGTTTGGGTCATCAAATGCTTGCTCTAAGATTAACAAGGACAGCCAAACTCTTTATTGTTGCCTGTTGTATGAGTAGCTTGATGCCAATTTAATGATTTGATCATGGGGATGTTTGCTGCATTAAGGATGGGCTGGTTGGCTTACCTGTGATATTCCTCTCTTGTTGCTCATATTATCTTTTGTCTATGATCCTCTGGTAACCTAACTTCAACATCCTGATTGTCATGAGCCAACAACCCAGCACCCCCAATCCCAAGCAAGTTTGAATCAAGGCTGCTAGTCTTCTTCTGTTTGGGACTTGCAAAAGAATTCCTCCCCAGAATCAATTGGTTCAAAGCTCTGGGTATGATAGATGCGGGGTTGTTTCCAGACTTGATCATCAATCTTTAGCTTGATGCCAATTTAATGATTTGATCATGGGGATGTTGGCTTCCCTGTGATATTCCTCGCTTGTTGTTGCTCATATCTTTTGTCTATGATCCTCTGGTGACCTAACTTCAACAACATCCTTATTGTCATGAGCCAACAATCCAGGACCCCCAATCCCAAGCGAGAGTTTGAATCATGTACCCAACATCTCAAAGGCTGCTGACATTGAAATCCTTTTACTGAGTGAGGAGAGCTATCATGACCACCTTTTGTTCATTGTCATTCAAATCTTTGTACCACTGTGTTGTGAACTCTCTTTTTTGGACATGACCTCAATGCAGCACACCTGCACCATGGCTAAATTGACTTGTGAATTATAATTGACTTATGATTATTGTGTGGATCGCAAATGCATACACTGGGATCTGCAGGCTGTAGCTGGGCCTCAAAGGACACTTTATCCCTAATTGATTGCAGCACCAAATGAGAGTGGACTGTGAAGCAGCATCTTTCTTTTTTTCAAAAATTTGTAAGTTGCTGGATTGGCTCTGCTCAGCTAGGTAGAATCTATAATATGTCTATTTGTCAAATTTCAGAGTTGAACAATTTGGCTAATAAGATTTCACATGGTCATGTGATTGGCTATCATGGTTAATATGAGGGCAAACTTTTGATCAAGTCTGGAAACAACCCCACATCTCCAATACCCACAGCTTTGTACCAATTGATTCTGGGGAGGAATTCTTTTGCAAGTCCCAAACAGAAGAAATCTACTAGCAGCCTCGATTCCATTCATGGGAGTATTTGCACCAAGATAACTATTCCTCTACAATACAATTAGGATTGTGAGGAACCTGAACAATCTGATATTGTAGGATGGGCACATTTGTCGAATCTGTGCATCTGTGCAATTGAAAAACAGATTCAACAAATATCCATCTTACAACATCAGATTGTTCCGGTTCCTCAAGGTCCTCCTAAGTGTGCAAATCGCTTACTCTACAGTTATGCCCTAAACCCTAAACCCATAAGCAACCTATGAACGGCCAGAGTGAACCAGCACCCACCAGCATACCATCCAAGATGGAGGATATGTGGACAGCAAATGCTTTTTCATTGTATTCCTGTCACACACTTAACCATGGTCTAACTATCCACACACATCTACCTACCTACCCACCTACCTACCTACCTACCTACCTCCTAGTCACCAGTTGCCCCACCCACTTACCTATGTACATGGGGATCACTTACATTCCCTACCTACTAACCTACAATAAGTGGATCCTACGTACCTACACCTATAATAAGCATCCATCCACTTACATAGGCGGTTCGTTGTTAGTAGTGTGAGGGAAGTAGGAGGGTTTACAGGATAGGTAACCAACTCAGTTGTGGATGAACTACAACTGAATTGTAACAGGTTTCTAACGGATGAGGATGCACTCATGGGTCACATAATAGAGTGAACCAGCACCCACCAGTACTACATCATCCACTGGGATGTGGGTTATGACTCAGTCGTGGATGAACCTAAACAGAGATTTACTATCTGGTTTCACCTTGGTAACCCAGTCTGTAAGAAGTAGGTCCATATATAGGTAGATAGGTAGGTAGGTAAGAAAATAGGTGATTACTAAGTATGTAGATGGTTTATAGTATATACATAGGTTAAGGGTGTTTTTTTTTCTTTTAAAAATTTAATAAAAAAATTTATTTTAAATTATTTATTTATTTATTTATTTACTATAAATTTAATTTAATAATTTTTTAATAACTGCAACAGGGTTGTTAGTAGATAGGTAATAAAAAAAAAAAGTAACTGAGCTGACCACAACAGAAAACTGAGCTAGAGAACTGGAATTGAACAGAAAACTGTTTACGGATCGCTTCCATCCATCATTGGTGCACTGGTGGGGGGTGCTGGTTCACTCTGGCCACTAAGGTGGCATGTTCGCAACTCTGTTGTGGTTCATCCACAACTGAGCCATATTGGGTTTCCAATGGATGGATGGTGTACGTCACATAATCCGTTGGCGTGCCAAGTAGCACCTAGCAACCTACAAAATGACAAATTAAATTTGAAGGGAGGAAACATGATTGTGATGAGAGAGAATTGTGATGATGCTGACAGGGAAAAAAAATCAAAATCAAAACATACCGATACCCATCAGAAAATTGACATGTGGCATATACGGGATTGATCTACTCATCATCAAACAAAACCCTAAACCCTACCAAGCCAGACCGATGTGTGTACAGTATGATCGCCATGTAAACCGTGGACTGCTTACATTGGAGTTGCTACTAAGCACATGGTGGATAACCCACATGGTGGAGCAACTCCAATGTTCAAAGTTCATGCTGCTTACAACCAAGGACTTTCATAAGCAGAGGAAATTGTTTGATTATTTTTTTAATGAATTTCTTCATGGATATTAAGTGGACGGATTAATCATCATTGCCACACACAAAAATAAATAAATAAATAAATTTTAATTTAATTTAAAATAATTTAAATCAAAATCACCATCATATCAAGCCAAAAATTTCAAGATTACCACTTTATTGCTGAACTTGACTTTGAAAAATAAAATAATTATTCAGCACCACATATGATAATACAAGATGTCAAACTACTAAGGCAAAAATACCAATGTGGGAGGGTATACTTGGGTAGAAAACCCTAGTATATAGATTGCTATTGGTCCTAAGGGACGGATTAGATTGGAATGACCTCAAGCAATACCAACATCATACCCGTACTTGTCTGGAAGGGGACATGAATGAGGTAATAAAAGTCTTGTACCAATACCTATTTTGTTAGGAACCTGAGGTGTTACTAGTTTCTTACCAAGGTTCTACTAATATCAATATCAAGTATAATGCATGCTTTATACCAGCCAAGAATCAGCCTTGAACAAATACCAAGACTAAGAAGGGTGGTATGAAAGTTTAAAAGAAGATCCTATACTAGTATGAAGAGCTAGTATGAAAATTTGAAAATATATTCAATACTAATAAATAACAATCGGTTAAATGAAGATCCTATACTAGTATGAAGAGCTAGTATGAAAATTTGAAAATATATTCAATACTAATAAATAACAATCGGTTAAATGAAGATCCTATACTAGTATGAAGAGCTAATATGAAAATTTGAAAATATATCCAATACTAATTAATACCAGTCGGTAAATTATCAACGGTCAATACTTGCCCAACATTGATTAAAAAAATATCACCCATTATTTTTCTGTATGGAAATGGTTAAAAGCACAAAGTTTACCTCACGCATGTGTCATGAGCCTACATGGCCTTTTACCTCTTTACACAAATGTCAAACTATGATATGTATCATGCAATCTTTGTGTTGAAATCGTGAAAAACAAGTTTATGTCGTCACATGTGTGTCATGAGTCGTGACCAACTTCCCAGGGAAATATCATATTCTATTGTAATGAGACTCAACTTTTCTTTATATGATATACAATTTGGGCTTTTGGATCCACCTTTGGGTGTAGATGAATATTTGTCGTTGATTATTACCTAGTCAAAGGGCACGTGCAATTCTTTTTTTTGTGTTCTTTAGGTTGAACTTTAGTTTCCAATGTTTTTTCTTTGTTCTTCTTTTCTTTTCAAGTTTTTGATATAGCCAAAATGACAATCAACCACAAGAAAGATTTATCCAGATTTCGCCATAAACAAGATATGAAAAAAAAAGAAATACCTAACATAAACATCCCTCACCTTTGGGAACCTACTATACAAGACTGGCATGATTTTATTTTTTTTTTATTTTTTTTTTAAATCTGGAAATTTTGAGCCATTCAAACAAAGACTTATTGGTTGAAGTCTATTTTTATTTTATTTTAAAGTACAAAAACGATGAGAATTTGCCCTCAAAAAAATCACTGCTCAGTACACATGGAGAGAAAATGGATGATGGAAATATGGTCTCAAGGAAATGATAATCACCATGGGGAACGTGTGTAGAAATTATGTGACAATAATTTTTCAGGGTAGGTCCTAGGTGCTTCCGCTCCCCAAACTCAACACATTCCCCATAGGTCGCATAACATAAGGACCATAAAGCCCTTCACGGGTTTTTCAAGACTATCGGGGAGTGGGCTTTATAAAGTGTAATTTGTAATACCATAACCTAGGGTCAGTTTCCACATTGACAAAACAAATAATTTTTATTTTTTTTCCAAAAAATGAATTCATTTTTAAATTTTGAAATTAATTTTTGTTTCCCATCATATACTATAATATTGTGATATGAGTCGTGAAATTATTCAGAGTATATGTAGCCTATGATAATTATGATGATTTTCAACATGTCAACATGGGGCTTAGGTCATTCTTGAAATACATGGTCCCCCGAGGCCAAGGTCCCCTTAATTCAGGATCACCCCGTCCTCGGGCATTACCCTACACATGTTGCATACAACTGATGAATTTCAAACACTGGATTTGGACCGAACTACCTACCTACCTACCTACCTACCTTGTAGTTTAACCAAATGAAATTCATTTCTTCAGTCTAACAACTTTCATCCATTTGTGTGTGGTAGGTAATGTTTCAGCTAGGGTGAACCAGCAAGTACACCAGTACCTTCTTCGCCTTCTTCAGTGACTCGCTTCAGTCCGCAGGCAACAGTACATTTGGCCTGCATAGTGTACTTGGGATGAAGAACATTGGATGAAGAATAGTATACCCTTTATATAGCCTGAAACTGGATTTGGACCCATACTGGACAAGTTTAAATTCACTGTAAAAAGGCCCAATTGGACGAAAATGCACTCTCAATTTGATTGGCTCAGGTGGTGAGATTTACATAATCTCTCACCCTTTTGAGTGGTTAGGTATGAGTGAGGAATGGGGAAACAATTGACACTCTAATAAACACCAATTGGGGATGTGGGTGGAGATGCTCTTAAGGTTGTGCATTCACACTTAATGTGAAGTGAGTGTTAAGTGAAAATCTAGATGGCATCTAAGGTGGCACCCAATGTTAAATGGGTGATTATTTAATATTAAGTGCATGTTAACTTAACATAAAATCTTCGTGGTAAATAGGTTTAGATTCTAAATGACTAGCTTGGTGTTAGGGGACGTACTGTTAAAGTGGTTGCCACCAAGTGTGAATGCACCTTTAGATTGCTATGTTCAACTTGTGAAATGTTAAATTTGAACTTTTATACCCTGATTATACCCTGATCGAAGCTAAACTTACATGGCACCATTGTGGCCCACTTTCTATGGGTCTAAGGTCCAAATTCCTAGGAGCCAATTTGGATCCATTTAAAGCATATTGAATCCTTGCGTAGGACCTTGCCTTGCCTTGGACCTTAGCTTGCATCTTGGTTCTTCAAATCATGAGCTATCTATCCCTTTTAACTCTTTTTTTTTTTGGGGTTTGAACCAAATGATTTTCCCTTCACAATGATGCCATGTAAGTTTAGCTTCAATTTTTGCCATGTAAGTTTAGCTTTGATTTGCCACTTTTTGGTCTTCGACCCTCATCTAAAGGCCATGGGGTCTGATTCATGGCTCTCATCCAATAAGATTGCTCTATTTCATTGGCCCTGGTACCTTGGACCCTCATCTAAAGTGACCCTTACCTATTTGTAATGTTTAGAAGCAACCCAAAAACTTTGGAGTTTTTAGTTTTTGCCATGATACTAGTGTAAGTGTTGGTTCACTCAAGGCATATTGTTCAATTGCCCTAGTTAATTATCAGTTCTAGTTCTTGAGTTCTAGTTCTTGGTTTCTACATATTATAACCAAAACTGGAACTCTAATTAGAAAAAACGAGTGGTGTCTAGTTCTTGACTTCATAAGTAGCCTTTGATTTCTATTTTTATTTTATTTTTTTGGATGAAATCTTTGATCTAGTCTTGAAACCAATTTTTTAGATTTCTAAAACCCTCTAGTTCCGGTCATTTTTATAAATAAAAGGAGTATGTTAGTGACCTAATATTGGTGAATTGGTTGTTCTATGGACAGGAAGCAAAAAAAGGGACCTACAACACAAACAACTAAAAGCTCAAGAATGCCCAATTTAGTTATAGGTCCCACACTTGACCCAAAAATCCAAGTTCATAGAATGGTTTTGATGCCTTCACCATATTTGACAATTTGTAATAGGGGTGCAAAGAACAAAACTGACCAAAATTTGAGCCCTTGGAGAATCCAAAAACTCATTTCCTAACTGACCAAGGATGACATGAAACTATAATGGAGTCAATGATCACGAAAGCATCAACCCCATTGAATGAAAGTTCTTCTACGAACATGTTGTCAGCCATGTTGTTATTGAATTTGAAGATTGTCCATGGGCTTACCAATACTTTCATGGATGAATTATTATCATTGTTGAAGACATAATTATTGCCAAAAGGAACAAGATGCCAGCCACAACTTATGAAGCCCTTAAGTTAATTAAAGAGTTAGGTTTAAGTTTTGATTCCATTCACAACTACATTATTGGTTGTGTGTTTTTCCCATGCACCTTGAAAGATTGCAAAGTGTGTCCCAAGTGCAATACTAACAAGTATGTGGAAGAATTACAATATGTTCCACGGAAAGTGCTTCAACATTTCCTTTTGATTCCAAGGCTATTATGGATGTAAGGTGCAAAACTTTGGTAGAGTTATTGATTTGGCATAAAAATGGAGCAAACACAGATGGCTTAATTTAGAGTATGTTGGATTCTAGGAGTTGAAAGCACATTTTTGAAAAGTGGTATGAATTTGCGGCAAAAGCGTGGAACATTATATTAGGGTTAGCATTAGATGGGGTGAACCCATTTGGAGACTTGAATTCTTGTCACTCTACATGGTTGGTAATTATGTTGAATTACAATTTGCCCCTTTGGTTAGTAACAAATCATTAATTTTTTATGTTTGTTTTAATAATTCTCGGCAAGGAATTTCAATTGTGGATGTGTACCTAGAGCCTTTTATTGAAGAGTTATAGTTGTTGGGGCAAGGTGTTAAACCTTTTGATTCATTCAAAGGGGCAACATTCAATTTAAGGGCTATGTGCATTTAGAGCATCCATGACTTTCTAGCTTATGGGCTATTTGTAGGATGTGTTACCAGAGGTCTTGTGGGATGCCCAACTTGTGGCCTAGCTACAAAATCACAGTATTCAAGGAAATTGAAAAAAATTATTGTGGGAATCGATAGTATTTGCCACAAACCCATCCATATCAACAGGCTTGAAGTGCTTTCAATGGGGAAACAAAAAACAAGGTGGTGCTTGTGCGAGTAATTGCATTAGACATCGTGAAATGGGGCAAGGAACGAAAAGTGTGGTTACAAGGTCCACAAAACTAATCTAGTTCAAAACATGATCATGTACACAAACATGGCATTAAACAACATTCCATCATGTTTAAACTCCCATATTGGGAGTCTCCTCTAACCAAACCATTGAATCACAATTAGTTTTGTGTTATTTACTTGTTTACATTAACATGGCCTAATACTTAGTAAGGTAAGGTAGGGTTTGATTTATAAATGACACTAATCTCATTTATTTGTTTATTGGCTAGGGTTTGTTGATTCACAACACATTAGATGTGATGCATTGTGAAAAAAAATAATTGTGAAAATGTGATGAAAACCATATTTGGGACAAAGGACACTATAGCATTGGGAAGATTTGAAGGAATGTAACATCCAACCACATTTTTGGCTACAAGTTGGTGTTGTGGACTGTGGGTTCATTAAACCAGTAGCATCATATGTGTTGACAAATGAGGAAAAAAAAGGTTTATCCAAATCATTGAGACTTTGAAGACACCTACACATTATGTCTCTTCATTCAAGAAAAGAATCAAGGACCATGATTTAAAGGGCATGAAGTCACATGACTACCACATTATGATGCAAGAAATCTTGCCTTTATGCATGTGGCATCTTATGACTAAAGAATGCAAGATGGTAATTATTCGCTTGTGTTGGGTTTTCAAAAGGTTGTGTGCTAAGGTTGTGTGCCAAGGTTGTGGATCTAGCAATGATGGGGGACTTGAAAAAGGAAGTGGCAATCACATTAGCCTTGTTAGAACAAGAATTCCTTCCTCCAATTTTTGATGTCATGACACATTTGTTAAGTCATTTAATTGAGGAACTAGAATTATGTGGTCTAGTCCAAATTCGGTGGATGTTTCCTATTGAAAGGTATTTGAAAACCTTGAATGGATATGTGGGAAATAAAACAAAACCCAAATGAAGTATGGCAAAAAGATATGCAATAGAGGAAGCAATTGGGTTTTGCATTAAATATCTCATGGATACAACCACAAGCTCACATAAGGTGTGGGATGACAAAGAAGACCTCTCCATGTTTGATGAGGTGTTGGAAGGTGGTGGGCGTTCACAAATTATGATTCACATAGACCTTTGGGACATGGCCCATTCTTTTGTGCTTCAAAATGTGGGACTAATGGCTACATGGTGCGAGTAATGTATTCTTTGCTTTTAATTATCTTAATAATCAAGTTGCATAGTTCTTTTAAAAATATGTGTTAGATAGGTCACACCATTCAATTTATCAAGAATTTTTGTTATTGTTATATGTTAAAGCCACTTGTTTCACTTATATTGCAATTTGAATCTTTAGAAATTTTTAAGAGTTGTAAAGGTTAACTAGGTGTTATATGTTGCATTGGTAGGAAGTATTCTATAGGAGTTAAGATTTGAAATCAAAAATAAATAAATCTTATTACTTCAAGGTCAATCTTGGGCAAGAAATCTTGTGTTCCCAAATGACCTTGCTCCATTGCCCCATGTTGCAACATGGATAAAGGCTTCCATTGTAGTGGCTTTCAATGATGAGGACATAATTGACAAAAACATAATGCATATCATGTCCATGCCTCCAACATTGGATGCCATGTCATATCGAGCCATGTATGCTTGTAGCAACCACATTCGTGTTGCAAGTGCCAAAGAACATCTAACAACAAGTGATTGTGGTGTAATGGCAACTTTTGAACAAAAATGTATATCGGGCCCAAATGATCAAAAACTAGTTCTTGCAAAATTGGAATATGTAGGTCGAGTTGAAGAGATACTAGAACTAAATTATGGGTGCTCAACATAATTGTCTTGTTGTGCAACTGGGTGAAAACAAACTACACTAGGAGTAATGCAATAGTTAAGTGAGATGAATATGGCTTCACACTTATGAACTTTTCATCCGTTATTCCCATTTTAAACTAGTCATTTGTTTTCCCCCTACATGTAGAGCAAGTTTTTTTTCTAATGACCCAAAAGAAAAGGGGTGGAAGGTAGTATTATGAAAAGATCCTCGTAGAAAACGAATAATTGAAATTATTCAAACCAACATTACGAAATTTGATATGTTCCAATTTGACAACATTAATGATTATATAGGTCTACAAGCTCCTATTTCCATTGAGGAATCCATTCAACCTTCCACAATTCTAGGTGGTTCTACTATTGCACCATTAAATTTAGATTTGGTTGCTCATGAAGGGGAAGATGATGGAGTAGATAGTGTAGAGGAATCTGCAACAAGTTGTGACAATGATGGTTAGTTAATTTATCACATAATGGATGGTTGATCATTGTTGGACCATCCTTGTTGTTAATTTAATTTGGAGCTAGAGATTTATATGTTCAATTTATGAAACTGGGACACTAGTGCATAAGTAATCAGAGTTCAAAAAACCATTCTGGTATTAAATTTCAGTTTTAATCTTCCATTTTCTCACATTTCATATGCATTTTGTTATTTTTCCATTGTTGCTTCTAGTTTTATTTTACTACAAATGATCAAAAACATAAATCGAATGCTTGATAATTCGATAGTCTTCTCATTTTTTCAATAATTTACTATTTAAAAACTTAAATAATCTTTTTTCAATTTTCATATTGCCACCTCATTAAACAGTTGCATTATAATCACATTTAGTCAACCTACAATGACTAATTTCAGTCATCTTAGTCAAATAAGATGAGTCCATGTAGGTGCCACACATGTTATGTGTGTACCCAATTATCTAATGTGACTAAATTGCTAGTTTGTTCTAGTCACAACAAACATGCCTATTTTTCATGTTAGTCATATTAGACATTATTAGTCAAACCAGACATATTACATTGTGACTAAAATGACTATGTAGTTATCTTAGTCCCAATGCTAGTAGCAAAAAAGCCCATGTTTTGTAGTAGTGCTAGGAAAGAAAACAAATTCTAGACATAGTCAACACAACCCTATGGCATTTGAAGCTTTGTAAATATTTCACAACCATTACAATATATTATAAGCAAATTAACAAAGTCTTTCAAGCATTTCAAGTGAGAAACATTTGACAATCACTAGGCCTTCTTATTCGTTTAAAGTGCGAAACCTTTGGCGACCACTCGGGGATCTTGCACATCTAAAATGTGAAACCTGTTACGGCCACTAAGGGATCTTGCACATCTAAAAAGGGAAACCTCTGGCGGCCACCAAAGGATCTTGCATTTCAAATGAAAAAAGCTTAGCAACCACAAGGTATTCTAACACATCTAAAGTGCGACACGCCTAGCAGTCACTAGGCATTTCTCACACATCTAAAATGCAAAACGCCTAGTGACTATCAAGTGATCTTACACATCCAAAATATGAAATGCTTTCCAACCACCAAATGACCTCGCACATCTAAAATGTGAAACCCTTGGCAACCACCAAGCAATCTAAAATCATCTAAAGTGTGAAAGCCCAGTGGCCATTAGGTGTTTGACCCTTGGCAACCACCAGGTGATCTAAAGAAATGATATTGAAAATTTTCAATCACCACAAGTGAGAGAAAAAGGTTGGTAGGTAGGTAGGTATAGCTCAAGTCACATGTTTAGTTACAAAAGTAAGTACTTAGATATCTACCTACCAAGCAACCAAGGAAAAAAAATGAAAGAAAAGAAAAGAAAAAAGTTGGTAAGTAGGTAAGTAAATCTCAAGTCACACATTTCATTACAAAGACAAGTACTTAGATACCTACCTACCAAGCAACCAAGCAAGAAAAAGAAATGAAAAGAAAAGAAAAGGGCTCATAGGTAGGTAGGTATAGCTCAAGTCACACGTTTTGTTAAAAAGATAGTTACTTAGATACCTACCAAGCAACCAAGGAAGAGAAAGAAAAGGAAAAGAAAAAAAAGAAAGTGTGCGAAATAGCGTAGAAATTCTCCTGTGAGGAGGAGAAGAGTTGCCACGGCAGAGGCAGCCGTGCGGCGGCCGCGTTGTCCGTCTCTCTGGCAGCATGTGACCGCCGCGCACGCTTCCGTGATCTGCCCTGGACGGCCCAAAGTTCCCCGTGCGCGCCCACGCTGCATGTCCACGAACTGGGCGTCTGCCGGGCCCCTCGGGGGCCAACACTCAAAGTCGCGATGCCTTTGACATGATGCATACATGAGCACTGGCATGTGCGTTGCAGTCAAAGACACAGCTTTGACTGGCGTGGAGCTGATTTGAGAGCAGAGACAGACAGAAAGAGAAAGAGAGAGTCTTGGTCTGTGTCTGTGCAATTGATCTGTTATGCAAGTGATTTCTACTCCAGAAACAGCGGTATGGTTTTGAGGTTTTTGTTTTGGTTTCAGGCGTGAATTCAGGCAGGTAGTATCGATTGACTGTTGCAGGGATTTGGGTAGCAGCGAAATCGTCTTCGGGGGCTGACGAAGTTGAAAAGGAAAGGGGACGGGAGGAGAGGGAAGACCGACGACCCGGGAGAAGTGTTTTTGAGAGAGAAAGAGAGAGAGAGTTGAAGAAGAAAAAGTTTGTGAATTGAGGAAGAGTTGGGAATTTGGGAAGCAGGAAGTAGTGAGGGAGGGACAGACATAGATAGTACGGGGGAAAAGGTAGTTATGTCAAGAGGTCCTATGGCTATGGATGTGTCAGATGGAGGAGTAGGAGAGGAGGTGGTGGTGGGTGGGGGGAGAGGACGAAGTGCTGGTCCTCTGGCGGTAAACAAAGCTTCCAGCAAGATAGCCAAGGGGTTACGACGGCCAGTGACACAGCCACGACCAGCACCTCACATATACAAAACAGAACCCAGTGATTTTAGGTCTCTGGTACAACAGCTAACGGGTACTTCTTCTTCATCATCGTCTTCGGGAGGTGCTTTGGCAACAGCGCCCGCCGCCCCCGGCCCTGCACCCACTAAGCCTGCTGTCTCGCGGTTGCATAAGATTGCCCCACCGCCGTTGCGGCCCACTTTTGCATACCCAAGTTTGCCTCAACAACAACCCCCAAATGCTGCCGCCCTCTTAAAACCCTTGCCCATATCCGCTGCTCCAAGTTTTAGTCCTTTGCGTTTTGGAGGATTCTCCCCTCATTCTACCCAGCGTGTCTCGCCGTTTCCAGTGTCTCCTCTCTCGTTTTCTCCTCTACCAGCATTGACTCCAAGTGACAGTGTATGGGCCACTAGTACCTGGAGCTCATTGGAGTTCCCCAAGGACGGACTGCTGCAACAGCAGCAGCAGCAGCAGCAGCAAGTACACAGTGCAGCAGCAGGTGCTGCTGCAGGTGAAGGCAATAATTATTCTATTTCCAGAAACGATTTCTCAACCTCCGTGGATCCCTTCCCTGCTGCTCACATACCATGGCAATTCCCTGCTCCTCCTCCTTTGTCTCCAAAATTTGCCATTCCCTTTGGACTACCCACTCCCACTGGTTTGGGAAGCTTTGGTATGTTTGGGATGAACTCTACATTTTCACCCACAGCCGCCTTCATGCTGGATGCCAATTTCAGTTTCCCAGAGCCTGATATAGGCATGTCTGCTCCGACCACACCATAGTACATACATAAACCATGATATGATTCTTGTTGCTGTCATCATCAACATCTTAATGTTGGTACAAAAGGGTGTCCGATTTCTTCCTCTTTTTTGGGGTGTCTGAGGTGGTCTCCACCCAATACATTCTTCCAACACGATTGCTACTTACCCATCAGTTTGAGGACACAATCGGCAAGCAGATTCTTGTGTATTTCATGAACTGCATCGAGGCAATCAGAGACCTTGCCTGGGCTGCTGCTGCTGCAGCTGTTGCTCATGGCTGGCTTTTCAAGTGCATTGAAAGAAACTGAATTATCATCTCGAATTGCAAGCTACACAGCAAACCAAAAAACCTAGGATTGTGATGCTAAGCAGGTTTTACAAAGAGCATCATCGCATTTTGTAATTCTATTCACAGAGGGTGTGCATTTTGGTTTTCCTCCCTCTGTGATTCTTCCAGTCCCTGCAATTGAACTGTGGATTGGCCAGCAGCTCAGAGATGCCTGGACTTAGTATGTTGCAACAATGGCAATAGCGACAACATTCAAGTCATAAAACAATCCTCTCTCAAATCTCTTGATAATATCTCTTGAAAAATTCTTGAGGTCTGGGTTTTTCTTTTTTGCAGTGAAGTGACAACAGGGATTGATATGAGAGGAAACAGAGCAGTGATGTCACTGCCACACAATTGTGTGTGTTACATTTTTGGGCTGCACCCAATGTCTGGTGCAGAACTGTTAATGCTGCTGACATACAGAGTTAAGAACTATTCTTCCCCTTGACAAATTTGAAGGGTGGGTAGTGTACATTAACTGTATATGACTTGTGTGACATCAAGTACTAGTTTTACCTCAATTTTAGAAGAAGCCTGAAGAGCAATAGCCTGATGAATTGCTGTCAGTGACACAGCTCCATTCTGTAATTTTTTTGTGCCTGGAAGTAAACAAGAGAATGCAAGTATCTTGATGTGTTTGAATGCGAAATCTTGTGCTTTGTGATGTCAGCCAGTATCATGATGCTGAAGTTTTAACAGATGGTTGAGTTCTGATACAGACATGTGAAAATCTGAGTGGTATTGATGTTAACCTCTTGAATATTCCTGCTTGTTGGAACATTTTGGTGCTCAAAGTTTGCTCATGGAGCACCAAAATGACCGAAGGTCCAGGGATGTTTCCTTTGAGCTTGGATTCAACATCTCACTGCAGGGTAAACATTGGCATGAAAATAAGCAAAATGTCAGATTGGAGCTACACTAAACAACTTAACATAGTGTATATCAGTGGACTACCCATCCTTTGCAAGCTCTAAGGAACCTACAATCTACCTTCCCAGTAATCAGGCACACAGCATAGAACATCAAAACAGGGAAGTGATATATATACACACACACACACATATACCTTTATAGAAATTTCATTTCTCCTAGGATGCAGAAGCTCTCTCCAGATCACATTCAAGTTCCCACCTACCTTGTTTTATCATGTGCAGTCCCTCATAACTCAAGATCTGCACCTGAAAACAATTTGTGGCAATGGTTACTGAGCACCCAGTAACAAATTCCCTGCACACTTAACCCTAAACATCAGGCAGACCAATTTGGAGAGCTTTTCAGTGTATTTTTGTCTTTCTTTGACTTGTAGGGTCCTCTATAAGAAAACCAAATCCCATGCATCAAAGAATGTGACGACCAAGGGTGCTCTCTGCCTACACCATCTGGCAAGAGAGTAGAAAAAGCACTGTTGGTCATCATGTTTTGTAAAGCAACCAAATGCTCATAAAAGGAGTAAAGAAATCACCTATTGGTTGCCAGGCATGATTACTAACAACAAACTGCCAAGGCCCATCATTTTCCTGCACCATCTCACTGACACCAGACTTATGCATTGCAATTCATTCTCTCCTTGTCTCACTTTCGAGTTAGCGGACTACACCTATGACATTATGTATTGCCTCAAAGCTGGCAAGCTTTACCTTATTGATCCTAATTACTTCCCTCCCCTCAAGAGCCAGAGAGCCTTTTGCACTCCATATCTATTCCATTGTTGCTTCATTGCCCAGCCTTGACACACCAGTAGTAGGGTAGAACCACCCATCACCAAACACATATTTCTTATCACTGAACACCTTTCTGATATTTTTCTCATTTCTTAACAAATTTGAGCAATTTTTGTGTCATTGGACTGCGCAAATTGAAGGGCTACAAATGTTCTTTCAGCTTCAGAAGTAAAGGAGCAACACAGAAAAAAACACAGAAAGGAAGAGAAATGAGTGATAGTTTGCTTCAAAAATTTTGAAAAAATTAGCTCTACACCATTATCTAGTTCCAGCCCCCATGTCTTCCTGATTTTTAGTCCGTTTTGAATGATTTAAAACATAATGGGTGCACCAACTCGGGCTTTACAAAACCTCTTCTCATTACAGAGGCAAAGATGTAACGATCAAAGATTTTAAGCTCAAAATCCTAATTTGTTTCAATTCACCCATCATCAAACACCAAACACTCCATATCTTTCCCTCATTCCTTTACCAAATTGACCAAATTTTGTGGAGTTGGAAACTGCTAGGTGGAGGGCTACAAATGTTCTTAGAACTTCAGAAGCAAAGAAACAATGTGTGAGGCTGTGACCTCCTTTGAGTTATCATTAAGTGTTTGCTCACCGGCCTATCTACCTCTATTCTTTGTCGCTCATTATGTTATGGAAATCCCATACATACATACATACATGCATGCATGCATGCAGCTTGCATGTTTCCCAGTTTTCATATAGCTCTTGGAGATTCTTGATGCCTTAGTGACATGGATAACAACTTGTCTTTGGTATTGAGTATTAAAAAATATGGAGTTGTTTGCACAAGCCCCATAGACAATAAAAGTGTAGAATGAAAACAGGAATTTTTTATTATTGTAAAGTTACATTTTAAAAGTAAATAGGCTGCTTTAGAAATTAGATTATAAGAATTTTTTTTTAAATATTTTTCAATTTTAATCCAATATTTTAAAATTTTAGATATTTTATTATTATTTGACAAATTTATTCAAATTTTAAAAACATTTGGATGTTCTTCATCACCCATGTTCTGCACAAACGTTTTGCATCATGGCAAATGTTTTGATCCCATAACCTCCCCTTAAAGAAATATTGCATTAACCATTCGCATACCATCAAGCATTGAAGAGCAAGGTTTATTATTTTTTAAAATTACCCAAAATCAAAAAGGGAAAGAAATTAAAAACCTTGCAACAAAACAATGCAGTTCTCCATAGGGCTGCATTGTTAGGCCCATAAAAGGCACTGGTAAACAAATTTCAACTTCTGTAAACATTTATTTTATTTCAGCAAAAAGGAACCTTAATTTTCTTCTTTTTTTGTGCATTTTATTAAATAATATAGTTTTTGCCGAACCGAAAAAGGTATTATGGTAGGTATCAAACAGTCCAGCTACATGGCACGGAAATGTGTAGTTTTTCAACCATTAGGGGAAAAAATTTGTCAATCTTAATTTGTGAAAGGAAAATTTTATTAACTAAGTTTTGAAATTACAATCTTTCACTTTCGATTAGTCTTTTGTGAATAAAGAGTTTTTTTCTTTTTTTTATAACCTTTTTTTGATGTTAAAGCTATATGGGAGAATTGAACCCCCACCCATAAAAGCCCTTGCGATTGTAGCATAAAGCTTAACATAAAAAAAAATTCATTCCTTCATTTTTTTTTTCTCTCTTCAATTTGCTAGAACCAAATCATAGTCATGCAAAGGTTAAGGTAATTTGGCAAAGGAATGTTGTAATATGTATTTTGTTCACATTTCTTTTCAACCTCTCGTGTTACATCGAAGTTCGATGCATTGATTGCATGAAACTATCAAAGGCTGTGAACCCACCATGGCATAAAGAGAACTTGAAAAAATGATAGAATAACACTAGAATTTTTTTTGTATTATGCAATCATTTAATTTGCAATTATATGTAACTAGATGTCATTTGTAAATGTGTTTTCTCATTTTACAATTAATTGTTGTCTATTTCAATCTATAATTTTTTCTTGCAACTATGGTGTAATTAATTTGTGACTATTGTGTTTTACATCTTTCTATAATGACTAAATTTTTAAGCTTTTCATCCAAGAAAGGGTTTCTATGTTCAATTAATTACAAAAATAGTCGCAAAATGGTTACTTTTATGTGATGTACATATACCTTCGATATATATTAAAGTGTTTTAAATATATATTAAATGTATTAAAGGTATATTTATATATTTAGGAATTTAATTATATTATATTTAGGGCATATTCAATATACATTTTACAAATATTATGGCTATGTAGGTTAGGCCACTCAATAGGTAACTAATTAAATAATTAAATAGGTAGAACTACCTACTATATTTAATATAAATAAAAGTTATTACTAATTGCAAATTAATTCATTAGTTCATAGTAATAATTAGTAATAATTATAGTAATAGTAAATTCATACAATAAAACTTATTATTGATATATAACTATTTATTAGCAATATTTTTAAATCAATAATTAAATTATTTAATAATTTCATTAATTACTGAAATTTAATATTGTCTGCTCCTACTAGTTTGTTATTTAATAAATACTAATATTTTCTTTTCCAAATAATTAACAATAATTTAATATAAATGATAATTTATTATTTATTTTTAAAAATATAATATATTATTTTATTATTAATTAAATAATTACAGAATAAATAATTTAATATTAATAGAGCTGAGCTAATTATTAATTTATTGTAATTATGACATTATGAAAAAAAATTGCTGACAAAAATTAATAATTAAAATACATTATTATTATTATTATTATTATTATACTGATTATTATTTATTTAAATTAAATTATCTATTAAATATATTAATTAATTACATCAGTTATATTTAAAATTTAAATAGTTTATGCTACTACTAGTTACTACGTAAATAGTAGGTGGTATAAGTAATAGGTAGGTTGGTAAATGGGTAACCAATCATTTAATGCTTAGTTAATCAATTAGTTTTAGTTAGTTAATTAATAAATTAACCATTAGAAGAAAAAAAGACAAAGGATATATGATAAACTTTTTAGTTGCAACTCAGTTTCAACTTAGTCGCAAACTAAGTTACAATTAAAAAAATTATCCCATATGTTTTGTCTTCCATTTCCATCTTGTAAGAATGTATAAGAAAGGTGTTTTGCTTTACATTTTTACATTAAAAACATGTGTAATTTGGGATGAACTAATGAAAAAGGCCTAATGTCAAGGACACAAAGGCCCACAAGAATAAAAGTTAAAATAAAAGTTTAAGTCTAACTTTCAAACAATGAACAAAACAAGATCATGTGATAAAAAACAAAAATGAAAGAACTAAGAACAAAAACATAAGATGTGCAAAATAAAGGTGAAAACAAATCATTATTATACCGACATATGCAAACATGAACATGAAAAGAACATGACAAAGCTATGGTGTAAGATTGTGCTTAAAACTAATGTTGAGCAAACTAAAAGAAAAGAGGAGTCCTACTTCTATTTATACCCCTTTGGCGACCTAGCTCAAGGAAGATTCCAAAGAGGCTTCTATGTGTGCATCAAGTAAAAAAACTTTTACAAAACCTTCCTAATTGAAAATTGACTATGAGTTAATTAAAATTTAATTGAAAGTTAACTAGGACTTAATTAAAAATTAACTAAAAGTTAATTGCAAATTTAACTATGATTTAATTTGGATGTAATTAGAACTTAATTGGAATTGATTTGAAGTTGATTGGGAGTTAATTCGGAATTAATTCAAACTTAACTAAAAGTGAACTAAAATTGAATTAAAAGTTAATTAAAAGTGAACTGAAATTAAACTAAGAGTTAAGTACCAGTTCAATACAAACTATGGATGAACATTCAAAGGAATGAACCCCATGGCATTAGCATCCATGACACTTAACCCTACAAATTAAACCTAAAATAAAAATAAAATATTTACATATCTACTTTCTCGTTTACCTACCTATTTAGTCCTACCTACCTTCTTTCCTACTTAATTACCTTCCTACCTACTTCCCTACTTAATTACCTTTCTACCTATTTCCCTACCTAAATATTGATTTAAATGTATTTTGACCAAAATTCAATTAACATGCCACATGGTAAATTTTTATTGTGCCACATGGCATGATTTAGCACCATCCAAAATAGATGGTGAAGATCCAATATGTCATTTTAAAACATAATTTTTAATATATATCACGTTGCCACATGGCACTTTGTTTAATGGGTTATAACATAATTGCAAATAACATTGAATAGTTGCAAATTTTATATGAATGGTCAACAGACGAAGGTGTATATGTTGATCGTATACATCATCCATGTGGAATGTGATGACATCATGTTAAGTCATCATTTGCGACTAGATGTTGCATGCCATTTCACTTATGCAACTAATGGAATTTTAATTATACATGTTGGTTGTAACTTATTTTCAATTGCAAATTGCAGTCGTAAATTTAGACTTTTTTAAAAATGGTAGTTGCCAATTTATATGCAAGTTCAATTCTATCGAGGAACATGAGTTTAAACTAATCATAACAACACTTCCCACCATTTCAACATGATCAAAATTTGATCATTGCCTATCCAAATAATGATTGAAATTCGGTTGGCACCTCTTCACACAATAACCAAAATTTGATTAGCACATTTCCTAATAATGACTTGGACAAGCATAGTCACTTGCTAGGGTGAACGAAACTCAATCACATTCTTTGGACGGGGGTAATTACTACTTTGACAAATTCAATTGCACTTGTTGGATGATGATTACTATTTGGACAAGGGTGGACAAATTCGATCACACTCCTTGGATAGGGACAATTATTACTTGGGCAAAGGTGGTAGCTCCTTCAACATGTGTGGTCACAATTTGGTCGATTCATGGATAGGGTTAAATATATTGACTAAATTTCAATCATAATTTGGACAGCTAAAATTATTTACCTAATGTCACAAATTGTTGATATTAATGTAATTAATTAAATGGACAGTTAATATCTCCTTTTTTTATAACAAAATCAAATATAATTTTCTTGTTGCAACATTTAATGTTATTTTAAATGATCAACCAAAAGTGCACATGTTTGGTCCCTATGGTAGTTTCTTTACATAATCCACACGTGTTATGCCCATAAGGGTTATTATTTTACCCTTGATATGAAAATTATTGTACTCAACATAGGTTCATTTTAGGTTAACCCTAAATTGATGTGACACATGGTTACATTGGCATCAAAATGGACATGATTGATGTGATGTGACAAACCAACATTGATAACCTTAGTTTATAGTTTCTCACCCAAATTTCATATTTTCAATTTTCAAATTTCAAGTTGACATTTAATTGCATACTAGTTGTACGCACATTAGTTTGATTGATTTGATTACTTTAGTTTACATGTTTATTAAATGTTAGTTGTTAGCAGGAAAAAAAATATCTTTTATATTTCATCTTGATTTTTTTTATAATAGGCATAGGCCCATGACTAGTTTGAAGGAATCAGAAAGGTCAATGGAACAATTAAATGTTTAGGGTATAAAACATTGAGTTATATAAGGGCAAATCCATATAATGTAAAATTTAATTTAATTTGTGATATAATATCCACATTTTTTTCATTTCATTTCAAAAGTAGACTTTCACCTTCAATAAATTATATGATCTAATGGTATAAAGCAACATCATGTTATGAATTATGATGTAATGAAAAGTTAATAATAAAATAGTTGAATAATAGTTGCAAAATAGTGGAAAAGTAGTATTTATATAATGGCAACCTAGTGGCACAACTAATTGTATTAATGGGAATCATAATTGACTAGTTACAAATGAGTTGAAAGTGTCATATGTAATTGGTAATGAAAATGCATACGCATGGCATGATCATATGTGTTAAAATAATGCACTAATTGCAAAATAGTCAATGATTGGGTGTTACATTTACTTTAGTTGTAATGTAGTTGTCACATGCTACTAAAGTGCAACTTGCCAACAAAACCAAACATGGTTGATTACAATTGTATTTATATTGTGTACATTCTAATGTATAGATGTTTATCTTGTTACTATAGTAAAATTCTCTAATTTTTTTACATATATTTTCATGGGATAGTTGTAATGTAATTGTATATAAGTTGTTTTAGATTTCTAATTGCCATAAACATGATTTTTCATAGTGATAAATGCCAACATGGTATTGCACAACAACTATCAAGTCTGTTATGTTAATAATTCAATTAAGTTGCCATTAATTTAACACTAAGTTGGGTTAGCCTAATTAATTTGGTTTAATCTTGATAGATTAATGAGGAACCAATTGTAGTGTAAACATGTTTAAACTATTTTGTTGATGAAGATGAAAACCCCTTTTGTGTGGATCACAATTCAAATATGATTTAACAAGTTGCAATATATTATAATGTAATTATTTTTATAACACTTCCCCCAAAATATGTCATGTTTAAAAAATCTCCCCAAGAAATGAATCTAATCATAATGATTACTAAATGATTTTGAGTATTCATTCCAAACCATATATATACTACATACTTCCATAACATACTAGAAATTTTTTATGTAAATAAATTAAATACTTACAACATGAGTACAATTTTTGACACAAAAATCAAACATCATGTTTACACATCGTGTGGCTCCTATTAATGTGGCACAACCATGTAAAACATTAGTAGATATTGGTGCAATGGCATGTTTCATTAATGGAGATTTTGTTAAACAAGAATGCCTTTAGCTACTATGAGAAACAAACTCACTATTGTGTTTAATGTCATCAAGTTGGCCTTGAATCCAATAATCTTGGGATTTTCACGACTCCAATTCCATAACTTGAATATCAATTGGGTAGTTAGGAAAATTTATTCCAAGATTGATTGTTGCCCAAGTTCAAAATTTATTCAATTGATATTCATCAAAACAAAAGTTTTTTGCAATTAGGAAAGACCAACACACCTTTTATGGTTTATACTACCTCAACAAAGAATTTTGGGAACAAAAATGCAAACACATTTCCATCACTATATTAAGATTTCATGGATGTATTTGAAAAGAAAAATGCCAACATATTGTCATAGCACTAACTGTATGATTACAAGATTGAATTACAAAAAGGAACAGAATCACCATTCAATCCCATTTATAATCTATTTCAAAACAAATTGACCAAATTACAAAGTTACATTGATGAAAATCTTTTGAAAATTTTCATGTGCCATTTAAAATCACATGTAAGTGCACCAATACTTTTTGTGAAAAAGAAAGATGGGTCTCTCCACATGGGTGTGGATTATCATGACATCAATAAATTCACCATAAAAATTTGTTATCCCTTACCATTGATTTAACAACTTTTTGAGCAACTTGGTCACACTAAAGTGTTCACAAAAGTTGACTTAAGAAATGCATGTAATTTTATGCATAAAAGAAGGCAATGGATGGAAACAATGTTCCACACAAGGTATGGTCATTTCAAAAACAATGTCATGCCTTTTGGTTTTAAAAATGCCCTTGCAATTTTTCAACACATGATGAACAACATATTTGAAAACTTCTTAGACGATTCATGGTGATTTACTAAGATGACATCTTGATATTTTCCAAGAACCCAAAGGAGCATGTGAAACATGTGCATTGTCCTCTACAAACTTCGAGAAAAATGGTTGTATGAAAAAATGCAAAATATTTTTTCATCAATCAAAAATCAAATTCTTGGGCTACATTGTTTCTAACAATGGCTTATCGATGGATCCAAAGAAATTTCATACCGTCATCAATTAGCAAACCCCAATTTTTGTTTATGATGTCTAATGTTTCTTGGGATCTACAAACTTTTATCATATTTTTATCAAAGACTATTCAAAGATTGTTGCCCCATTGATGTGATTTACAAACAAGGACAAATTCAAATGGGACAAAAATGTTATGAAATTTTCAAATTGTTAAAAATGCTTTCATCGCAACTTCCATTTTAATTCACACAAACCCATCAAACCCATTTATTCTTGAAGCATATGCTTTAATTTTTTCTTTTGGTGCCATGTTATCTTAGTAGTGATGAACAATTACATTGTATTGGATTCCATTCAAAGAATTTTTCATCAACAAAATAAATTATGAAATTCATGACAAAAAAACTTTTGATGGTTATCAACATTGCATTTTAAGAATGTTGACATTTGCTTAAGTGAGTTCAACACATGGTCATAATTTACAACAACCATAAAAAACTTGAGTATTTAATGAATGTTCAAGTATTCAATTGTCATTAAGCAAGATGGAACATATCTTTTAATCATTTTGATTTCATAATTCTTTATTGTCTAGAAAGCTAACAAAAAGTGAATGCATGAATGAGTACATCAATTTTGGCACATGTGAACATCCACAAAGTCCATTTTTATAGTATTGGTAGTCTTGAATTTTATTGTCATGTGTTAAATGGGAATTCTGCAATAGATATGAACTAATAAAATCCATATAAATGGTGGACTTTGTAGAGATTTTTTGTTAAAAAAAACCTTTCAAAATATTAAATTAATTATGATTCAAATGTCTAATTCATATTTCAATCCAACGTTATATAAAACATTTGAAAACTTGGAATGTTCGTTAAAATAATAAGAAGTAACCAATTACAAAAAGAAATACATAATAGTTTATGAAAATTACTCTTTTATTTGACTAAGAAAAAATCTAGAAACCCTTAAAATCATTAACAAATGTCTTTACATACAACAAGGAATAGATGTAAAGAATCATGTGACTTAATTTTGGAACATATTTTAAATCAATTTCAATTGTTTAATCACATGCATGGCCATCTTGTAAG
>Ga0116231_10001163_pt1 | contig 52676 bp, 40 predicted proteins | sample S1TSphgellanicum_2_FD_89695 | JGI IMG/M metagenome (GOLD analysis project Ga0116231, IMG submission 89695) | Host-associated microbial communities from peat moss isolated from Minnesota, USA - S1T2_Fd - Sphagnum magellanicum MG | ecosystem: Host-associated > Plants > Peat moss > Unclassified...
CCTAAACTACACCTACAACATTCATCCCTTTTTAACCCTAAACTACACCTACAACATTCATCCCTTTTTAACCCTAAACTACACCTACAACATTCATCCCTTTTCAACCCTAAACTACACCTGCAACATTCATCCCTTTTAAACCCTAAACTACACCTACAACATTCATCCCTTTTTAACCCTAAACTACACCTACAACATTCATCCCTTTTCAACCCTAAACTACACCTACAACATTCATCCCTTTTAAACCTTAAACTGCGTCTACAACATTCATCCCATTTAGTTGAGAGGATATAGTCACCATGAAGGATGAATGATAAGTGGTTAGGAAACAGTTATTTTGTTGGGTTTCAGTTTCCCTAAGTAACCATGGTGGTTAATTAGCTCAGTTGCTGTTTTTTCTTTTTTTTTCTTTTTTTTTTCCCTACCTACCTACTAACAACCCACCCACAAGCAGGTTGTTAGTAAGTAGGTAGGTAGTAAAAACAACCCTTCCAAGTAATTGAGTTTGGATAATATTCTCATTTTTATAAAATTTTCATTAAATTTTGGGTGTGTTAATAATGTGCACAAAATTTTCCACATAAATGACAAAAATATTTGAGAAAGTAAGAATATATATATTCTTGCACTAATCACATGATTATTAGACTCGACCCCTTGTGTCCACCAAATTCTAATTTCTATACATAATTCAATGTACTAAAATTCAATACACAAACATTTGATTATTTGCATATCATTACATTTTTCTTTTAAAACAATATTAAGTGTTACAAAATCCTTGTTAAGATATTTCAACGATGTCATCAACTTGAAGCAAACGACCACCAACTTTTCATCCTTTCATTTATGATTAAGTACTTAAAACATAATTTTTATTTATAAAGTCATTGATGTAAGTAAATAGTAGGGCCCAACATGCCACCAAATTTTTTAAATCAATTTATTTCTTAAAATAAAAAAATCAAGCCATTTTTATTTATTAAATTGCATTTCCATTTGCTCTACCAACAATTATCATATGAATTTTTATCATTTCTAGCTCATTTTTTCATAGGCACCCAACCATTGAATACAAAAGATTTTAAAATGTTCATCCAATTCATCTTTGACAACTTGACTTTCAACTTTCCCATCCAAAAAAGATAAAACTCATAATCATGCCTCCTTAGATTCATGCACGGGCCTCTTTTTGCGTGCATTGCACGCATTTAGGAAATCCGCGATTCACCTATTTTCGTACACAGATTTCTATAACAAACTATAGGATTCAAAATGTCTTGGCGGCCAATTTAATGATTCATTAATAATGAATCATGCTTCACAAGATGCTGGATCTGTTTTGGTCAATGAGTGCCTCTTTGCAAGCTTCCAATCTTACGTTACGACAACAGACATCCAACCTATCGAGTCTTGTGACTGAATTGAAGACAGCTATTGGTGCTACCCATGAAACTAGCACTTCTCCTAATCCAGCATCCGATGCACTTGTTGAAGAAGAACATAATTCCAGCCTTCTTCTTATTAAGTACGGCCCGTTTACGTTTCTGCAAAATCAAGCAGAGCGGCATATCAAGGGAACCAATTTATTAGCGATGTCCATGGAAAATCGACTCCCAGCTGATGATTTGGAAGAGGTCACTAGGGATGTTTTTCGAGTCTATGTTCAAGCTATGTATTTAGTCGGCGCTATAGTTGCTGAGCATGACGCAAGAAACCGAGAGAAGACCCACGTTGCTCCTCTAATACTACCACTTGAGATCGCGGGACTTTCAACTATCGAGTTTACGGAGTTACTGTTTGAACACGAGGAGAGGCTGAAGCATTCTTTTCCGGGAACTGTTGTCGAGGAAGTCGTCAACAACGAGTTTGAGCAGCTTGTGCGATTGATATCCCAAGACTCAAACCTCAAGGCAGCCCTGACGAAAAGAAGCAAAGACTCTGATTTTGGAAAAGCATGGCGGCCACTCGGTAATCGTTTCCCCTACATGCTTCGCTTTGCATCTGGTTTGGCGAGCGTTATGCCTGGAACATCGATTGTGGAGGCTGATTTCTCGACCATCAACTACGAGAAGTATGATCATCGTTCTGCACTCACAAGCTTCTCTCTGGAAGGCATATTGCACTTGAGGCAGCTTGAGAAGTTGCGACAAACCTTCAACGAGATGGCACTCCAAGAAGGGAATTAGCACCTCGTTATCTTGTATTCTTCCTCTTCCGCTGCTGGTTATTAGTTGTTATTAGTTGTAGAAGAAGACTAACTGCCTCTTATTATCTCCAGTAGCAGTGGTTAATAATAAGATTGGGGAGAACCTTAACCCATAGTTAATATACTAATGCACGAATTGCACGCCTTTAGGGGCAACAAGTGCCCGAAAAAACATCGGAATCGTACATTCGTGCGATTTCCGAACTTAAGGAGGCCTGCTCATAATCAACATGTCATGTAAAAATAAAGTCTTCAAGGCCAAGTCTTGATATTGTGTGTATGTAGTTGTCTTCAACATGGGTTGCATGTTTTTAGGCCTACAATATGGAAGGATGATTAGGTATTCGTGATTGATATCATCAACAATGGTAAATGTAAGACCTAACACATTCATTGTGATTGGTCCTTCTAATTGCTAGAAGGCCAAAAACCTTCCAAAAGGATAAGACTTTTGAGAAGGCAAAGGCTTTCATAATGTGGCTAGAATACCCTAAACCCAATACTTTACATGAGGACCCATTGTTTTAGCATAAATATCATTCCTTGGCATCCCCAACCTCCAAAACTCCACATATTTAGTAGCACCATTGTTGTTGAATCTTTTTCTTCTCAATTGACATCAATGCATTGTTGCCCCGTATTAGGTAACAAGTTTTACAACTCCAGTTGAAGCTTTGGTCAACTAGCAATGTCCACTTGCCACAATTGAATTGAAGTCTTGTCTTTTGGACTCCACAACCATTAGTAGGTGATGCTTTGTATTACATCATTAGCCACCTATTAGAATCCACAAAGAAATGAAAGAAACGCATGTCAATATGCCCCACCAAGATTTCAAAACCATCCTTGAGATACCTTTGAACCCACAACTTGAAATTAGGAATCTATTTAATGAATTTTGAAATGAAAGGTCAATCTTGGGAAATCATGAATGTTTGCATCAAGTTAGTCAAGATGTATTTATTCTATTCCTTCAAAAATTTCAAAAATTATCCAAAACTTTCGTCAATGTCCTTGTGTGTGTGTCCAACAACTAAGAACCCGATTTCAATTCTTGTTCTTTAACATCGATGTTATTTTTCCCTACCTTGGATATTAAACCCATTAAAAATTCACAAACAATACACTTTGTAAAACTAGAGCCCTTCTTTCTTACATTAACATTCAAGTGTCATCTCTCTTTTAATCAATTCATAGCAAGTTGGGATATTTTTCCAATGTTTAAGTTTTCACTAATATGAAAGTAAACAAGAGCAAAATTTTGATTATTGCACAAAATCAAAATAGTAATTGGGGTTTGTTTAGATGTACTATGAAACAATTTTAGTAGGTGGTGTGGGGTTAAAACTTGGTGGGGCCCAAGTTAGTTATGAATTAACTATGGAAGTAATAAATAATTATTTATGAGAACTAAACATTATTTTAACACTTCACTTTCAAACATTTTTCCATGTTTCAAAAATCAAAAGTTGAATATCTTGTCAACCATTACTAATACCTTTCATCTAATGTGATATCATGTATGTGCAACCTTCAATAATAGATTGCACATTTGTGAACCATATGAGGTTTGGACATTGCATATGGGGTAAATATGTGAAGGGGGCAAATGTTGAGAGTTGCACACAAACTTTCTTTAAAGTGGTTTGGACCCCAATGATTTTCTATAATGGACCTTAGTTGAATGTTTTTTGTTGTGCATGATGAAATATTAATGATTATGACAAAGTTTAGATTGATGATTCTTCACATCCAATAATGAGCCTCCCAAATACCTCTTCATCATCGATAGTGAACATCGATTTGAAAGTTTCTTTTAAATGCTTAACTTGGTATTGTACTTGGTATTGTGAGCATCATGGGGGGTTCACATGACTTCCCTTTGGCTAAAACAAGTAATTAGATCATCACAACAACATGACAAATTGTTAAGGTTGGAATCGTACTGTCAACATTGGATATAATGAACAAGAGGAAGTGTCATTGTAAAACATAATGGTAGCACAAGGGTTGGTGATTAGGACTAGTTGGTGGATAGTTTGAATTCATGTTCATGGTGGGAAATAAAGAAGGACTAATTGAAAGAATTTTGAATTGGTGAACATTAAGAAATTGAATAAATTTTTTGAGGATGAAAAGAAGCTCAATGACAGAAAAAGATTTTGATGGATAAGAACAATGGTTTTTTTTGTATTTTACATTTTTTGTTTTGTTTTCAATTCCATATGATTTAAATTTTGTTTTCAAATTACTACAAATGTAATATTATTGCATATATGGATGCTAAAATATTTTTTTCTTAGGTTTTACTTTTTGATTTCTACAGTTTGTTACTATTATAGAAGATTTAAATAAGAATTAAAGAATAAAATAATCTTTGAAAATTAGTGTTTACCACCAACCCTATTTATATCCATGCATCAAAGATTTTTAAATTATATTTTAAAAATTTAAACATTTAATTCAAATTTGCTCATGAAATTTTCATCAAATGAATTTTAAATTCAAAAGATTAATTAAACTCAAAAAAATTCTTTTTTACCAAACACAATGTTCAAAACATTCATGAATTTTATAATTTTTTATCCAAATGAATTTTACATAGATTGAAAACATCCATGAAATTTGATGAATTTTGTTCAAACTAATCCTACATTAAAATACATTGCAAAATGCTTCAAATAAAAAATTAAAAAAATTTTCAATATTCATTTTATTTTAAAAATATGAAAAAATAAGAAAAAGCAAAAATATTGACACATATATTTTTTAAGTAATAAATTTGAACATAAACATAACAAAAAAAATTTGTTGATGATTGTTACATCAAAATATCAAAAGAAACCTTGTTTATGATGAAAAAATAAAGAAAATGTTAAAAAATTGCATGTTCAATCCTTGGTATTATTTTTTGCATCTTTTACATATTTTGTTCCAAAAATTTTACAAATTTAAAAAATAAAAACCATTATTAATTATAACTATATATTTAAAACTAAACCCTACCCATGATCAATGATTTTATTTTCCAATTTTTTGTTTTTGCATGAATGGCAACCATCTTAAGAGAGAAGTAACATTAAATGGCAACTAGTTTTTGGACCTATTCAAACAAAAATCCTTCTATAATTTGGAGCCTACCTATTGCAACTTGTAATAGAAATGTGGTGAACTTGACTTAAAAATTGGTTTTTTTGGCAATTTTTTTTCAAAAATAAGAATCTTACAACAAAATATTCCCTTTTTAAAAATATATATATTGTGGGATTTTGCACCAAAAACACATTACTCCTATACTTCATTATGGAATTTTTTATTCATTTAATTTTACAAAAAATACGAATCTAATTTCAAAATATTATAATAATATGAAGAATAAACTTGAATTTTTTTGGAAAATAAACAAAATAAAGACTAAAGCAAAAATACTATTCTCATGCACTTGCAAATTGATAATCATAATAAATAATACAATCCAATGTTTTCATATCATGAAACATACATAAAACCCATAGGCCACATCTTGTTAAACATTTGTCACATTTCATAATCTACCAAATTTGAAGTTGATAGATTATGAAATGTGACAAATAAAACTTGCAACATTTGATTATATGTCCATATGATTTGATAAAATTCATGGGAGGGATTTTAGAAAAATTGTCATGTTGCGCTCATATGGCTTGCATTTTGGCCTTTTAAACCTACCTCCATTATAAAAAAACATAATTTAAAAAAATAAAAATGAAAATAATATTTTCATAAAAACCTGAAAATTCAATAATTTGTTCATGCATACAACATAAAAATATATTTTTAATCAAATAAATGAACCAAAATGGACATTCACATACCCTGTTTGCAAGTTAGAACACAAAAATTAAAATTTATTCAAAATTTTAGTTCGCATTACATGAAACCACACAAAAATACAAAAGGTAAAACAAAATATCCCCAAAACACAAAATAAAGTAAAAACACAACACCACACACACAAACATACAAAAAATAACAAACCATATTTAAATATTAAAAAAAAACCATAACCAACCCAAAACACATAAAACACAAACTTCAAATTTTCAACTTCAAATTATAAAATCTCAATCTTTAAACCTAACTTAAGAATAAACACATAAAAAGCAAAAAAAAAAGCACATACACAACACATCAATAACAACACAAAGCAATTGATAGAATTACAAATTATAAATATATGCCATTGAGAAATGAAATAAAAAAATTCAATGATATTTCAAAAAATATGTTCATATTTCCTATTTACATATAATATATTTTTAATGTCAAGCACATGAGCAAACTTTACATGTTTGCAAGGTCTCAATCTTGTTGTGCAAACAACATATTTAAAAGTTTGTAATGACATTTATTAATCTTCTTCCCATCATTCACTTCCACATGGTTTTTCTCTTTGAATTAACTTTTGATGTTTTTGAACACAACTTGAAATGTAACAATAAAATCTATTGCATAGAAGCCCCTTTTTCACAATAATAATTTTCCATGTCCAATTTTCTTCTAATCTCAGCAAGTTAGGGTGTTGATTTGAGTGGCATGAAGTCTCCCTTGACAATTATTCAAGTTTTTGCAAGACCCTAAAATGAGAGAAAGGTTCATGACATGGAGAAAAGGTACCTTAAACATCTTTTATTGCAATGGATGTTCACCTTGTGAGACGTAAATGTGAGGGAAAATTTGAGGTTCATAAACAACCCACATGTCGACTTACCATTGTTTAACAATGGCTCTAAATGTGTATCAATTCAATGATTGTGTTGCATGACTACATAAATTAGTTTATGTAAAAGGGAGCAAACCCATGTTTTTCCACCACTTTCTCTTCAGTTCTCTTGTTGACAAGTCGACATTGTTCTATTGATGAATAGTATTCGCACATTAATCAATGTAGATTTGGTACTATGGGTAGTCCTTCTTTGTGGGATGGCTATTACAATGGATGTTCAAGTGAAAGAAGGACTTTATCACGACCGTTATTTTGCAAACATGTTTTTTCTTCTTGCCATAGAGGTTTTGGGGGTGTCTTCACCAGCAAGTCAACAACTTTCTTCATTGATGTGCTAACATGACGTGAACAACAAAAGACACTGGAGGCATTCCTTTATCAATTTTACATTCTTTTTATAAACAAAAAATGTCGATGACATTACAAAGAGCGCATGTGTAGTTTCCATTTTGAGATGGACTATTATTGCAAGGGAGGGTTCTTCTAGGCTTAAAGCTTTATCAAGCCTACCTACCCTTTCTTTAGTTGACATGCTTCATGTGACCGGTGGAAGTTTTGGCACTTAGTTTTTCCCTTACCTCCATGTGGCTCACCTCTTTGGGGCTTTTTTGTGTGCTTGGACTTTGGTCATTGTTTTTTTTGTTTCTTTTTCTCTCCCATTCTTGGGTGCTTTTTCAAAAAAAGGTTTGGTAGGGTTTCATCAATTAGTAATTAAAATCACATAGTCCTTGATGTGTGTTAACATATAATGTTTTTGAGCTCCTTGATATTGGCACCCATGGTTGGATTGCATTTTTGTTCAAGGTGAAACTATTGTCATATTAAGATACATGCATTAATGTTATGTTAGATTTTTTTTTTTATTGATGGAATTTGAAACTTCAAATACAACCTTAATGTTCTTGATAGGTGTAGTCCCATTATACAAACCCGTCCCCCTTGAGGCGAGTCCTTAAAAAATTGGTCTTGGGTTAATTAGTCGTGCTGAGATGTCAAAACAAGATTGGTTATTTAGGGAAATTATTATTGATTCCATAATTTATATGTTGAAATAAGTTTTTGAAAAAAAATTTTAACTCCAAATTTTTTTTCACTATACTATTATAATAATATTTTTATTTAAAGAATCCTCAAAATATGTCATTTCCAAATATTTTCAAATCCTTTTAGAAGTCTTTCAAGTAATGAAGATAGTAGTTACATAAAAGTTAAACGCGTAACTGGGAATGAAAATTTTACAAAATGAAATAACTGGGACCCAAACTAGTTTGTGCACCAATTTTTGTGGTAAACTGAGTTTCTTGTGTTTCCTTTTTCCTGAGCGCCTGCACTGCTGCTACAGATATTTTCACTGCTCCTACCTGTACGACTACTATAATGACTCTGGAACGTTCTTCATTAAATCCTGAGTTTCAGCATTTCGTACCCAGATTTAATCAAATTTCCTTACTTTGCAGATACCACTGAAAGAGGGGATAGGGGGCGAAAGCAGAGGAGATAGGGGGTGAAACAGAGGGTGACTTTACGGATAACTCTATTGTTTAAAAAGTGATTTTGGACATTTTGGATATAAAGTATATGTTTGTTTTTATAATATATTATGAATGCTATTATATTAGTAAATCCAAAAAAAATTCAATATCAACTTAAGGAACCACATTAAAATTTGAAATATTAATTAATGGTTTTAGTTGTTTTGTTGCCATTGGCTATCAATTTTGTAATTTCATTTTTGGATGAAATAAAATGGACCAACTTTTGAATTGAAATTTCAAATATTATTAAAGTGGGTGTAGTTAAGGCTTAGGTCCTTAGGGTTCAAAACCTTGGAAATTAGTTAAATTTCAAATATGGTACAAAGTAGGATTGTACACTTCTAGTTTGCTTAACTAGGAACCAACCCATAGTTTGAACCAACCAAAAAGGTTGCATAAATCTAGCTTTTGGAAAGAACATTTGATAATGATTTTGGCTAATTATTTCATTGAATGTCTTGTTCTGATTCTTTTTATGGCATAAGCAATGGTAAGTAGAAAATTTGTGTTCCTTGTCATTAAAAAATGACAAATTTTCATAAATTAATTTTGATATCTTGAAAATAGAAATATTAGTTTATTCAATTGTTTAATATAATGAAAATATTTTATTTTATTAAAGTAAAATCTACAAATCACATTTTCAATTTGAAGTAGATATTCAAACGAATGCATCTATTTGCAAAGATGTTTAGATTTTATAAAGTAGGTTGCTTTTATAGATGAAATAGGGTTGAAATATTAATTTTATAAAATTTTCAAATTAATGAAGGCATAGAAAATACTTGTGTATTCTCAAATTGTGCATATTATAGTTATAATATATATAATTTGTAATATAAAAATCTGCAAAAAATGCTGATAACCAAAACTAGAACAGTCCTACAGTGCCAAAGGAATTACACAGCTCCTCATCCTAGCTCTAACAACATGCCTCCAGCAAAGTAAAGAATTGAAACTTCAGAAGGATTCTATGAAATTCTTGCTTCTAAGATCACAAAGTACAAGATTCAGGCAGCCCTTTTGAACTCTGATATACGGGTTCCAGATTCCACCAGAATCGAGTTTTTTCCCATTTTTTTAAGCTCTTCCTTCACCTCAAGGATAAATAGCTAAGTACAGATATTTCGAATCGAGCTAGCTTGCTAAAATCTAATGGCAATGGCCATTGGAACTGATTCCTACTTTCCTTCAGTCATGCCACGAGTGTGCAGACTGATGAGGAAAGATGAAAGAATGCATATTTGATCTTTTATTGAGGCAGGGATGTTTCCTTGCCAGAAGGAACTCCAAAAATTTCTCGAACAGGACCTTTGAACCAATGTCTTGCATCTATGATCCACCAACCCATTACTGCACCCAAGACTATTCCAAGAGCAATTGGGGCGTAATTGAAGGTGCTGAATTGGATAGGGTACACTGTCGGGAGAAGGAATATGACACATGTGTAGCAGATCCAGAGAAAAGCAACTGCACAAACAACGCGGCTTGCTGTTCCTAGAAAGAATGGACCTGGGTGGAACTTCTCTTTTGCAATTATCATCCTGAAGAATATTGGCACAGCATAACCACCTACCCACCCAATTGTGCAGATTGAAGTTATGGCAGTAAAGACCACGCTGATCTTAAGGATGGGAAACCCCAAAAGGATTGCAAAAGCAGCACAGATCCAGACAGCATTGGCTGGGACCTTGTACTTTGGATGAACTTTACGCCAAACTTTTGAGAAGGGAGTTCCCCCATCTCGTGACAGAGCATATACCTGCAGCATGCCACAAATTTAATCAGCATATTCTGCAAACATCTTAATGATTGTGGCCAAGAATTTATTTGTTCGGAATGCACTGAAGTTTTTAGAAACAGATCTTTCTTCTTTTTCTTCACTTGTACCAAGAAAGAGAATGATGAAAAACACTCTTTCATATTAAGTTTTTGGCCTGATAATTTAGCTTCCCAGATTTGGTGCTCAATGCAGATCACTAACTTAAACTTCACAAGCACCTCGTACGAGGGTGAGATGTAACTTACAACTCGAGCTGCACTGGTGGTGATGGAAAGGCCGCCAAAGAAAAAGGATCCCCAAATCACACACAGCAACACAATTGCACCTGTAGCATTGTGGTAACGCCCATGGAATGCATCATACAGAATCTGAGCTGGAACAAAACTGCCCATTGTTTCATTGCTTGGATCATAGAGGTAAGTCGGACTCTGTGAAGACCATGCACCAATTTTCAAATGCAATTTTTCAACAGTTTTAATCACACCTCAGATAGCAGATGATCAAACCTCATTTGGTGTTTACTGGTAAGGTCACAGATCTGTAGATTTTAGATTGGCAACTCAACTGAAAAATTTTGAGGTGAGAAAAATCAGTTGCAAATGGAAATTTCTTGAGGTAGACCTTACGTGTGAGCCTGAACTAACCTCAAACCCAAAATTACCTGGATTGAAAAAGTGAGAGCCAGAATAAAGCCCCAGCCAAACACAGAAATGAGACCAATGCTCGAAAGGATTGCAATTGGACCATTGATATCAGCACCTTTGGTCTCCTCTGTCAAATGTGCTGCAGCGTCATATCCATACAGAGAATACTGGCTAACCAACCAGGAGAGAAGAATGGCGTATGCTCCACTTTTGATACCTGTGGTGGCATCTCCTAGCTCAAAATGAGTGAATACATAGGAGGCAGGCTGTGTTGTCTTTGCAACCAATGGTAGCAGTATTACTATGACAGTACCTCCTACCACCTGGCAGCGCCAAAATTCCAACATTCACACAGAAACAAGACAGACCACCTCAACGTATGCTCCTCCTCAAATGCACAAGAGGAGATTGTGACTCAATTTCAAAAACCATAACTGGCAGCATTCAAGTGGAATTCATGCATGAAGGAAAGCGGAATGGGAGAAGCAGATAGTTGGTTACCTGCCAGTAAATAGACACCATATCAATTATAGCAATTACATTGAGTGCAAATGTGTTGAGCACTGCCCATATGAGGCACAGTGCAATATAGATGACAAGAAATACTCCACGTGGAGCAAAGTAACCACCATTCTTGTTTGTACCTGTGCAAAGCAAAATTATGTTCTGCAATGTCTGTGTTCCTGCATATGCCTGCAAGACTCACAATACCCAAAACCATTTGAACTATCAGACAAAAAAGATTCTTCGTGTCAATTCATATTGGATAGATTGAAAATTTATCTAGACTTTTTTAGTGAAAGAACATGTGTGAACGTTGCCATGTTGAGGAAGGTGTTGTTATGAATTCATCATGTTTGTTGCAACCAGAAATTAAACCCACCACCTCTCTGGTCACATAATTTCCTATCTCAAACCCTAAACCCTTGCATGACCTACATTTTCATGCTGACAGCAAGGCCCTGGCTTCTCAGTGAGTGTCTTCTATCATTAGTCTGCCAAGTTATTATAAGAGTGCAGATATTCACACCAATGACAACAATGTTGTTCTCATGTTGTGTTGATCAAATTGTGTCACTCATTGATAGGTCATGAAGAAATTGATGTGTGTCTGTGTTTGTATCATCCTTTTGACTCAATTCATTCAGACATCAACCCCACTGGAAAACAAGAGATTTGCAGTAGTACAGTAGTAAGTAGTAGGAGGAGGAGGAGCTTGAGAAGAAACAAACAGAACACCTGTGTGCCGATGCCAGCAATCAAACCAATTGCCTCCAGCCATGCACACACCCACGATGCCAATGGACCCCATCGAGGCCCAGCCAAATGAGCTGCCCAGAAGTAGAGAGATCCTGTTGTCTGGACCATCCATCATCATCATCATCTCCAATCAGCCTCCTCACATTGAGAATCATGATCAAACTCACACAACTGTTTTGTTACTGTAATATAATATAGATCTAGCACAACTAGTTCAAACATTGTATTTTTCTTCCAAGAATGGTACAAACAAGCACAGATTGTGATGAAAACCAAAATTTGTTTCTTCACACACAATCATGATACTAACTGCAATTTCAGGACCTTAGAAATCCAAGCATGTGCATCAGGGAGGACAACATGCCATGCACACCAGCAGCAGAGAGATTGCAATGAAAACCATTTGTTTCTTTGTGCACATAATCATGATACTTCCAACTTCAGTCTTAGAAATTTGAGCATGTCCAAGAGGGAGAACGACAGGCAGCTCAGATTCTGATGAAACCCGCTCAATGTTTCTTTACATGAATTTATCATGATACTTGCAATTTCTCTCTTAGAAATATATTGAGCATGTGCTACTGTGCGAGTGGGAGAACAACATGCCACATAAACACCCCTGGAAGGGACAAGATGCAATCGCACATACACTGTACATGTATGCACCACACTGCCCACGGCAGTACTAGGAAGCAGAGGAAGAAGATGGCTGTGAAAAAGCTTGCAACAAGGAAGGAACCAGATGAAAAAGATGGTTGTGAAAAAGCTTACAACAAGGAATGAGAGGAAGAAGATGATGGTGAAAAAGCTCACAACAAGAGGAGGAATAAAAGGAAGAAGACATGATGGTGAAGAAGCTTACAACAAGAAAAAGAATAAGAGGAAGAAGACATCATGGTGAAGAAGCTTCTACCAAGGACGGAATGAGAGGAAGAAGATCATGATGGTGAAAAAGCTTGTACAACAAGAGAACGAATGAGAGGAAGAAGATTATGATGGTGAAAAAGCTTGTACAACAAGAGAAGGAATGAGAGGAAGAAGATCATGATGGCGAAAAAATTTACACAACAAGAGAAGGAATGAGAGGAAGAACTTCATGATGGTGAAAATGGTTGCACAACAAGAGAAGGAATGAGAGGAAGAAGATCATGATGGTGAAAAAGCTTGTACAACAAGAGAAGGGATGTGAGGAAGAAGATCATGAGGAGTCAGAAAAAGAAGATCATGATGGCATGAAGAAGCTTACAACGAGAGAAGGAATTGGTCTCCAGAGGAAGAAGATCATGATTGTGAAGAAGTTTACAACAAGAGAAGGAAGGAATCAGATCTGGATGGTTGTGAAAAAGCTTACAGGAAAAGAGGAGCAAATTTCCGACATGGCAAAGCCCACAAACCAGGTGAAGAATGTGACAACAACCCATCCCCACACTAGTCCCACTGGTCCTGCATACATCAAGCTGCTTCCATACAAAGGCACAATGCCTGTAAACAATGTCATGGTGGAAAATGCAATTGCCATGCACTTGAAGAGTGTCTGCACATCCATCCCACAGCAGCTCCTCATCATCATCGTCAACAACAACAACAACAAATCCCCAACACCAAATCTGTCGGCCACAAAACAATTTGCTACAACAAGTTCAGGAACACTCAAGCCCTGAAGAAGAAGAAGTAGTACCATCTCTCGGCGAAGCTCCTGCTTGTAGCCAAGCTCATTCAGCCTGCGTTCACCCGAGTCCAGCTGATCTTCAGGCTCCATCCGCGGGGCACTGTCCTCCTGCATCGTCGTCGTCGTCGTCGTTGTCACGGCGGAGTTTTTCGGAGCAGCCGGCGACACGACCATACCATCGTTGGCAGCATCCTCTTCTGGTGCTGCTTTCGGTATGTCCAGTAACAATCCGTCGCCGTTCGTTGCACTGTTCGCCGCCATGGTTGCAAACCGAACTGCTTGAGTGCTTGTTTGTTTGCTTGTTTCCTTGCTCGTTTGTTTGCTTGTTTGTTTGGTGGCTTGTTTGTTTGCTTGCTTGCGTGGGTGTTATGGAACGGACTTCTTCACACCAATCTTCAGAATCCGTTCATAGTAATCTTGAAGCCGAGCTTTGGATCCCCGATGGAGAGATGCGTAATCAACAAAGAAACCCGCCAGCCATCATCAATCCACAAGAAGAACAAACCAACAAGCAAACGCACTTTTACTTCAAAGCTTGTCGACTAAAGCTACGAGCTTGGATTCATATTCCGTCCGGTCCGTCCGCGCAAGCTTCAACTTCTCCTCCTAATAAGATTACTCCTACTTCAAGACCTCAAAGCACCACGACGACGACGACGACGACGACAGGAACCCACTCGGCTTCCTAACCAATCAAGTAAGCTTGTAGCAGCAGGCTCCTCCTGCAGCAGCTCATTGAGCTGAATCTATAATCATGTACCCACAAAGAAAAAGCTTCAATCAACAAGCAGTCCGTCGCAACTGCAGCTTGATCACATCTCCAAATCTTATCCTTGCCACTACTGCAAGCTAATCTACTAATCAAATGCAAAATCTCATGACCACTCAGCTCAAGACTTCGCAATTGTAATAAGTCACCAAACAACAAACAAAACAAACAAACAACAGCAACCACAACGACAACAACGAGAGAGAAATTTGTTTTTGGGGGACTACAAACTTTGGTGCTGCACGTGTCAGGATTCCAACTCGCAACTTGTCCAATCCCGAGCTTCTGTTTTTTTCCTTCCTGACACTACCTAGTGTCCGAGAGAGAATGGAATCCCGTGGTTGCCAACCAACCCCAAAGCCAAAAAAAAAAAGAAAAAGAGCTTTTCCTCCCGAATTGTCCCACTGTTGTCATGACACACACACAGACACAGAGTTTCTTCCGCTGTCGAGGGTCCCACTTCATACAAAAAAGAGAAAAAACAAAACAAAAGGTTTTCTTTCTCGTCCGAGATCATCCTTCTCCAATGCAAATGAACCTCTTTCGTCTTTCTGAAGATGTACCTCTTGTTGTTGCTGTTGTTGTTGTGCTTGTGCCTTCCTTTTTTCTCGCAAACGGATTCCTAATTTGCTCTCTCGCGCGCGCGCACGCAGACACACACACACCCAAAAGCTCGCAAAGCAAAACGGCAGCAGACAAGAAGAACACTCTTGAAGGCGAAGAAGAAGAAGAAGAAGAAGGAGAATGGAAGAAGAAGCTGTGTGAAGCTCCCGGGATTCGAACTCACGACCGAAATCATTTTATGATTTTTATTCTTCTTTCAATAAATCTTCCATATTTCATATTAGTGTTACTAGCAAGGTTCTTATTTTTCTTTTTCTTTTAATTTTTTTTTGATATCGAAAATTTGGCTAACTTTTCAAAAAATAAAATAAAAAATAAAAAAACAACAACAACAACAACAACAAAATTAGTTAAATTTGCACTAGAAAAACCAAACTCAACTCTCCAAAATTTTCCCAAATTTGTTTTTGCTTGAAAAAAATGACAAAATTTTGTTGGAAAAACTTACTCAAATTTACTAATAAGTGTACCATTCAGCAGCAGCATTTTAGTACTAGCATGGGAATTGTTTGGTTTTTCACCATGGTTTCCTAAACCCTAAACCTGGCCCCACTTACATAGGTGAGAAGGGGGAGGACTTTGGGTAAAACAATATGGGATTAAAGCAATGTGCTCTTGGGAACAACTGTGGGGAACACATTGGGAACTTTATGGGAACCCATTGGGAACTTGAAAGGAACATTTTGGGAACTTTATGGGAACCCATTGGGAACTTGAAAGGAACATTTTGAGAGCTTTATGGGAACCCATTGGGAACTTGAAGGGAACATGTTGGGAACAAAGGAAAATGAAAAAAAAAAATCCCCCCCACCAACCCCACCCCCATCCCCCTCTCTCCTCCAAAAAAACTTAAAAGAAAACAAATCAAGGCACTTTGAGTGCATGTTGAGCCCTCCCATTGGCTGCATGAAATTTCTATTTCCAAAACTGTTCATCACCATTTTTCACCTGGCCTAATTACCCCCATTATAAACTGGGGATATGTATTTATTTATTTATTTATTTATTTAGTTATTCAATGGCATTCTCAATTTTCCCTTAAAAAAATAGATTAAAAATTTTATTTGACTTTCAGTGATGAAAATACTCAAAATTTGATAACTCTTAAGGCCACTTTAGACAAGGGTTCAAGGTCCAACAAATTGGAGCATTCTTAATTGGTTTTAAAATTGGATCTAAGGCCTTTAGATGAGTATCCAAGACCAATTGACCGTGTCAGCTACATGGCACTATTTAAGAAGGAAATTCAATTGGTCCGAACCAAAAAATGGAGCTAAAAGAAAAGCTTATGGTTTGGAGAACCAAGATGTAACCTAAGGTCCAAAGTTGTCTTTTCCATCATTTTTCACTATTTTTCATTTGTTTTTTAAATTGAGATTGTGCAAGAATGAAAGACATTTCATAGATGAAGGAGGACATTGTTGAATGCACACACTCACCATTCCATTTTTGAGTACATCTAGTGTTGCCATGATTAGATTTTGTAGATCCACACAAGGTTGTTGCTTGAAGGAGTGCATTTTCAATTTTTGGAAATGCTTAAAATGAAGGTGTTTCAAAAGTGAGGATAAAAAATTTTGGTCATGAAAGGTTGAAATATTCATTTTCACAGGTGGAAGGAGATTTGGATTTATAAGAAATTTCTAAACCGGCTCCCCTTCCCAAAAAGATAGCAACAAAGAAGAAGGTAGTAATAGCTACAATGAAAGAGGAAGATGAAGAAGGTGAAAAGGCTGAGAATGTTCAAAAAAATTGGGCGGATGGTGAAGTTATACATATGATTGCACTATGAATAGGAATGGAGCTTGAATTTACCAAAAATGCAAAGAAACAAAGTAAATTCCAACTTATTGAAACCCTAAATTTATTTGTTTTTGCTATGTTTTCATAATTGAAACCTGGATGTAATGATAGAATTTTTGAAAGCAAAGTAGGCAAACAAAATAACAAAAAAATCAAATTCAAGTTGGGCCAATTAGCCCTCTTATCCTTGGCTCCCTTTCCCCTCATTGGAGGTCACCACTTTGGCCACAATAAGGTTTGAACCAACATCTCCTTGGGGGGAAGGAAAGGAACTAATCACAAAGCCAACTTTACTTCAAATGTTTTGATCTTGTTTGCATTTGCTTTGTTCATGTAATCAATTTTGATTTTCTTGTTTCAAGGATTGTTTTTAGCTCATAATCAAAGTTTTTTTATCTCAATTTTTTTTCTTTCAAGGGTGGATACATGGGTCAAATTGCACACTCAAATGTTGGCTACACTCCCTAGTTTTTCGAGGACTTCAATTGTTTGCAAGTGGAAGTTCAATGCAATTTACAAGCAATACAAAAATGACAAAATTGCAAATGGGATTTCAAGTAATGATAATCATGAATGTCCTTTCTATGATGCATTGGATAGTTGGTGGCACCGAAGTGGAAATGTTATGAAACATGTGAATGCTTTTATAAATGAAATTGATGAAATTGTGGGTAGTCCAAAATTTCAAATAGATTTTGACAGTGGTTTTAAAGATGATGCTAAAAAAAACCCTTAAATAAACCAATCACTCCAAATGAAGTTACAAAACAAAACAAGAAGTAAAAAATCAACGTCCTTGAACATTTTTCAACCATGGCTAAAAATAACACAACAATGTTACAATAAAACCAATGTTTTATTCAAAAATATGGATGTCCAAATTGGACGTCTCATAGATAAACTATAAGTTACATAACATATGAGCTTTGAGTCATTCACCATAATCTAGCTTGGAATTTGATGTATCTGGGAAAACAAAATTGCCATTTTTTTTCAAATGAACTTCAAAGAAGTTTTTTGCTAAAAGTTCATGAATTGCCATAGCTTCCATCAACATTTTTTTTATCCTTTCTTCTTTTGTTTTTTATTAAGATTATTTTCAATGGTTGTCGCATCTTCATCTTCATCTTGATGTTTTATGTCTTCCATGTTAATTCTATCATCATCCATTATCCTTGGATTTTGTAACCTCTTCATCTATCTGATTACTTTTTTAGCCATTTTGAACAAATCAGATCTTTTGATGTTGCCAAATGTTAAATTTACTTTTGATTATGTTTTTTTTTGGGCCTCTAAAGCCCAATCTATACCAAAGCCATCTAAATTGACAATGCATATGTTATGTAAACATATGCAAGCCATCACCAAATTTGACATGTGGTGCAATGGAATGTCTACTTTCTTGAGTAGAATTCTAAACATTCCTTTCAAGATTCCAAAAGTTCTTTCAACTAACATCCTTGTATTTGATTAGATAAAATTCCAATGTACCTTGTATATTGGCAGCCCATTTTTCTCACCTTTGAATGGAAAATAAAACCATGATCGCATTAAATAAGCACCATCTCTTATCAACTTGTAAAGTATAAACTTGTCTTTTTCGTCACTCAATTTTTTAACTCTGTTTTTTGGAAAAAAATGCAATCATGAATACTACCTACCCACCCATAATCATAACCCTAAAAACTGCATTTTGCATTTGTAACTCATTGAATCAATGTGGAGTAAAAACCTTTTTGACAATAATACAATTTAGGATATACCTTAGGTGCAATGATTGGAACATAACTACCATTTATGGCACCTAGGATGTTGGGACTTCCATGTAAGCATTCAAAACCAATGGTAATTTCCTTAATTTTGTTTCTAGTCAATTTAAGAATCACTAATGGTTTCAAATGCTTTCTAATTGTTACAAAAAATTATCTCACTGTAATGGACATTATACTTTTTGCAATGACATAAACCTCTCCACACATTTGTAATGAATTTTCACTACCCAATCTTGTAAGAACCATTGTTATTCTAAATCCTATACGGATGCTTTCTCTCATGTTTGTATTTTTTCGTTCAAGACTTGGACCTATAACCTTAATCTAAGCATGAAATGTGTCAAAGTTTAACCTTGTACATTGTCAAAACATCTACTTTGAATTCTTTTCGAAAAGTTGATTCTTCATATATCCAATTGCCCTCCCATACCTCCATATGATCCAAACTTTTGGTGGCATGTCCACAAACTCTGAAAAAACAATAACACACTCACCGTACTCCAATATTGTGTACAGTAACTACTTGTTACAATGAAACCACTTGTGCAATGACTTGATGGATGGCCATAGTAAAAACTAGGACCACCAATATCTTGTGAATACACTCATCCATTGTTTTTCTATAGTAGAAAACACAAAAAAAACAAAGAGGCAATAAGAAACAAAGAAAAAAATATGAAAAAAATGAAGAGAGAAAAAGAAAGAAGAACAAAAGATAGCCTAATCCTCTCACATGTGAATCTCAATTTTTTACTAATTGGACCTTCTGCCTTTACACACACTCATTCTACCTTATTAAAAAAAGAAATTTAATGTGAAAAACGTCCAATTTGCTTTGATTTGCTTCAAATTGGTCCTGGAATTTTGCACCCTAAACCTTCATTTAAAATGGCCCTTAATATGTTCAAAATTCAATTCCAAATCGGAAAAGCCCACTAATTTTTTTCCTTTGTAGTTTCAAGTTGCTCTTCAGGTGTGAAAACCCACCATTTTATTTTATTTTTTTATTTTTTCTGAATTTTCAACCTCCATTAGCCTATAACTTGGCGAATTTTATAATGGAATGTAGTGGGTGCTCCTTCTTTCACTTTACTAAAGTTCTAGCATTAAAAACTAGATTATCATCACCTCTATGAAAAACTACTATGGGAAAACAAAGTGCAAATTGTGATATTCCTTTAGGAACTTCAAAAAGTCTATAACTAATGCTTTGAATCTTGAAAAGTTGTTGATTTTAAAAGAAGAACCACACAACACTAGTCTTAACTCTCCATCTACTATGAGACAAGATACAACCTAGTCAAGGTCCCACAACAATGCCTATATTGATTTTATGTTATATTTTATATTTCATGATCCATGGGCCTTTAGCCCTACTGTTTGTAAAACGTGCCTAATTCAAAAATCAAGTCCAATTTCATGTATAAAATGAATAATCCTCAAATGTTAAAGATTGAAGATAAACATAATTTTACAACAAAGTAAATCCATAATTTATGTAACATGGAGTTCAACAATTAATTAAAATTAACATTTAACTATGAAGTTCAATCTACTTGCCGAGTTTTCAAAAAACTCAACTTGTTTACTTAAAAAACCTAAACTTGTGTTCCAAAATATTTGCTCACTTCCAAATCTAGCAAAATGTTAATTTCATGGTCTAGTTTTTGCCAATCCCAACAAAAGCATGCCAGTTTAAATCTAGGTCATAAGAACCTAAACTTTAAATTTAACACTACAAACTAGATATTGTATTGATACGTAAGATGCAACCTAGCTATATGGAATTATGAATATTGATATTGAAAAACGTATGAATCATGTATGACCTAAAACAATACCAACCTTATATTAATAATAGTCTAATATGGGACCTAAAACAATATTAAATATATACCTAGTCCACATCAATACCAAGCAAAAATTAGCTTTGGACATAATAAAAATACCAAACTAGTTCCCCAAAAAAAAGTTGACATTAATATTTACTAGGTATTAAAAAAAACAATTTAACCTTGCACCCTCATACTTAGTGCAATGTCATATGTTCAAAAATTAATAATAGCTTAACAATGGTTAAGACTTAAAACCAATGTTGAATGGGTATATTGTTTTTGATGTATTTGCAAAATACGTTATGTGATTTAAAAAAATATATACCCTTATGGCTAAGGTATATCACCTATCATTTTTTTCCCATTAGGATAAAATCTAATTATTACATATTTTGAAGTTTTAGGATTATGGTAAGGCCCATGTACATTCCCCTCGTGATAACACCTAGGCATTGTGATTTTATTTATTTTCAAATATTTAATTTGATTATAGTTTATAGTGCATTTGACACATTTTACCATTACCAATTTCCTTTTTATATTTGGCCAATAATAATAATTTTTAGTAAAACTTATAAGTCCATTCATACTTTTTGGCAAGTGCTACATATTCATTTGGGTTTACAAAATTTTAACATTAAAAGTAGCTTGGATCGTAGTATAGTGAGAAATAGGTGATGTGCTTGGAAGGACAATGTACTTAATAAATTAAAATTAGCTAAAAGGGCTTGAAGTTGAAACTCCTTTGAAGTGTGAAAGGAAGCAAAAAAAAATTTGGTACTTTATCTTTGAAAAACATTGATTATAAATTAATTAGTTAGGTATTGTAAATCACAAGTGAGTTTAGGACCGAAACTATGTCCGTTTATTATATAGCTATGGAAATCTATGTTTTTATTTACATTTTATTTTTTTCACCTTTCTATTATCTATATATAATTAGTATCCCACACCATGCTCCTACCATGGACTTCTCATTACCTATATTGAAACCTTTCAAAACAAAAATCTCAATTCTTCTCACAATTATATTTTATGAAATTTTATACTCATACAATAATTTGTTTCTATTAAGTGAAGGTGTCTCCAAAGGTCATAAACATCCACTTATATACTAACCAAAAGGAAATTAAAGAAGAAATTTCTTAAAGTTTACACATCACATGGCTCCCCATGTGATTTCACATGCATAATAAAATGAAAAAAACTTTTCACATAAATGATCATGTGTGAATTAATGCACCCTAAATAAATCATAAAATTTTAAAATTTTTTCATTACTCATTGGGGTAGAACAATCTTTTGAAAATGAAAATACATGTGATATAATTATGAATGAAGTAAAGATGGAAAATGAACCTTTGCAAAAACAAATATAAGGAAATAGGAATCTAAAAACTAATGAAGAAAAAATGAAAGAAAATTTGAAGAAGTTACATGCATAAAGATTAGTTTGGAAACCAAATAGCAAAAATGTTTTGTGTTGGGCATTTTATTACATTAATAATAACAAAAAAATTGGCTTAACAATTATTCAAATCATGTATTGTTATTTTTTCACAATAGTCCATTTTCGAGTTTAAATCCAAAAATTCAAATTAGGAGAAGATAACACAATCAATGGTATTTGATTACATTGAAGAAAAAATGTAATTTTAGATCATTATAATATTTTAAAAAAATTTGAAGAAGAAATGAATATTCCTTTAAGGGAAAATGAAAGGCAACCTTCCCAAAAGAAACCAAATATGTTTTTAAATTCCATATCCAATTTTTTTGCTACAAAGGAACCTTTCAAAAAAATTGATCAATAGCAAAAGCAATTTTTCAAAAATTTAGTTCTTTTAATTATCAAAGCCATCTCCCTTTACAATTTATGGAAAGTAGTTGGTTAAAGAAATTTATTATGCATTTGTGTCTAAGAATTGTATTTCCATTTAAAAAACAATGTTTTCATGAATTATTGCCCATATTAGAAGAAAACCAAACAATTGTATGTTTTACTAACTTTAACAAAATGTCATTCTACAATTACAAGTTTTGATTTGTGGATGCCAAAAGGTGGACATGATATTTCTCATTAATGATCAATTTTTTAGGAATTGATTAGTAGCCAAAGCACATTACAATTGGCCTTTTTGAAGCAAAAGATACTAGTGGACAAACCTTGGCCAAAAACTTGATAGAATAATTGTTGGATAATTATGCATTGAAAAGAAAAATAATTGTTTATATCAAAGATGAGGGATTTGATTTGAACACTATGACTTGAGCCCTAAAATCAATTGTAAGTTGTGATGGGTTTGGAAAAAAAAAAATAAGTACTTGTTTTGGTTATGCATTTTCTAAAACATGTCAATATGCAACAATAGATGAAAAAGTTTACATAGACACAATATGTGTCAATTAAAACTACTCAAAGAGATTTGCAAAAATGCATAACTTGATTAAAAAAATGAAGAAAAGATAGCCAAGAATGGGAGAAGGCATGTGTCAATTCATGTCTTCCCCCAAGGAATTGAGTACTTTATTGAAAACAAGGAAACTTTTTATTTTTCTAGTTTTTTTAATTTACATTTTTAATTCAATTCTTTTTGTGCATAGTTTAACTTTTTCTTTTGCTTTTGCAAAGTTTTTAGTAAAGTTATCCTTTTTTAAGAAGCTTTGCAATTCAAAGATGTAATTATACTATGTTATAGTAAGTAAAATTTTGTGAAATTGAGTGCAAGAGTACCACTTCCTTTGACATGGCACATTTGTCATATTATTGTTCATTCTCTTGGCCTTGTGTTTACTTATATTTTGAACCAGTCTAAGGGTCATTGGTTGTTAAACATTGCACTAAATTCTGCCATGTCCATGAGTTTAAAATCTAGGGGTGAAATTGATTATATAACTTTTGACAATTTAATGAAAGAATATGGAAATGTTGTTTATGAATTATCATGTTTGGTCTTCAACATAAAAAAGTTAATTGTTCAAGTTTTGTATTCTTTTCTTTCCTTTTTAAAAAAATATGAAAAAAGAAATTGCATAATATGTTTTTTTTAATGTTGGACCCTAGGTTTAAAACTTTTCATTTTGTGTCCTTACTTATTGGTCATGAACAAAGTAAGGCAAATATTGAAGAATATGACAAAAAATCTTTGTTTCCTATGTTTCTTAAATGTCATTATCATTTGCATCTTTTGGTTGAATATGAAAGGGGTGTTGTTGATTTAACGATTGAAGAGAATAACAATTTGGATATTTTTGAGATGATAGTTAACACAAGTGAACTAGCAATAGAATTGATCAATAAAGAGCTTTTGATTTTCATGCATTATCAAGTGAATGTTAAAGATATCAAATGCCCATTGCAGTGGTGGGAGAAACATGATAACATGTTTCTTATAGTTGGCTTTTGTGCTAGACAAATATTAAGGGTAGTTGGATCCTAAATTGAAATAGATATAATTTTTTTTAGCTAGAACATTTACTAGCCTTAGGAGATGTTGTTTACAATTTGAAAATTTGAACATATTAACATTTGTTAACAAAAATTAGCCCAATGATCCTAAGATAGGCTGTAAATCCCCTCCTAACTTGGTAGATTTTATTGAGATTGATACTAATTTAGAAGCGGAGTTAGAGAAGTTTGAAGGAGCTTTTGAAAGGGATAAAATTATGGAGTTGTTAATTATGAATTAAATTTTGAAAATAAGTTTTCATCTATTTTCAGTAATTTTAAGCTTTAAAATTACTTTAATTCATAAAGAAAATAAATTCATAATTAATATATTAATAAATTGAATTTTAATTGTTGAAAAATGTAATAAATAGGTTGTGAAAACTGGATTTGAGGACCGATTGTTATTGTATATTTAAGAACCACCTTATTTAAAAACCGAGTGAATTTGAAAAAATTAAAACCCTTGATACCTTCGTCAGTTCCCACCAACCAAAAAACAAAATATATTAAAAGACTTATCAAGTTCTCATAACATGATGTAAGAACTAAAACCGGCCGATTCTCACAAAAAAGTGAGAACCACCCAACATTGGTAGGCACATATGAGTGTCAATGTTATTCAACTCATCATAAAGTCCTTTCCCATGCTCTTGTTTTCTTCTTACCATGGTCATGTTATCTCTGAAACATCCATTCATATATGGTCACCTTCTACCCTAACCTTTGGTCAGATTCGATATAAATTAATTAAAATTTGAGATGTTGATTTTTTTTCAAATGCAAGGGCAAATTGTTTATAGTATAAAAGAGTTTCAAAAAAAATTTGCTTAACTTGCTGAAAATTCAGATTGGCAAATATGAAAAACATAATAAGTGTTGTATTCAAATTATGTCTCGAAGTCTTGAAACACACAAAACTTGTCATCACATATTTTTTTTAAAAAATAAAAAACTTAAATTGACACCCAAAAAAAACATAGTATGAAAATTTGAAAATTACAATCTTGAAATAACATAGAACTTCAAGCCTCAACACATTTAAACCATTAATTTTACAACTTCATCAATTTTGAAAAACTCTTCTAAAACCTGAGATCTTGGTATGACATGTCATGCTCATCAGAAAAAAAAACAAGTTTGATTTTTAAATTGTTTCTTGCATAAGTTGTTGAAATATTAAGAAGCAACATGTCCAAAAGTTTGAAAAAAAAGAAAAAAGAAAGCCTAACTTGAGTTGTTGAAACCTCCCTTACCCTAAAATTAATTCATTTGACCACTTGACTCTTATCTCTAATAAGAGAGCTATGTAAAGGAAAGATGGGGGTGAGAGTAAAGATGTGTTACTTTGGTTTGTACTTTGAAAACCATGTTTTCATCACAAAAGCATTAAGTTGACAATTTCACATATGTGAGTAGGGGACGTAAATGGCCAGTTTTGGCATAATAAGGCATCAAACCTATAACTGGGAATGAAAATTTTACAAAACAAAATAACTGGGACAGAAACTAGTTTTTCCACCAAGTTTGGTGGTAAACTGAGTTTCATCCTGTCTTTCCTTTTTCCTGAGGGCCTTCACTGCTCTTAGGCTACATATATTTTCACTGCTCCTACCTTCACAACTACTAAAACCATTCTCGAACCTTGTGCATTAAATGCTGAGTTTCATGCTTAGATATAATAAAAATTTCCTTACTTTGTGGATACCACTGAAAGAGGGGATAGGGTGTGAAAGCATGCCCAAAGACAGGGTGACTTTAACTCTGTTGTGTGAACAATGTTTTCTCTATATAAATTGTTTGTGTGTGTGTGTGTGTGTTATGATTGCTACATACAAACATCGGAATGGTCTCAAGTAGGACTTTGGACTTTGTTTTCTCTTTTTAAAGAAGATTTATGTGATGCTTTTCATTTTTCAGGTTTAGAATTCTTTTTAATTCTGCATGCACACTTTTGCATTTTTTCATTTTTGGGGAAGGAAGAACCACCCCTTTTAGCATGCCTATTTTGTTCCACTCAGCACAAGTGGGACCCTTCGGGATACTTTTTCCTTCCCCTTGTTTTGGGGTTTGGGTATCTTTGATTCAAGGAGAACATGATTCAAGGACCATCGTCATCCTCCTGGAGCTCTATCAGATTCTTTGCAAAAAGCTGCACTTTTGCATAGCATGAAAGATAGATCCAAACCCTAAGAGTGTCAACTTTGTAACCGGCTAGAGGTCGCTGGTTGTTAAAAATAGTCAAAACATGAGAGTGTCATGAAGGCTATTTTCAGTGATTGGGTGGTGGCATCAACCCCATTTACTGGACATAACCAACACCCTTTACATCCATATCACTGAATGCGATACATGCAACTCAATATTATGCAATAATATAATTGAGGCGTGGATCATGAAGGTCTCATGAAGAGTCTTCATACAACATTGTCTATAATATATGCTAGTGTGGCCTGTGTCGTTGGCCCAAGTGTGAACCCATTACAAAATAGGGAAACTCAACATGTCAACGTTGTTTTGCAATGTATGATTTTTTGAACAGCCGAATATGAAAGGAAATCATGCTTGAATTGAATGGTAAGCCTTCAAGTGTTACCACATTCTCAACTGATTTTTCCTTCCAAAACCTGGTTTTTTGGAATTTATTTGAATTTTCAGCAGTAGAAATCACTTAAAAATCAATATCTCTCACATTCTGAATCCAAATCTTACCAACAAATTCCATTAAATCCTGCTCATCAAGATCTTTTCAATAACACCAAAGGCACATTTCAATTCCTTCGAAATTTTCAGCTACAATGTAATTTCATTTTCAATGAAAAAATCATTCAATATTCAAAAACTTTTGCACTGCAAGTCCAAACATCATGAAACCAAGCCCAGGCACCCCTCTTCATTGAGAGCTTTCCAAAGACACCAAGAACACAATCCGAAGCATCCTGGAATGGTGGATCTCATAACTATAGAACAAAACATACTACCTTCCTTCATAACATGTGTTGTTGGCTCAAATGTGAACATGATTATGTAGGTACTTCAAGTGTGAATATTCTTATTGATAGAGCCCAATTGTGAAAAGAGAAATTATTTAGAATTTTTAATTGCTTTGTGACAAAAAAATTACTCAAAATTTGATATTTCCCCCACCTTAGGTTTTAAAATTATGACATCATCTTCAAGAAATCTCACTCATCAAAGCCTTTCTAGCATTACCAAGAGCTTGCCCTTATTTCACTATATATATATACAGGATTTTCAATAAAAAAATGTTCAATATTCAATAACTCTTGCATCATAAGTCTAAACATTAGCAAATTGCCCCTAATGCACTTCTACTTGACAATAATATGAACAACACGTTGTGGTGGGGGGCAACCATGGTTTGGGAGATCTCAATGTGACAAACAAACAAAATAAGCAAATTATTTCCCTTAATAGAAAAAAATGTTCAATATTCAATAACTATTATATCATAAGTCTAAACATTAACAAACTATTCGGTGCAACCCTTAAGGGCTTTCCAACAATAAGGAAAGCATTGGGGTTAAGGCCCAAATGGACCATGGTGTGAAAAAATGAAGTATGACAAACAAAACAAACAAACTACTTTTTGTAATAAATGGATATAACAACATATTTTACTTGAAAGAATTGTAATGAAACAAAAAAACAAATGTGATACTATAATTTTATGTAATTAGATTATTATTTATGTAATTATTTCACAGTTAAGTTTGGTGATTTATTTGTTAGTTTGATTTTATAATTTAATTATGATTTGGTCATAGTTTCAATTAATGTGTTTGATTTTCACATGATAATTCATGTGAAAAGTCTTTGGCACATTAGTGTGCATTGACTCACACATGATCATTTAGGTGAAAAGTCTTTGTCATTTTATTATGCATGTGAAATCACATGGGGAGCCATGTGATGTGTAAACTTTAGTTTCCTTTTGATTAGTATATAAATGTGTGTTTGTGACCTTTGGAGACACTTTCATTTGATAGAAATAAGTTGTTGTATGAGTGTAAAGTTTCATAGAATAAAATTGTGAAGGGAATTGAAATTTTTGTTTTTGAAAAGTTTCGGTATAGTTTATGAAAGTCCATGGTAGGAACATGGTGTGGCATACTAGTTATACATAGACAATAAAAAGATGAAAAAATATTTATGCAAATAGGAACATAGATTTCCATAACTATGTAATAAACATACATAGTTTCGGTCCTAAACCCATTTATGATTTACATCTTTTGGTTCCATAATTGGGACCCAAATCTATGTTTTTTGTGTTGTGGAACTTATTTTTGTTATCGAAAGTTTGGTAGGAAAGAACAAACTATTTGTTTTGTTTTAGAACATGAAATGCAAGGTGATTTGTTTATCCCTGAATAATGGACAAAAGTAACAACATGGGTGGAGGAGATTTAACTTGTGGCAATGGAAATTATGAAAGGCAAACCAAGTCAAATTTGGTGCACAATTGAACACATAAAATAGCAGCATGAAGACCATAAACACGAGTCATTATGTTTGACCCCAAGTCTACTTTTGGATTTTACATTAAATCCTAGGCACAAACTAAAGTTAGATTTGTGGGAATCTACAAAGTTTCATAAAGAAAAACTATAAGTAAAAAATAAAAAATAAAAAAATGGCATGTGTTAAGCCATATGAGATAATGTAAATAAAAAGTTTACAAAGAATAATAGGCATTCATTAATAAGTTCATGTTTGTTAGACCTTGTTGAAACCTTGAAACTTTTTAATTTCTAATATTAAAAATGTTGTAGGTTTTTGAAAAGAAATATATGTTTTATTTTTAGGATTAGTGTTTTAAATAAAATATTAATGTTAATGTTAGGAAAAGCTTTTAATTCCCTTAACACATAGTTTCCAGAAAATAGGCAATAAACCCCATCATTAACATTAGGAATTATTGGGCCAAGTTCATTTGTTGAAAAACTTGTTGAAAGACCTATTGAAAAGCTTGGAATTTTAAATGAATCAAGTGTGTTAGTGTCATAACTACATAAATGACAAGAAGATTCTAGACCTCAACTTGACCTTGAACTTGCGAAGCAATGCCAAAGAATGATAACACCAGAACAACATTTACTCATTTGGCTTAAAAAAAGGGATGCAATTCTAAACTATGCTAGAACCAATAACTTGCATGTCATGTGGAGTGGAGGCATCATTGATACTCATGATGGCTATGATTTTGTAAATGTTGTCTTTCAATTTATGCATTTAAATATGATAATTATAAGGTTGGAGATGTTTGGTCCTTTTAGAGAGTTGAATTGAAAAGATAAGGAGAATTTTATTATGAATGCAATTTGGGCCATGGGAGTTTTCTAGTTCATGAAGAGAGACTGTGAAAGCTAAATGATAGTTGGTCAAAAAGAATTAATTAATTTGGTGTGTTTATTATCTTTTTTTTTAATTAAAAAAAATAAAAATCGACACGGTTATTCTAATTTTTAGGGGAAGTAAGGGTGAAAACCCTAAAGTATTTTTAAGGGAATATAAGAGATATTGTATTAGTACTGGGCTTAAAACAACTATAGAATGGCTTTTTTTTTTCCTGAATTCTTAAAGGGTACAACATCACATTAGTTTGAATAATAAACATAAGCATTGAGGGGATTATGGAATGACATAATTAAGGCTTTTGTGAAAAAATTTAATATGAAGAATGTCTACCAAAACTTAATATTTGAACTGAATCAACTAAAGCAGGGGGTTTTTAAGTCAATGAAAAATTATAAGGAGAAAATAATGACATTGTAAAATAAACTTTAGGTGTGTCTTAAGGCATAATGTTATGAAATAATTGATCCAATTTTTGTTGGAATCATTGCATTAATGCTACAAAATTTCACCATTAGTTTATTATCAGAGTTGCGACAACAAGTGAGATATGAACAAGAAGAGACATTTGATGAAGCAACAGAGGTGGCTGAAAAAAAAAAGGTGGGCATGGAAGAAATTCCATGACCAAATGTGCAATCCACGGTAAAGGTAGTTCATTTTTCAATTGAAATAAAGTCACAAAAGTATCCAAAAGTGAACTCTTACATGGAATTAGCCATGGAATAGATGATAAATAAATGAACTAGTTAAGCCTCCATCTATTGCAACTAAGGGCTAACAAGAATAGAAATTTGGAAATGGACTTATCAATAGTTCAATGTTATAAGTGTTAGGAAATGGGACATTATTCAAGAGAATGTCCAAACTCACCAACCTTGCTTATTAAAAAAAATGTGGGTTCTTCAATTCAAAGGTTTTTTTTAGAGGAGAAGGACAAAGCTCAAATGTTCAATAGAGGAGAAGGATAAAGCTCAAGTACATTTGATTGAACTGATGAGTGAAGGGTGAGAGAAAGCTTTGGTGAGTTTGGAAAGGAATTTTAAAATTCCTAAGGATGTGGTTGATGTCATGGCCCAAATTAAATGACCAGTGGAAAACACTATTCATCTTGACGCAAACATAAAGAGGTTCATGGAGATGGCAAGAACACCAAAATAGAAGAAAAAAAGTTAAAGGCGAAAGTTTGGATTCCAAAACTTTCCAAATTCTGGAGATTTATCTTTATTTAATGGTGAAGGATGTGGGGTCGTAGAAAATAAACATCACCATTGGACAGTTGGTGGTAATGGTGTCGTCTGCTCGAAGGGAATTAAGGAAAGGGTTATCAACACCTAAAGTCCTAGAAATACCCACACCTTTGAATGCCATAGTAGCTGAGTGTGAATGTGATTTAATCATTAATGTGCAATGTAATGGATTAATGTTACATGAAATGTTGGTGGATGGAAAGGTAAGAGTTAATGTGATAATAATTCCTACAGTGAGGTACTTAGGGTTGAAAATTGATAGACCAGCCTCAATAACCCTAAGAATGGTTAACAAACGGGTTGTTAAGCCAAAGGAAGTAATTAACAATGTTATAATCACTATAATGAAGGTTTCCACCATCATGGATTTCCATGTGGTATTGGAGGAAAACGAGGCTTACCCAATGATATTAAGTAGGCCTTGGTTAACAAAATCCCATGTAAAGAACTATTAGGGCGAAGGATACATGACCATTGGAATTCATCCAAACTGACATAAAGTTCCATTTGCAAATTTTGTGAAATGTGTCGAAGGAATGAATGAGTATGATGATGAATAAAAAACAGACCAAAGTTTTAGTTCGGAAAGGATTTACACAAATGATTCTAGTGAAAAGGAAGTGGGGTTATATGTTTTGGAAACAATCCCCAAGGTTGGAACTTTATCTTAGACAAATATAAGAGTTCGAGGGGATAATGACCAATCAATTTTACATGTGTTGACAAAAGGAGAAATTGTGGATCTGGTGAGTAAGATTCAACTCGGACTAGACCTTTGCTTTGAGGAAAGAAAATAATATGAATATTTATTGTGTAAGTATATATCCATTTATTTACTTTCAGCTACAAGGACCTTAAGGAAGTCACCATGGAACAACACAAAATTGAATTATTACCGAATGCCAAATTGGTTAAAACCAAATAAGGGAGGTGGAATCTAAGATACACTACAATGGTGAAGGAAGAACTTGACAAGTTATTAAAGGCAAGGTTCATTAGACCTATGGAGACAACTGAATGGGTTTCTTTTGTGGTATTTACATTAAAGAAAAATGGTAAGTTAAGGGCATGTGTCAACTTCAAAACTTTAAAGAAAATAATTAAGAAAGACTAATACCCTTTGCCATTTTGTGAAATTTTTTTGGAAAAAGTAACAAGGTATGAAATGTACACATTCAGAAATGGGTATAAGGGCTACCACTAAGTGAAAATTGGTCCAAAGGATCAATTGAAAACCACATTCACCACACCATGGGGAACATTTTGTTACACAATAATGTTTTTTAATTTGTGCAATGCTCTAAGGACATTTCAACATTTGATGAACAAGGTCTTTGGACCATTTTTGGGCCTTATTCTACAAGTTTTCATTGACAACTTTGGAGTTTATAATGATAGAATCTTTCATTTTACCAAACTTGAGTTACTCTTTTAACATTTGGATGGTTTAGGAATGATTTTGAGCCTTGAGAAAACTACAATTGGTTTTTCAAAAGGGAAGATGATTCGACACATCGTGTTAAAAAATCGGGTAGCCATAGATTTCGAAAAGCTTGATAGGATTTCAAAGTTTTCCTTGCCCACCACAAAAAAAGCTCTCTGAGGTTTTTTGGGGATGGTGGGTTATTATCGAAGGTTCATACTCATGTTTGTGGCAAAAGCACATCCTTTAACACGATTCATGTGAGAAGATGCACCTACACCGATGGAGGATGAGGTGTCAAAACATGCATTTTGAACAACTCAAACCAACTTTTCAAGCTACATCAATCCTTTGGACTCCAAATTGGAATAAACCATTTTAGTATATTATGATGCATTTGGAAAAGTGATGGGAAACACATTGTCCCAATTGGACAAAAATGGGCATGACCATCCCATTCATTTTTGTCAGCAAACAATTAACTTCAACCAAAAAATAATAATATTATGATTGAACAAGAAGGTTTTATAATTATTTTCTTTCTTAAAAAGTTTCACCATTACTTGTTAAGCTACAAGGCCAAAATTGTGACAAATCACAAGGTTTTAACTTACTTGGTCAACAAGTCCAATCTAAGTGGTCGATTTGCTCAATGGCTGCAGTTAATGGAGGAATTTAACATTAACATTGTCCATTGTCCAGAAAGGCAGCATGACAATGTAGATGGCTTTATAAGGGCATATGAAGGAGTGGGTGATGTTTTAAAAGATGATGATTTTTTAGATGCAATAATAATGACCATTAATGTAAAATAAACGTTTGAAGAATATTGAGAAATCATTCAATATTTGGATAGCATGAGGTTTTTAGTTTGAACACAAAAGTGGTGTGAACATAAATTACGTACAAGAGTTGAAATTATTTGATAATAACAGACTAGCTTTACTTCCAAGGAAAAGATGGTGTTTTGTGATGAAACATTAGAAAAGGTGAAACTTCACATCTTTTGTATGAATTTCATGATGGGTTTTGTGGAGGCCATTTTGTAGGACAAATCACAACAAAAAATATTTTGCAGGTAGGTTATTACTGGCCCACCTTCTTCAAGGATGCCCATGATTATTACAAGAGTTGTGATGTATGTCAAGCTTATGCACAAAGGTTTTTTATGAATGGCCTTTTACACCCCATACCACCTCTGGGACCTTTTGAAAAATGGGGAATTGATTTATTGCGGCCATTGTTAATGATTAGGTAAGGGCATTAATTCATTGTGATTACCATATACTACCTCACAAAGTTTGTAAAAGTACATACCTTGAAGTTTTTAGTGAAACAAAAAGAAACATGATTTATGTATGAACAAATCTTTATTTGATTTGGGACACCATTCGAAATTGTTTTCAATAATGGTCCTTAGTTTTTGAATGAAGTTGTGGAAAACTTATTAACATGTCTTGCAATGAAACATAAGTTTACCACTATGTATAAGCTTATCAATAGGACATTATGTTCCATGTTGGCGAAAGAGGCTAAGGTTCATGTGAACATTTGTGATTGGGATCTCAAGATCCACCATGTCATGTGGGTTTAGAACATCATGTTGTGTGGGTTTATAGCACCACATACAAAATTGTCACAGGGTATTCACCTTTCTATTTAATTTATGGGATGGAAGCAATTTTACCCATTGAGCTAAAAATAATGATTTTACACACTACCATAATGATGAGACTTCCTTTGGATGAATCCCAATGCCATCGATTGTTGCAATTCAATGAGTTGGACAAATTACAATTGAAAGCCCGTTAATCCATTGAGGTCACACAAGTTCAATAAAAGAAAGTTTTTCACAAGAAGGTGAAAAAAAGGGAGTTAAAAAAAAATGACATTGTCATGATGTTTGACACTCAACATCATTGCAGGGATTATAAGAAATTGTGCCCAAGTGGTTTAGACCTTTTGTCATCAGGAAGGTCTTTGTAGATAATGGACTTTATGAATTTGAAAATGTTGATGGTTCACCATATCTAGATCACATTAATCATGACAAGTTGAAAAAGGTTTTGGATATGTGATTCTGAAGATGGAATCCATAATGAGTTTGAGGATGATGTAATTTGATGTAATTAGACTATTACCTATGTAATTATTTAATGGTTAAGTTTGGTGATTTATTTGTTAGTTGAACTATGATTTGGTCATGTTTCAATTAATGTGTTTGATTTTCGTATGATAATTCATGTGAAAAGTCTTTGACACATTAATGTGCATTGATTTTCACATGATAATTTATGTGAAAAGTCTTTAGCACATTAGTGTGCATTGACTTTCACATGATAATTCATGTGAAATAAAAACTAACATTTAAAAGCAATCAAAAGATGCAATTTACTTTCTAAGCATTTACAAAAAAAAAAAGATATGTTTTCTAAACTTTAAACAAAAGGTAATGGGGGTTTTATAATGAAATGTCTAAAAAATATGCAAGTTAAAAAAATCTTGCCAAAAAAAACAACCAAAAAAAAAAACATTACCAAAATAGAGAACACATAATGAAAAAAAATTCAAAAGAAAATTCAAAAAAATGAAAAGGAACTCACCTTTGCTATTCGAAAGTTTGGTGCTCCAAGTTCAAAGCTCTAACTTGCACAAGTCAAGAGGGTGGAGAAGTACCATATTAACTAAGGAACTGAAAACAACACCAACGTGAGAAAAACAACAACACCAATGCAATAAAAACAACAACAAAAGCTATGACAATAGGTACTTGAGGAGTTGCAACATAAATGTACAAACGGTAACACTAATGCAATATGAACTACAACACCAACACAAAAGGAACAATGACAACAATATGAGAAGAGTAGCAACACTAGTTCAAGAAGGGCAACACTAGCATGATAATAGTAGCATTAGTGTGAAAAAAGTTGTAACACCAACACAAGAAGAGTTGGACATCTGTGTAAGAAAAGCATGGACCAATGCATGTAAAGTTGAGCACTAACATAAGAAGGATGGGAGCACTAGTCTGAGATGAGCTATAACATTAACCCAAGAGGAGTGGTAGCATTAGTGTGAGAGGAATAGTAGCACAAGCATGAGAAGGGCAACACAAGCACCAAAGTAACGGTAGCACTAGTGCAATGAGAGTCATAGCACCAACATAAAAAGGGTTAAGCATTCGTGCAAAAAGAACAATGGACCAATGTGAGAAGAGCCAAACATTAGTAAAGAGTGGCATACCAATAGAGGAAGAATATCATACCAACATAATAAGAACCAAACACTAATGCGATAAAAACCAAACACTGATGCAAGAAGAGTAATCGCACCACTGCACGACGTCAAAAGAGCGATAAAATTAACAACGCAAAAAGGTAACATGATTTACATGAAAACATCAATGGAACGCAGGAAGGTTAACACCAATGCGAGTACCAATGCAAAAATGGTAGCACCAACACGGACAATAGCGCCAATGTGAGAAGCAAAACAATGCGAGAAAAGCAACCAAGAGAAATTTTTAAAACCACAACCAACATGAAGAAAATAAAAACAAGCACAATCAATGTGAGAAGAGCACAACTAGAAAAAACAACATTGTGAAAAAAAACAAAGCTCAAGCTTCATTTTATAAATTTTCCATTATCCCTAAACCTAAACAATGCCTCCACCTCCCTAGGCAACGACTATTGTTTAGGAACCCTAAACTGAAAGAATGTGAAAACTGGATGGAGGTTATCTGAGAAGAACTGAATGAATCAAATTGATTTGAGAATTGCCCAACCCATGGTTTGGAGCTACAAACCAGTGTTGGCTGGCTCTTTGTCTTTTTTTTAAAAACCATGAGTATATAAGAGTACCCATTATTTTAAAATTTTGAGAACCGATGAATAAGTGAATATATACCCAAGTGGGTAAGAAGTGGGTAAATGTCCCTCACTCTTCATTATGTGACCCAGCATCAACTAGTGCACCATTCAGGGAAACCTTGTGTGACCCTGAGTTACTAAGGTAACGTATCCTGGTAACCCTCCTACTTTACCTTTCCCCTACCTAGGTACCTACCTTGGTGAGTGGGTAAGTATCATTGGGGATAGGTATCAATGGTAAGAAGTTAAGGAATATAAGTGGTTACTACGTAAGTAGTAGGTAAATATGTACTTACTTGGTGAGTAGGTACTACTAGGTAGGTAGATGCAAGTGCATGCTTGTTTAAGCACTATAGTTACCTACGGTTAATGAATATAATGAGAAACTACTTCTCATCCAGACATGCCAGTTTATTTTGGCCATTTACCACCACCCCCCTCACTAACTTCATCCATTCTCAACAAGTTACAACTTGTCATTGAAATAGTGTCGGGGTAGGGGCTATGGTGAACCAGCATCACATTAGTACCTTCACCTTTTCGGGTGAAGCCTCTTAGTTAGTGAGCATTTTGAGCCCAAAAAATATTAGATTTGAACTTAGAGACCCTTGCTTAATCTAAGCATGGGATATTTGTAATATTTAGAAATAATTTAAATGGATTTTGGGATTTTTATCATGGTACAAACTAAAAAAAACTAGGGTGTGTGTGTGTGTGTGTGTGTGTGTGTGTGTGTGTGTGTGTGTGTGTGTTTTTTTTTCTTCAATTTTGTGATTTAGTTGAAGTGACAATCATCCATAAGATGATTTAGCCAGATTTGGCTAAAAGTAAAATGAATAAATAAACTAAAATCCTTCTATGTTATATTCTTGGCTACTTACTGCAACTTATCCTAAAAATCTGGTGATTTGGATTTAATTTTCCTTGAAAATCTGGCGAATTTGGACCACTTTTTTAATGAAAAATCCTTTAAATGAGATTTTTAAGGAAAAAATTTAAAAAAATTCACCCAAAAAAAAAAAAAAAAAAAAACACTCTGGTACAACATCTTATGTATTGGCAGGGCCAGCGTGTTTGTGATGCCTTGTTTCGCACTCTTGAGGTCCAACTTCTTACCCATCTATCTATGAAGGAAGGTAGTTTGTTTTGTTTTGTTTTGTTTTGTTTGTACTTATGAGATACACCGAACCAGGATGCTTCAGATCGTGTTCTTGGTCTCTTTGGAAAGCCTCTGGAGGAGGAGGAGGAGGAGGAGGAGGAGGAGGGGTGCATCAGCTTGGTTTCATGGCATTTGGACTTGCGGTGTAGAAGTTCTTGAATATTGAATGATTTTTTCGCTGAAAATTAAATTAAATTAAATTAAATTAAATTAGATCGTAGCTGAAAATTTTGGAGGAATTGGAATGTGCCTTTGATATTGTTGGAAAGATCTTGATGAGCAGGATTTAATGGAATTTATTTGGTAAGATTTGGATTCAGAATGTGAGAGAAAATGTGGTAACACTTGGGCCAATGGCACAGGCCACACTAGTAAACATGAAAAAGTTGGACAATTTCAAACCCTAAAAAATAATTTTAATGTCATCACTTGGGTCAATCACCATGGTTGATGAATCCAAAAGCAATCATCTTGTTGTACTAAACCTTTTGGAAATCAAAATCATTGTATCATTTGCATATTTACAACTCCAAAACTCAGTTTCACACTATTGAAAAGTTTGTACTTGAACCGAACTTGAAACCAAAAGTATTGTGTACAAATCATTATACTGCTGCCAATGGAGATGCTTTAAACTCTAATATGATATCAAACTTTGAAGAATAATAACAAACTCTTTGTCATCACCAAAATCACAGGTCTATAGCCATGATTGTCTGTCATTAATGTTTTTCTACAAAGGTCTTTTGTAAGCAATTAAACAATTGAATTGATTTTATTGGTACTTACTTCTTCCTTGCTTGTTGATGGTTGGTTTCCATCAAATGCGACGAAGACAAAGATAGGATATGAGGCGATACCCAACTGCCATGAGCACCAACACCCAAGCTTCTTGGACCCCGGAATCCAGGGGCAAGCCTTGCAAGGCTCTAGCATTTGCAATGCTCTCGCACCCGCTAGTAGTGTCACAATTGAAAATCTGGTCAGGAGAATATTGTATTTTCTGAAGGAGTCGAAAGCCGTAGTATACGAAAGACAGGTACTTCACCCACTTCATGAAGGCTGGCATTTTCTGTTTCACCAAATGCCAGGTACCCACACACACCGCCAAAGAATTCTCCCACATTGAAAAAATTGGAATGGATTGAAAAAAAAAATTCAGAAAAGAAATTTATTATGAGGATGGATTTTTCAGTCTTTCATCCAACACCACCGCAACGATTTTATTACCTGAACATAGTAGCCACCAGCTAGGAGGAAGACAAGGAGAAACATTGATGCAATGATCCCTGCGGTCTTTAAACTTAGTGTAGCTGCTCCAAACATCTCTCCAAATCCCTGTCAAATTGATCACTGACAATGACATTCATGATTGGTTTTGGGCCAATCTAAAAGTTGATGCATGAGAGAGAGAGAGAGAGAGAGAGAGAGAGAGAGAGAGATTGAAAATTCGAGTTCTTTGGGTGTTGAGATATATACAAATTTGCAAAGGATTTTTAGAAAATTTCTTAGTCCATTTTCAGTTACTTCCCCTCACAGCATTTCTCTTACCTTATGCATAAGACAATTACTGATTGAATAGAAAAATTCTAGTATTGAAATCAATAATGTGGTTACTATATTCAGATGCAATTTTTTACATCCTTTCTAAACAACAATGAACACTTTGGGGCTGGCTGGTGATCAGGAATCAAGGTAGGAGAAAATAATTTCACAAAGTCTGTTTTGTCGAATCATAAGCACAATGCATGTAATGGAATTTTGAAAGGGTTGCGGGGGGGAGGGGTTGGGAGAAGAATTCAGTGCCTGGCCAGTGATGCCAATCAGAAAAGTGGCAAGAAGAGTGAGAAAGAAAGCACCAACACTCGCACGCAAACTGGCCATGAAATAGAGAATGACAAGAAAAATGGTGGGGAAAACTAGCTCAGCCAAGCAATCGCACACCGTACTACTCATGTAGTAAGCACTCAGTCGATACATATCAGCTGCTCTCTCCTTTGCCAGATATTGACGCTCCATTGGAAATGTCATCAGAGTTGTCCACATTGAAAAAGTTGCCCAGAAAATACAGATGTAGAAAATAAGACCCAGCTGCAAAAAAACAGACAATTTTTTAATGTAGATGGTTTGTTGTAGTAGTAATAAGACTTGGTGCAAAAGGCATGGGTTTAGTAGATAAATCCATCTGACATTGGGTAGAAGACAATAACATCTTTTGACAAAAGAAAGTAGCAAAATAGGCATGGGTTTAGTAGACAAATTCTTCATCTGATTTTGGGGACAAGATAATATATCTTTTGAGAAGAGAAAGTAGCAAAATAGACATGGGGAGAATTTCACAGATCTCATTCTCACAATGTGCAATTGGGTTGGATGCTGTAACATTTTACATACTGCACTGCAATCAAAATTCACTCTAGTAGATTCAAGTCTCAATACATGCAAATATGAGAAGATTTGATGTTAATAGATTCTCTAGAAACCTGATTGTCGAGATTGATCAGGAGCTTCATTTTTCTTTTTTTTCCCCACTTGCCTGATCTTGTATGTCTGCATTTGTTTGCGTCTTTGAACGCCACCATAAAAGACCCAAGAGCACAGCTACCCCAATTGCCTGTAGCAGCAGCAGCAGCAGTGGCAAAATGAAATTTCATATGAATAGAAAATTCCACTTATTTCAGGCACCCATCAGATCAGATACTTGAGGCAGGTTTTGACTTGACACACAAATGGAAATCTCACTGCAAATGAGATTCATGGTGGTGGGAAGAATTTTCGTGATGATCTTTTTACTTCTGACCTGCAATATTTTCAAGCTACTGAAGTAGTCGACTCGACGCTCATTGAATGTCCGTTTGAACAGTATGAGGAATTGTGTCCACCATGAGGATGCCCAGTCCTGCTTTGCTTTGATTGCATCTTCGAGCTCCTTGGACACATTGCCCATCTCACACATTGCCCTTCTCTCCTCTGGTGCCAATCTTGTCATGTATTTTCTCCTCATGTACTGAGTGAGAGAGATTCAACCCCAGGCATAATTTTCATGCTTCCCATTAGATCTTAGGTCCCACCAGTAGTTTTGCACCATAGCTCTAAATCTATGCAGTTGAAAGGTTACAAATCAGATCAAAACCAGACCTAAAATTTTCCAAGTATTATGTAAAACCCAAAACCCTAAACCCTAAACCCCAGTTTCCTTTTATGCAAATTCTCTGTGCCTTGAGTATGTAAATTCCTATGATATCACTGGGATCCTTGTTTGCCAGAATGTACAGGACACCCCTAAAACACAACATGCATTGATTTTTGCTGTGTGAATTGATCTTAACAAACAAGGATTTTCCTTCACAAGTTTCTCATACCTTGTGAACCAGGTCTCTTTGAAAGTCTTCAGGACTAGTACTACGGCTCTCATCCCTCATTGTCAAACCAATTTGCTTGCATGTGATTGCTGGACTACTAGTAGTAGAAGAAGAAGAAGGTGGTGCATGATAATCTTCTCCTATTGCTGCTGCTGCTGCACATGGAGGAGGAATTAGATCCATTTGGGTGATAAGATTCTCAAGGTCAGGTGGAATGGTGATGTCACTTGTGGTTCCAGTCGCCAAATCAAGAAGGAAATCAGCTGGATTCATGGCAATCTGTGGTGTAAGACTGAGGGATGAGAAATAGTCCATGGCATCTTTGGCATAGCCAGCAAAAATTGCATAACCCTCTGAGAGCAAAATCAGCTTGTCAAACATGTGAAACATCCTGCTTGATGGCTGATGAATTGTTGCCACTATTCCTCTGCCTACCTGTTTGTGCATACATATGTCAGAGAACATATCATAACTTAAAATACAATCAGAAAGAAGGAAACACAACAGACACAGTTCTCATGAACAAGTCTGCAATACCATGGCTTGATTGAATCCATTTTTCTAACAATGTTATACTGAACTTCTTCCACCATCAAAGTTGGTTTCTCAAACTCTGAAAACAGAATCATGGATCAAAATTTCCTCTCTTCTGGCAGCAGATGTTCTAGAGTTCCAACAGAATTGCTCTTCTGGCAGCAACAGATGTTCTAGAGCTTTGACACAATGACTAGATTTGCTAGACTTCCTGCCAGTGCAGCAGATGGTGTTCTAGAGCTTTGACACAGTGATCAGATTTGCTAGACTTTCTGGCAGCAGCTGTAAACTCTCAGGCAGGCTGCAAAAAGAAAATCAGAGGGTTATGTATTGGTACCTGAGCATTTTTTTGCAGCACTTTCAGGATGCGTAGAGCAGTGGTAGAATCAAGGCCAGAAGTGGGTTCATCCAGATACAGAAGAGAAGGATCCACAAGAATCTCATACCCAATGCTTGTGCGCTTTCTCTCTCCTCCAGAAACACCCCTCACAAACGTCCCTCCAATAATCGTGTTCTTACACCTGAGGAGAGCGCCAAAAGACGCCAGAAAACATACATGAATTCACGTGAACAATTCTTGTAGGCAACAGCAAAAAAAACACCACCTTCTTGTTCTTCTTGTTCTTGTTCTTGTTTAGCTCAGCAGCAGCAGCAGCAGCAGCTTGAGGGTCTGTCTACGACCCAATGCTGTCTCCATCAAGAGAAATGATGGGTTTGCGTCAATCACCTTTCCAAGCCAAGCTCCTTGAGCACAGTGTCTGCACGCTGGATCTTCTGGATCCGGGTCATGGAATTGGGTAGTCGCAAAAGAGCCGCGAAGAGCAACGATTCCCGCACGGTGAGCATGGGGAACATCACATCATCTTGTGTGACAAATCCCATCCTACACACAAAAACCCAAAGAATTGATCTCCAGAGACGATCGCGTGAGAAACTTGCTTCCGGACAAGACAATCCAAGCAAGAAACAAAAGAAGAGAGTTGGTGACATTGTAGAGCTCTCTCTCTCTCTCTCTCTCTCTCTCTCTCTCTCTCGGTGTGTGCCTGTCTTCACCTTCTCTTGAGGGAAGAGGAGAAAGAGAGGCCATTGAAGGAGATGGTGCCGGACAAGTTCTTGTGCAGTCTACCAGCCAAAGCATTCAGCAAAGTGGTCTTGCCACTTCCTGAAGGACCCATGAGAGCTAGCATCTGGCCTGGTGCCACTGACGCTGTGATGCCATTCAGGATGAACTTCTCCGGTGGGCTGTGTCGCACCTTGGTGACTGTCTTCTTCAGACCCACACATGAAAGACTGCAATGAAGAAGACTCCCGATTGCGCCTGCATGCGCCTCATCCGCCGTCGCCTTCATCTCCACCTTGTACTTCACATCCTCAAACTGCAGCTCTCCTCCATCATCCCAACAATAAACAAACAACCCATTGAAACCAATCACACATTTTTGCAACAAACAAGTTCCTACAGATGCTGGCAAGCTCTTATAGATCCTGAAGATCCTATGAAGATTACTGCATAAGATCTTCTGAAACCGGATCTTTAGAGCTCTGTGCTGATCACCCATAACAATCTATCTATCTAAGGAGAGTTGTTGAGAGAGTTCTCGCCTTCAAGACAATAGGAAGAACAGAAGAAGCAGCAGCAGCAGCAGAGCGAGCACCGATCTGCATGGTGAGATCCATGGGATCAGAATGCAAATTCCACTGCTGCTCCTCCATCACATCTCTCAAATCCTTCACGCTGGAAGAATCCGAACTCGCACAGTATGATTCGCGTGGCGGCGGCTCCTGCAGCTGATCATCCACTGTGCGGGAGCGCGCGCGCACACACACACACACAAGAAAGAAAGAAAGAAAGCACGCACCCACCCACCCACAACCCACAACAACAAAAATCAGATTCTGATCGCCAACATCCACAACAACAGGTGCAATGCATGATCCGCGAGCTTTGGTGACGACCCATGAAGACAGAAGAAGAACCTTCTTCTTCTTCTTCTTCTTCAACGGTTGAATAGTTTGAAGCAAAACAAGGGGAGTTTGAACAATCCGTTTGCAATGAATGTGTTCTTTGCATGCATTCTGTTAGAATCCATCAAGGTTCCAAGAATGGTGGAGCGATCTCCTGGAAGATGAGCTCGCTCGTAATTGGGTTGTAGAGAATGGAGATCTTCATCGTCGGTCGACGGTGGAAGTACGTACCCGGAGCGAGAGTGAGGGGAAAGGTGCCAGATTCCGGAATATGAAAGGAGGTAGTCTTGGACACAAGCTGCTTGTTGAACTCCGATGGCATTAGAGATTCGGGATCATCATCATCTTGCAGGCTCAGACTACCATGCAGATGATGGTGATGACGATGATGATGAAGCTGCACAATTTCAGAGCCACCTACACCCAAGCTCCGGCTCTGATTCTGGGTCTGCAAGTCTGATGATGGTGGTGATGATGATGATGATCTGCAGCAACCAGGTGGTCCAGGCGCTGCTGCTGCAGCAGCTTGCTGCAATTTCATGCTTGAAGAAACTCGGTCTGGAGCCTCGTGAAGCTTGACAACAACATCATAACCGCTGCTGTTGCTTCCCATGTTTGACACACAATTGTTCACAGACTCAAAGGAGTAGTTGATCGATCGAGAGTTGCTTGTTTGCTTGTTTGCTTGCTGCTTCTTAGGCTGCTCCTGGTGCTCGAGAATCATGATCGACTAGAGAGAGACAGAGGGAGAGAGAGAGACAGAGGAAGGGTATGTCACGTGCATGCATGCCATTGATGTGAGTAGTGTGTAGGTAATCTTTCTGCAGGCACGCCATTGAACTCCGTGCAACAACTAGATTCAATGCTCACTGTGCCCCTCCACCTACCTACAACATCTCTTCTATCACATGCAATGTGTGTGTGCAATATGTGTGTGTGTGTGTGAGTGTGTGTGTGTGGGACCTGTAGTCAATTTGGAATTCTGTAGCACATTCTTCTCAGTTCTTCTTTGTTCTTTTTCATCAGCTGCTTGACAAGTTCTGCCCCATGGTTGTGGTTGTGAATTTAGATTGTTTGTTTTTGTCAATTGCTCAACAAGAAGATTTTGCTTCCAAGATTACTACCACCACCACCACCAGCCCTGGCTGTGATTTTACATGTTTGCCAAGTTTCATTTCTTGATAGAGAGGATCCTCAACTTCTAACAAAATTTTCTTGGAGAAAATTCTGAAATTCTCTTCTTGTTCTTCTTCACACCTTGAATGGAGTTCAAGACGAATTCAGAATTGTCAACTGAATTATGTGCTATTGATTCCATGTAAGATCCATATAAGGATTGTTGCCCACCTTGGTGGCCAGTGTGATGCCCGACAGACATCTGCATCTGTAAGGTGCATATGAATCAAGCTTGCAGGTTCTAATAATGATTTCTGAAAGCTCACGGAAGGCACTCTTCTCAGACATTCTCTTGCCCACAGATTCAGGTTCAATTTCTTGTGGGTTTGGACAACCAGGCTGTGACTTTTGTCTTCTTCATGAATCATCTTTGCAAGATGGCCCTGACCCTACTGCTGGTAGTAGTGCATCCAACAATGTTCTATTCTTCAGGTACTCACTCTACCTGCAAATTCAAAGTATATGATGATGATGACGATGATGATGAACATGAGAATCAATTTTGCAACCAAGAATTGTTCTGCAAAATTGATTCTGCATGCACTGAATGATTACCTTGAATACCAGATGATTCCATGAAAAATGTCTGTTAGATCCCAGTTCACCCACTGCTCACTCCCTTGTGGAACTTGGAGATATGGGCTCTCTTGTCATGCTGCTGTGGACTTCACCAAACTCTCACCAAAAATTCCTGAATCTCCACTGTCCCTGATGCTTGTCAAAATCGTTCTGCTTGCACCGCCTCTATTACAAGCTCCTTCATCACATCCAGCAACAAATTTCTCCAACAAAACAAAATCCTCAAAACAAGCATTGAGGCATGGAGTTGTTTTCCACCTCAAACCTTCACAGGATTTTGGAATTGAGGAAAAAAAAATTTAGCCCAAGCAAGCAGAATTCCAACAGCAATCAAACCAAAGAGACATAAATTGCAACAGGTGACAATCTTTTCGCCCAGGTTTATCATTCTAAACCCTATTGCTTCTTGTCTTCAATGCCAAGTTTTGATCATTTACTTGCACAGACCTTCGCTGATCCTGGTTTTTGCTTCTGTTGCCTCCAATATCCAAAGCTCTAATTCCCTGAAATCCCTGACCATTACTCACGTGTTGAAACCCTTCTCTTTGATGACAGCACATGATAACAACAGCAAGCACAACAAGACAGTCATGGGAATTACAAGAGACTTAGAGTGATCAACTGAGTGCTGGAAATTACCCAAATGCTAATCAAGCTGAAGTAGTTTTGGCTGAAAATGGTTTTGTTCATGCATATGAAGAGAGTTCGAGGATGCGGTTCATGATGCAGATGCTGTTAGTACTGACAGCTAAGTTCAGAAGCAAAAATGGACATTGCCACCAGCAGTGACTTGATGATACTTCTTCCTCCTTATCATATACTCAGCGGTGCAACCACCAACATACTGCCAGGTGACAATCCCTCTCTGCCCATCTTTCAACTGCTGCAGTTCCTCTAAAGAACAGGTCCTTCCCTATTTCCCTCCAGTCCTTCCAAGATGCCTTCTTGGGCAATTGAGATTTTGAGTAATCCTAGGAAAAATACTACTACATAACCCTAAACTTTGATCAATCCCATTGCATTCCTCTCTCCCTCTGCTAAGTCTCAAACTCTCCTGCCACTGCTGTTCCTAAACTCTTTGCACTCTTTGACATAACTGGGAACAGGATCTATGGCCCAAAAGCTACAGCAAAAAAACACTTCTCCTGACTGCAGTTCAGCTTGTTCCATACCAGCTGGCATGCAATGAAAGAAACCAAGAGACGAGCATCTTACACCATCTCCAAGACAGCTTTTTGAAGCACCTTTAATGCTATATGATTTCACGGATGCTGAAGCTTTCTCTCCAGATCATAACCCTTTCCTTCACTACCTTCCTCAATCTCCCAGTAAACAGAGGTAAGCACTGCAGACCTGTTATCCCCTACTCAAAAGTGATTGGAGTTGTAAGGTGTGCATAGATTACTTGAAGCATTTCCTTGACTAACCTGACTGCTAATAGTCAAGAGGGTACTTTGTCAAGACACATGCTTCCTCATTGTTGCATCACCTGATTGTCCAGTTGGAAAATCTTATGATATGCTGGCTCAGACCTAGAATTAAGATGTCACATTTCAGGATCCCCTAATTCCAGAGAGAATCATAACATAGAAACTGGGTGTACATTTTTCATGCAGTACTAACAGGTTCAATTTCGACTGGAGGAAGAAGTTTTCAGTATCAATTTCAACTGGCTCCAAGGTGCAACGCAATGCAACATCACGCACACAGCACTTTTTGCAGTTAAGAACCCCATTACAGAGATGTCTGCTGCACACAAAAGCAGCTGGTGCAAAAGTCCATTAATAAAATACGATCAAAAAGCTCAACAGTACTGTAAACACTGTTTTCTGTAGAAGTAATCCCCTCTTTGAGTCCAGATGATGGAAAGGAAAATGCCATCACTTCCCTTCTTGAAAGAATCTATTTCCAAAACATTTAGAGTACATGAGAGCCTTTTTTTCTCAGCAACAAATACCAAGATGCTCAAACATTCATGAATTGCATCAGAACCTGGTTACAAGTTTGGTGCTTATTCAGTACCCATCATCAGGCACTTCTCGTCAGGACTTTCTTCTTCTGCCATGGTTGCTCACAAAAAACCAGTCCATGACATGTCTTAGCTTATCAACTAAATGTGACACTAGAATGATTTAACTAAAGAATTTCTCCTACCATGTCCAACAGATGCAGGCAGTGAGTGATGAGCCTACTAGGCAGTCTGCCCAGTACTTAAAACCATCTCCCCCTTCTTAGACTAGCTTCCTGAAGCTTTTGTCACTACACTGTAGAACAATAGAATAACACAACTGCTGTATGTCTCAAAACAAAACATTAACATACAAAATGAGCCAACCTGCCATTGAGAAAACAGCAAGAATGTGCTCCCAGAACAGAATAGCTGATGCTTCCTTTTCTGCATGTCCTTGCAGATTTGCCACCGCTCCTACAAAGGCAACCAAACCAACAAGAGGAGTCAGAATCTTTTCCTGGTACCCACTATTTTACCATATCAGAGACATTCTCTAGGATGGCAGATTATGTCATTTTCTTGACCACGTTATATGGGATAATCTTCCAGTGATGATCATACACTTGTAATAGTACTAAAATGTGTCTGTTGAACATGAATTTTTTCTCCCCTAGCGTCATTGATTCTGCCACCACAGACCTTAATCTCATTGAACATCACCCTTGCCCATTACGTTGGGTGAGTCGCCTAGCTCACCCTAACAGGCTCAATGGTGCCTTACCCAACATAATCAGCAGGGGTTTGACCATTCCATAGTACAAAAGTGTTCCAAAGACCATCAAGGAAGGTTCCTTTCTGAGGATCTCTTTGCTGTGCTCCTATTGAAACTACCGGTTCCACATCTTGCTCAATTCTTGGATAAATTTGTTGAGAACAGTTCGTAAATATGGTTTCAAAGATATATACATACCTGCAAGAATGGAAGTAGGCATGGTGTGTTGCAACAGCAACACAAAGCGAAACATTTTGTCATTGGCTGGAAGAAATCCTAGTTTGTCAGCTGACATCACAACTGCTAGGCCAATGGGTGGCACCAACAACAAGCGAGCAAAAGTTATGGCCACGGTTGTGCGTAAGCCCAGCTCTGAACTTCCAGGTCCTGCAAAAAGTTTCCAAAGCATTTATTTCTTGTGAAACTTGTGATAAAAAAAAACCCAGGCAGTGTCATGAACAAACTTCCTACAAATTACCTGATGACAGATGAAGGCAAATTTGCATAGTATTCTTCAATCAAAATGATAAAAAGAGGGAAAAAAATGACAGGAGACACCACAAAGAATAGGTGATAGATGTAACCCACCTCCCACTAAGTTGCCTCCCAATGCCAACATGATGCAGGGTACCATTGCACCCCTGCAAATCATCAACAACCCTTCCATGTCATGAAAGCCTGGACACAACTTCACAGGAAACCTTAACCAGCCTGATCGGTGAGTGCTACATAACAAACTGAAACAACACACAGGCAAGATAACAGATATTGCAAAATGTGCCATAATAGAGACACCTTTAGGCAGAAGCTTTGAATGCCACTCTTCTTCACAAATATTTGTTTGATCATAGTCACAGTCAACCAGCCATGCTTACCCCAAAATGTTCAGGCTGTCATAAAGGAAGAAGAAAATAGAGTGCTCCGTGAAAATCAGGTTTCTCAAAATTGGAGTCGCTCCAAATACCAGTGAAAGCAACTGCACAACAAAATAGTACCCAGAATCAGCAAGCAAATTACTTGATTTTTTCCTCACCCACAGAAGGAACATCCAAATTAATAAACACCAACCACAATCATGTTCAAATACAGAAAGAAGCTCCAATCCTTTCCAGCTGCAAAAACTTACAGAGGCAACCACCGGTGGCTGGAAAATGTCCTCAAATCTTGTGTGACTCAAACTATTTCTCAACTGTGCCATAGCCTGCCACGCAAAGTGAGCATTCCACAGATTATCATCAATGCTTCAGTAGCAGCTATGGGCAATGTACTTGCCCTAATCAAAGATTTCTTCTCTTCACAAAAGGAGCCCACCACCACAGTCTGTTTTAACTGTAACTCCCTAAGGCATTTGAGATTTGAAAGCAAGGGTGAACTCTCCAGAGAGATGTAGATGTTCTCTTGTACCATGTGTATTGCAGTTGAGGATCTTGGAATCAGCAATGGAACAGAGAGAGAATCCTCTTCAGTATAATCTGGATGAAGGAGCATACTTTCAGAGGAGTTGTCAATCCTCTGCACAGTTAGAGCCACTGACTCCCCAGGTATCTCAGAGTCCATAATATGGGAGTGTGTTGCAGAAGGAGGTGCCAGCATTTGGAACACATATGTGTAGACAATCACAGCCCCAACCTGCATTGATAAGGCCCATATATCTATGAAATTTGAAGAGAAACCTCCACAACAACAATTTGACGATAACATGACAATGAGCACAGTCATAATGAGAGTCACTCACAAAGTGCCAGACCATCAGCTTCATCACAAATAGCAGTGATGAGCTGCCATGACTACCCACTGACTTTATTAGCTCCCAGTGGTGATATAATATACAGTGTAGACAAGTATCTAATGGTCTGCCCAAAATCTTCTACAAAAATGTGCATCCTGAGTTTCTGTTGCATTTCCAAAAGCAATGGTAAGACTCAGTCATAATGCTGGCTAGCACTCACAAGACAATAGCTGCATCAATAAGAGCACCTAATTCAGAATTGTAATCTCAACCCAACTTTGAGGGCTGAACAAGAAATGTGGAAAAGACAGAAAAAAGTCACTGTAACTCCTCCAACTTGGGCTCTAGACAACTGCTTCTACAAAAATCTGTGTTAGTGGCAAAGAGGAAGTAAAATTTATACCCACTGCCCAAAAGAAATATAGGCCACACCGTTGCTGTTGCATGAATCAGGATCACCGAATGGATTGCCTTTGTCTCGACACACTGCCCCTATGATGACCAGTGGAATGTTGCCAATATTCCCTGCTCCAACATTTCACCAAATGATGAGCACACAGAAAAAAACTTGTCGCCACCATTTTCCACACAATCATCTGACAATGCTGTGATCCATGTAACACTTCAAATTCTACTGAAGAAACAAGGAAGCAGCTCAAAATATCGTTTGTGTAGTTTACTTGGCAATGCAATCACGTTGATTAACTCATGAAATCAATTGATGCAGCAAACACAGAGAAGCAACTAGTTTTCACGATGCATATAAAGGTGAGAAAATGCAACACCCATGTACAGGCACACAGATAGCAGCAGCAGCTAGAGGAGGAGGGATAGCATGCATGCTGTTGACTACAATTTGCTTCAAATCAATGACAACCAAGTGCAAAGTAGAGAGAGTCATAAGAGTGAGAGAGAGAAATGAAATTTGCTAACATACCAATGCCTATCATAACAACTGTGAAGTTGAAGAATTGTGGGGGAGGCTTGACAAGCAGTGCAATGGCATAGCCTAGACAGCAGCCCAAGAGGGAGGCAACAATCACGTTGACTGGAATGAACCACCTGGATCTCCAGCATGCAAACAATCATTAATACATCAATGCTCAAAATCAAGATCAAGACTACAGGGGGAGAGAGATGTAAGGGTGTTCAATTTTTATTTTTTTAATTTTGATCTGTGCACAAATGTGCGTGGAGAGGAGGGTTGCATACCATTCAAGTATCTTCTCAATTGTCACAGACTTCCCCAATTGCGTGAAGATTAAGCAGGGTAAGAAGAGAGAAAACACCAGCTGCAAAGTGCCCACACAGAAAAAAAAAGCCTCCCCTTTTCAACCCTAAACCCTTTTCCCCAGACCCTAAATTATGGAGGAGGAAGCAAAGCTGTAGAGCCGCAGCAACAGCAAAAGATTCATTCAATCCTCATGTAGGATGGACTCCAGATTCTACTACTTCCTGTGAATTTTTTCATAACAATCGAGTGAGCAAAGAGGGGGACAAAGAGGGAGCTAGCGTTCTTGCTACCTTGCTGAGCTGCTTCCGAGCTGGGGCAGGAAGGATGTTGATGTAAGAACTAGCAAGCAGAAACCCCAATCCACACATGACAAGCACTTTGGCAATGGGTATCACCGCAAATTTGAGGAGAGTGCCAGCTGATTGTTCCAGCACCATCTTTGTCGATTGTTTTCTGAACCCTCTTTTTGTCACTCACGAATCTGCAACCCTTGCAAGCAAGAGAAAGCCAAAAACCAAATCACACCCACCTTATAAGATCCTCCTCCTCCTCATCACAAACAACACAAGACTTGCAGATCTGGGAAATGGAACTTGTATCCCATCTCTCTCTCTCTCTCTCTCTCTCTCTACCTTCCAAATCAGATTGTGCTGAAAAACTGCAGTTGCCACAAAACCCAACTACGCGATCAGCTGCGAATTCACCTTCTTCGAAACCCACCACCAGCAGCACCATCACCCACGAAAAATGCAAATCACAAATTGTGACAAAGCATGCACAGTTTGCGATTTCCTCGTCGTCTTCTTCTTCTTCAAATTCCGGTGGAATCTCTCAACAGATAGATCCTTAATCCCCTTAACAATTGAACAAAAGCTTTCCTCCACAGATGACTGGAAGAACCCATCCCCCGCTCCCCCAAAGACAGTAGAAAGGAACTGAAAACAGAGTTGGATCCAGAAGAAGAAGCGTACACATATTCACAACCAACAAAGAGTACCACAAAAAAACAAAAAAAAAAACCAAAACCCAAATGGAAAAAAATTCGCAACTTACCACAGAAAGCAAACCGATCTCCAGACGCAACAATTATTAAAAAAAATTGCGATGCAATTCCACGATTCTCACGCCATCGCAACTGGCACCAAACGCAATTTTGTCGCATCCGCAAGCGCCAAGGCGCCGTCTCCTCTCTCCCTCCCTGCCTTGAACGAGCGAGGTTCAAGGGAAGGCTTATTCCAACGCGGAATATGCCAATTTTTTTTCTGTCCCATAACGTCAGGTGCATGTTCTGCCCCGCACTGACAAATTCTGTGAGCTCACCCATAACGGCCAGGAATCCCACATGGCCAGGATTTGGAACTAGGTCAACATTATATTATATTATATTATTTACTTTTTATTTATTTATTTATTTATGTGTTTATTTGTTTGTTTATTTGGGTTCCTCCTGAACTGCTCCACGCTACTAAAATAAAAAAACAAATGAGTTTATTTTGTGGAAATTAAGTTTCATTTGACTAATGCAAGTTCATTGAATTTTAATTGAATTTTAATTTCTAAATGGAAGAGAATTGAACTATACACAATTTTATTTTATTTTTTTAAAATTTGGATTCATTAAGAGATTTATGTACTCATTGAAATTTCAATTAAATTGAATTTGATTGAATTGAACTGAAACAAATCAAATTCAATCAAATTCAATTCAATTATGCACAAATTGATTGGATTCATTTAAACCAATTTGAATTCAGCTAAATTATGAAATTTTAATTATGAAAAGATGCATATTAATTTATTTATTTTTCATCATCCATGTAAATGGGTTGGTGAAAAGAGTGAGATAGTTCGATAGTTACAGTGGAATTACATATTGTAATGACGTCTTGAAGCATCATTTCATCCATCTATCTCATAATTCATCTGTTCATCCGTCCCATCATCCATTCATCTCGTCATGGTGTGTTTACTCTGACGAGGCAGAGAAAGAGTGGAATACAGACGTGTCGTGATAGAGAATAATATATATTAGTGTTGTAAATTTTTAATTATTTATTTATTTATTTAATTTTTTTGGGGTTTTTGGACTTAGGTACACTCATCCTGTCTCTTTCTCAACAACTGAAAGAGTTGGGTTGGGTTTTTTTTTTTTTTTCTGAAATTTTA